>JACCDG010522178.1_pt1 | contig 10735 bp, 10 predicted proteins | sample 7442471 | NCBI WGS metagenome assembly JACCDG01 (sample SAMN15323444, study PRJNA562643) | freshwater metagenome | isolation source: river surface water | place: USA:Blue River Watershed | collected 2017-08-17 | reverse complement strand
TAGCCTCTAGCGGCGTCCAAATAAAGGCGACGCAGCTCTTCGATGTGCCGGGCCTCAGAAGGCAGAACATCGGCGATGTGATCCGGCAGAACCCAAGCAGACATGAAATTAAGGGAGGCTGTTAAAACCGAGATTTTACAGGGCTTATCGCCCTTAACCCAGCCACCACAGCATCAAAAGACCAACCAAGATGCAGACCAAGCCGAAAAAGCGGATTTGACCGTCTTGAAGCACCATGAGTTGCGCCATTTTGTCGCGCCAACCTTGGGGCGAGGCAAAGGGCATGATGCCTTCAAAAATCAGCATCAGCCCGAACGCGACCCACAGCGTATCGCTGTCAAAGCTCATACGAGGGGCCTTTTACTTCTTAGGCGCTGGGGCGCTGCCGCCACCGCTGCCACGCAGGGCTTTGAAGAAGTCACTCGATGGGTCAACCACCATCACGTCGCTCTTTTTACTAAACGTGGTTTTATAGGCTTCTAAGCTGCGGTAGAACTGAGCAAAGTTGGCGTCACGGCCAAACGAATCGGCATACAAACGTGCGGCTTCGGCATCGCCCTCACCTTTGATTTTTTGCGCTTCGCGATAGGCGTTGGCCACGGTTACTTCACGTTGGCGGTCAGCATCTGCGCGGATTTTTTCGCCTTCAGCTGCACCGGTGGAGCGCAGCTCGTTGGCCACGCGCTTACGCTCGGCTTCCATGCGGCGGTAGACCGATTCGGTGATGGCATCCACATAGTCAGCTCGGGTGATGCGCACGTCAATCACGTCCACACCCCAAGGCTTGGCACCTTTGACGGCAGCCAGCACTTCACGCTTCACATCGCTCAAGAGTTCTTCGCGCTTGAGGGACAGCAGCTCTTTCACGGTGCGCTTGTTGATTTCTTCTTGAAAGGCATTACGCACCACGCGAGCCAATTGAACCGCACCAGCGTTTTCGTCCAAACCCACGTTACGGATGTACTGAGATGGGTCAGTAATGCGCCAACGGGCATACCAATCGATCACCACGCGTTGTTTTTCAGCAGTCAGCATCGGCTCGGTGTCTGCGTTGTCCAGTGTGAGTAAACGCTTGTCGATGTAGCTCACGTTTTGAAACGGTGGCGGCAGCTTGATGTTGAGGCCAGGCTCAGTGATGACGTTTTTGATTTGGCCAAACGAATACACCACGCCGAACTGGCGTTGGTCCACCACAAACAGCGTGGAGCTCAGCAGCGCCAAAGCCACAAAGGCTGAGGAAATATAAAAACCGATTTTGTTTTGTTGCATGTTTGTTTCCCCTATCAACGGCCGTCACGGTCGCGTGAGCGGCCATCGCGTGCGCGGATATCGGCTGCAGGCGCGCTTGGGTTGTTAGCAGCGTTGCTTTGCGCAGCTTCAGCTGCGGCAGGCGCTGCTGCTGCAGGTTGACCGGCTTGTTGAATGATTTTGTCCAAAGGCAAATACAACAAGTTAGAGCCTTGCTTGGTGTCCACCAACACCTTGGTGGTGTTGCTGTAAATCTGCTGCATGGCATCGATGTACAAGCGATCACGCATGACTTGCGGGGCTTTTTGGTATTCGCCCACGAGTGACTTGAACCGTTGTGCATCACCCTCGGCTTGCGCCACGATGCGGGCTTTGTAGCCGTCGGCCTCTTGCTTCAAACGTGAGGCTGCACCTACTGCGCGAGGTACCACATCGTTGGCATAGGCTTCGGCTTCGTTCTTGGCGCGTTCGCGCTCTTGACCGGCTTTGAGCACATCGTCAAAAGCTGCTTGCACTTGCTCAGGGGGGCGCACGCCACCTTGCTGCAAGTTGATGCCGACCACTTCGACACCCACTTTGTATTGGTCAAGGATGCCTTGCATGATGGTGCGAATGCGTGGGCCAATTTGGTCACGCTCTTCGGACATGGCAGCGTCCATCTTCATCTTGCCAACTACTTCGCGCACCGCTGTCTCGGCGGCTTGCACCACGGTGTCCGTGGGGTTCTTGGTTTCAAACAAATAGGCGCGCGCATCGGTCAAACGGTATTGCACGGCAAATTTGATTTCGAGGATGTTTTCGTCTTCGGTCAGCATCGCCGACTCACGCAAGCCAGTGGACTTAACGATGTTGTCACGGCCTACATCGACCGAGCGAATTTGCGTCACAAACACCAACTCTTGACGTTGGAAGGGGTAAGGCAAACGCCAGTTGAAACCGGCACCCACGGTGGAGTGATAACGACCAAACTGAGTAATGACGGCTTGCTGACCTTCTTGCACGATGAAAAAGCCAGTACTCAACCAAATGGCCAGCACCACAGCACCAATCACACCAATGCCAAAACGTGCGACTTTGAAGTCTGGACCGGTCGGGCCACCGTTGTTATTCGGTGGCTCAGAGCCACCCTTTTTGTTGCCAAACAAGCCTGAGAGCTTGGCGTTGAAATCGCGCCACAACTCATCCAAGTCAGGCGGGCCACCAGCGCCTGCGCCGGGGGTCGGACGCTTGGGTTCTTCTTGCGGCTTTTTATCTTCGCTGGAAGGCGGAATGGGGTGACTAGCGTTAGGGTCGAAAGTGGGGTTGCCATCTTTGTCGCGGCCCCAGCGGCCATCGTTGAGGTTGAACATGCCGAGCAGTCGCGCGCGCCAAGATTTGGAGCTGACCGTGTGGGTGTTGGAGTTCATGCGCATGGTTGTTTTATCTCTGAAGTCTTCGATTGTGCCTAAGGATTCAGGCCTCATTCCAATTCCTGCGAATTTGCATGGTCTTCGGGCAAGCCCGACAGCGCTTCGTGTGCCAAAAACTCACGCAACGCCGCCACGCCCTCGCCCGTTTGGGCGCTGACAAAAAAGCGCGGAACGTTCAAGCCGTCTACCGTGTAGTGGTCGTGTAGCTGCATGGGGCGTGTTTCGGGGCTCATGGCATCGAGTTTGTTGAACACCAACACCTGCGGCACATCAGCAGCACCAATTTCGGCCAAGACCTTTTGCACCTCGACCATTTGCTCTGGGTAATTGGTGTTGGAGGCGTCCACCACATGCATTAGCAACGTAGCATCGGCCGCTTCTTGCAAAGTGGCTTGGAAAGCATCAATCAAACCGTGTGGCAAATCACGAATGAACCCCACCGTGTCTGACAGCGACACCGAACGGCCCGTACCCTCGGCATTGCCCAGATACAGCTGACGCGTGGTGGTGTCAAGCGTGGCAAAGAGCTGGTCAGCAGCATACGCACGGGCCTTGACCAAAGCGTTGAACAAAGTTGATTTACCTGCGTTGGTGTAGCCCACCAAGGAAATGGTGAAGGCATCACGGCGGTTACGCTGGCGGCGCTGGGTACTGCGCTGCTTTTTGACCTTGTCCAAGCGCTCTTTGGTGCGTTTGATCGAATCGTTGATCATGCGACGGTCCAGCTCAATCTGGGTCTCGCCAGGGCCGCCTCGCATACCGATACCGCCACTTTGACGCTCCAAGTGTGACCAGCGACGCACCAAGCGTGTGCTGAGGTACTGCAGCTTGGCCAGCTCGACCTGCAACTTACCCTCGTGGCTACGGGCACGCTGGGCAAAGATTTCCAAAATCAACAAGGTGCGGTCATTCACCGCCACGCCCATGTGGCGCTCTAGGTTGCGCTGCTGCGCAGGGCTAAGCGACTGGTCAAACAAAATCTCGGTGGCGCCATGCATGAGGGCCAGTTCCTTGATTTCATCGGCTTTGCCACTGCCCACAAACAAGGCAGCATCTGGCGCTTTGCGTTTGCAGGTGATGCGCGCTACAGGCTTCAAGCCTGCAGTTTCAGCCAACAGGCCAAGTTCTTCGAGCTCGCCATCGAAATGCGGCAAGCCAAAGTCAACGCCCACCAAAATGGTGACGCCGGCGGTTTTTTGGATTGTGTCGTTCAAGCGGTCAGTCTAGGAGATGAAACGTAAAAATGAGGCGCATAAGTCAGGCGTAAAAAAAGGGCTGAAATAGCCCTTTTTGCAGAGCGTTCAAGCTCAGACTTCTGGCGAACTGCCAGTGCCGTCCGTGGGGTTGAAATTCACAGCGCGGCCCGGCACGATGGTCGAGATGGCGTGTTTGTAAACCATTTGCGTCACGGTGTTGCGCAACAACACGACGTATTGGTCAAACGATTCGATTTGGCCTTGCAGTTTGATGCCATTGACCAAGTAAATGGACACGGGCACATGCTCGCGGCGCAGGATATTCAAAAATGGGTCTTGCAACAGTAGGCCTTTGTTCTTTGAGTTGTCGGTGTTCACGATATTCTCCGTGTCTGTCAGGTTGAAAGAAATCCCACGTTACCACAGAGCCGCGTGGACACTCTACCAAGGGTGGTCAGTCATCCTTGCCGGCGTAGGGATTACTTGAGGTCTTCATCTCAATTCGCAAGGGGGTGCCTTCTAAATTAAAGGCCTTGCGGAAGCGGCCTTCCAAGAAACGTTTATACGTTTCGGTCACGTGCTCAAGCGAATTGCCGTGAATCACGATGATGGGAGGGTTCATGCCACCTTGGTGGGCATAACGCAGCTTGGGGCGGTACATGCCGCCGCGCTGAGGCGACTGAAACTGCACGGCTTCAAGCAACAGGCGGGTAAGCAAAGGCGTAGGCATCTTGCACATGGCCGCGCGGTGCGCTTGCGCAATAGCACCCCACAGCGGACCCAAGCCTTGGCGTTTCTTGGCCGAGATGAAGTGCATGGCTGCGAACTTCAAGAACGGCAAACGCGTTTCGATCGAGCGCATCAGCAACTCGCGTTGGTACGAGTCCACCGCATCCCACTTGTTCACGGCCAGCACCACGGCGCGGCCACTTTCTAAGATGTAGCCCGCAATGTGCGCGTCTTGGTCGGTCACGCCTTGGGTGGCATCAAGCAACAGCAAGACCACATTGGCGGATTCAATGGCTTGCAAAGTTTTGACCACCGAGAACTTTTCGATGGCTTCAAACACCTTGCCTTTGCGTCGCAAACCGGCCGTATCGATGAGTTCAAACATCTGGCCATTGCGTTCAAATGGCACGCTGATGGCATCACGCGTGGTGCCTGGCATGTCAAACGCCACCAAACGCTCTTCGCCCAGCCACGTGTTGATGAGGGTCGATTTACCCACGTTGGGGCGACCGGCCACAGCCAGCTTGATCGTGCCGCTGTCGGCATCGGCATCTTCTTCGTCAGGGTCAGCCAAATTTAACGGCGCCAAAGCTTGCGCCATCATGTCGCGAATGCCTTGGCCGTGCGAGGCCGACACGGGCAACACTTCGCCCAAACCCAGCTCATAGAACTCGACGAGCTGAGCACCCTCTTTCATGCCCTCAGCTTTGTTGGCTACCAAAATCGTGGGCTTTCCCAAGCGGCGCAGGTAGTTGGCAATGTCGTGGTCTTGGGCCGAAATGCCACCACGGGCATCCACCACAAACACCACCACATCGGCTTCGGCCACGGCTTGTTGGGTTTGACGGGCCATCTCTTTGTAGATCCCGTTGTCAGCGGTGGGCTCAAAGCCACCGGTGTCGATGACGATGAACTCGTGTTTGTCGAAACGGGCGTTGCCATAGTGGCGGTCGCGGGTCAAGCCCGCGAAGTCGGCCACGATGGCATCACGCGATTTGGTCAAACGGTTAAACAACGTGGACTTGCCAACGTTGGGGCGGCCCACCAAGGCCAATACGGGTTTCAAAATTCAGTCCTTTAACTTTCCCGGTTACGGGATTTGGAGGCCAGTCACGCGACCTTCGCGTGTAACCACCACATAGCGCCCACCTGCAAACACAGGGGCACTTGCCAATTCTTCGCTGTCTAGCTTGATGCGGTTGAGCAGCGCGCCGTCAGCCAGCGAGAGCAAGTACAACCAGCCGCCGTTGTCAGCCACCAGGACGCCGCGCGGCGTGACCAACGGTGCGCTCAGGACGCGGTATTTCAAACGCTCTGTGTCCCACAGACGCTCGCCTGTGGCACGGTTCCAAGCTTGCACAACGCCATTGGACAACGGTGTAATTACCAGCGATTCGTTACCGCTCACACCCATTTCGCCTACAGAGGGGCGCGTCCACATGCCTTGGCCACGTTCGGCATTCACACAGCCCACGGCAGCTTGAAAGGCACGCACGCACACCACATCGCCCACGCGGTCAGACGGCCCCACCAAATCAACCAAACGCTCAATGTCATTGGTACCGCGCGGTGTGGCAATGGCAGATTCCCAGCGGATCACACCCGAATTGGGATCCAGTCCCGCCAAACGGCCAGACAAGCCCACTAGCAAGCTGTTTTTGAAAGCAAGCAACACACCCGCTTGCTTCAACACCAAAGGTTCGCCTGGGCGCTGTTGCGTCCAAAGTTGGCGACCTGTGGCGCCATCAAACGCGAGGACCGAGCGGTCAGCCGTCAGCACAAACACGCGTGCACCCGCGACCAACGGTGCGGTGAACGATTGCGCGGGCAAACTTTTGCGCCATTGCACTTTACCGTCTTGCAGAGCAACCAGTTCGTTGTTGCGGGTCACCACAGCGAGCTGCTGACCATCGCTGCCCACGCCAGCTGCTATGGCTTGGTCAAGTTTCAAACGCCAAATGTCTTTGCCCGTGGTGGCATCCAACACGGCCACCACGCCTTGGCTGTTGGCCAATGCAATGCGATCGTCGCGGGCGGACACGACCAAGGGAAAATCTATCTTGCCCAAATTGGCAGTCCAGCTGGTGCGAATGTCTTGCAACACAGGCACGCCTTGAATTTCAGTCGGCTTAAGACGTGACGGTCCAGAACATGCGGCCAAGACCATGCAAACGCCAGCGAGCGTAATGCCTGTCAGCGATAACCAGCGAGACGAGGTTGTGTTCACTTTTTGCTCTCCACAGCAGGCGTGTCTTCAGGGTCCGAGCCCAAAGCCGCCAATTTCACAGCCACCAAGCGGCGGTATTCGGCGTTTGGCTCAAAGCCCTTCCACGCATTTTTGTAATGCTGCACTGCCACAGCAGGCTGCGACTGCAGCATGGCCAAGTCGCCTAATCGATCGGCTATCAATGGCGCGAAGGCTTCTGGGTTTTTAGCAGTGAGGTGCTTACGGGCTTCGTCGTAAGCTTTGTCTTCCACCAACAAGGCGGCCAAACGCAAACGTGCCAAGGCTTGGTAGCCCTCGTCGCTGGCTTTTTCAATCACCCATGTCAGCTGCGCTTTGGCATCGGCTTTGCGGTCTTTGTCGTTGTACACGCGCGCGGCCAACATGGCTGCTTGTTGCGCGTAAGTGGTGCCGGCGAATTTTTCTTTGATGTCGATGACCGAGCGGTCTAGCAAAGCAAGGTCACCCCCAATGGCGGAACGCTCGACGGTGTCATACAAAGCTGCCGCTTGGGCAGCTTGTTTGACCGAATACGATTGCCATGTCATCCAAGCAGCGTAGCCACCCAACACAATGATCAGCACCCAAGTGATGAGGTCGCCCCAGCGCTTCCAAAAGTGCTTGAGCTCATCCAGTTGTTCTTGTTCTTCGAGGTCGAGAGGTGATGCCATGATGATTAAGGATTGACTAAAAATTTAGCGAATTGTAGGGCGCAGCTTTGTTAAGCCACGGTTTGAGGCTGAGCCCCAGCCTGCGCCAGTTTGACGGACAAGCGGGTTGGCACTTCGGCCAAAGGCAAAGCTTCTTGCGCACCTGCGCCATCGCGCAAAAACTTGAGGGTCACTTCGCCACGCGCCAACTCGTCACCACCAAAAATAAGAGCGAACTGTGCGCCGCTGCCATCGGCTTTTTTGAACTGCGATTTCATGCTGCCCATGCCCTCGCCTGACCCTGCATGCATTTGCACTGACACACCTTGCGCACGAAGAGTTTGAATGGTCTTGAAGACCACGGGCAATGCTGATGAGTCTGGCACGATGGCGTACACATCAGGCCCCACGGCCTCTGGCAACGTGCCCTGCTCTTTGAGTAATTCCAGCACACGCTCCACACCTAAGGCCCAACCCACGGCCGGTGCAGGCTTGCCACCGACTTGCTCAATCAGATAGTCGTAACGACCACCGCCGCAAATGGTGCCTTGTGAGCCCAGACGGTCGGTCACAAACTCAAACACAGTGAGGTTGTAGTAATCCATGCCACGCACCAAACGTGGGTTGATGCGGTAGGCCACGCCACTTGCATCCAAGATGGCTTTGACAGCATTGAAATGAGCCAGCGAGGCTTCGCCCAAAAAGTCGATCAATTTTGGCGCGGCTTCCACCACGGCTTGCATGGCGGGGTTCTTGGTGTCCAAGATGCGCAAGGGATTGCTGTGCAAACGGCGTTTGGCTTCTTCATCCAGCACATCGACATGGGCTTCTAAGTGAGCGATCAAGGCTGTGCGATGTGCCGCACGCTCGTCAGGTTGGCCCAAGCTGTTGAGCTCCAAGCGCACATCTTGCAAACCCAGCTCTTGCCACAGCGTGGCGGCCAACAAAATGAGTTCGGCATCTACCTCAGCGCCAGGAAAGCCCAATGCCTCTGCGCCGATTTGGTGAAACTGGCGATAGCGGCCACGTTGTGGGCGCTCATGGCGAAACATCGGCCCCATGTAATACAGGCGCTGACCACCGTTGTAGAGCATGTTGTGCTCAACCACCGCACGCACCACACCGGCTGTGGCCTCAGGGCGGAGAGTGAGTTGCTCGCCGTTCAAACGGTCTTCAAAGGAGTACATCTCCTTTTCCACAATGTCGGTCACCTCGCCCAAGCCACGCACAAACAAGGCGGTGGGTTCGACAATTGGAGTGCGCAAATTGCGATACGCGTGACGCGCCATCAGGCCGCGCACTTTGTCCTCAAGCCATTCCCATTGGGCGGAAGCTGGTGGCAGCAAATCGTTCATGCCTTTGACAGCGGTCAAGGCTTGGGCTTTGGCAGGTTTTGTTGTTTTGTTTTCTGTCGTCACGGTAGGCAGGCGCACGGATTAACCGAAGCGCTTTTCAATGTAGTTTTCAACAATTTGGTGGAACTCTTGCGCGATGTTGTCGCCGCGCAAGGTCATGGCTTTTTCGCCATCAATGAACACGGGCGCTGCAGGTGCTTCGCCGCTGCCGGGCAGACTGATGCCAATATCGGCATGTTTGCTCTCGCCAGGGCCATTCACGATGCACCCCATCACCGCTACCTTCAGGTTTTCCACCCCCGGGTATTGAGTGCGCCACACGGGCATTTGGGCGCGTAAGAAGTCGTCAATCGACTTGGCCATTTCTTGGAAGGTCGTGCTGGTGGTGCGACCACAACCAGGGCAAGCCGTGACGCTGGGCACAAAGGTGCGTAGACCCAAAGCCTGCAAAATTTCAGATGCAATCACAACCTCTTGCGTGCGTGCTTCGCCGGGCTGAGGCGTTAACGACACACGGATGGTGTCGCCAATACCTTCTTGCAAAAGAATAGACAAAGCCGTGGCCGAAGCCACTGTGCCCTTCGTGCCCATGCCGGCTTCGGTCAACCCCAAATGCAGCGGATAGTTACAGCGCTGGGCCAGTTCACGATAAACCGCGATCAGGTCTTGCACACCGCTGACTTTACAACTGAGCAAAATTTGCTCAGGCGGCATGCCCATGCTCTGTGCCAATTTGGCCGAGTCGATGGCGGATGTGATGAGCGCTTCGTACATCACTTGCTTGGCCTCGAAAGGTTGGGCACGTAATGCGTTTTCATCCATCAAGCGGGCCAACAGCTCTTGGTCTAGGCTACCCCAGTTCACGCCAATGCGAACAGCCTTGTTGTAGCGCATCGCGGCTTCAATCATTTGGCCGAATTGCTTGTCGTGCTTGTCGCCCTTACCCACATTACCGGGGTTGATGCGGTACTTGGACAAAGCCTGCGCACAGTCAGGAAACTCGGTCAGCAGACGATGGCCGTTGTAATGAAAGTCGCCAATCAAAGGCACATTGATGCCCATTTTGTCGAGCTGCTCGCGCACGTATGGCACAGCAGCAGCAGCCTCGGGGGTGTTGACCGTGATGCGCACCAGCTCTGAACCGGCCAAGGCTAGCTCTTTGATTTGAATGGCCGTGCCAATCGCGTCCACCGTATCGGTGTTGGTCATGGACTGCACGCGCACAGGCGCATCGCCACCGACGGTCACCACATGATCACCCCACGTCACACGCGCTTGCAAGCTGCGGCGTGCTTGGGGTTGAGACAAGGCGATGCCTTGGGGCTGTGCGTTATTTGGCATCTGGAACTCCAACGGCACTGGCCGGTGTCACGGCGCTGGCAGCTTGTGCCGCTTGCGCAGCCACGGCAGGCGAATGTACCGTGGTCAACACCACATTGCCTGACACATTCTCGACCGCAGGCGCAGGCGCCTCAGTCGAAGGCAGGGCAATGGCGGGCGTCACAGGGACCACAACGCTGCCTGCGTCGGGATCGTCTCTGAAGATCAACAAACCATGAATTTCAGGCCAAAAGCCAATTACCAATGCCAAGGCCAACATCGCCACCGCAGCCCAACGCACGGGCGTGAACAAACGAGCAACCACCACAAAGCTTGACTGTGGCAAGAAGGACGGACGATCCAAAGGGAAGTCCAAACCGCGTTCATTTTTTGCAGCCAAACGCGACACATCTTGGCCAGGCAACAAAGCCAAGACAGGCGCAGCATCTACCTTGAGTTGACGGCACACCGCCAAGGTCAACGCACGTGCAAACATGGCATCGGGCAAGGCCTCCAAGTGGTCTGCTTCCAAAGCTTCTAACTTTGCTGGCGCAACGCGCAAAGCCTGCGCCAACACATCCAACTTGAAACCATGGGCTTCACG
>JACCDG011656946.1_pt1 | contig 10736 bp, 7 predicted proteins | sample 7442471 | NCBI WGS metagenome assembly JACCDG01 (sample SAMN15323444, study PRJNA562643) | freshwater metagenome | isolation source: river surface water | place: USA:Blue River Watershed | collected 2017-08-17 | reverse complement strand
GCGTCCAGTCGTTGCCTTGCCAGTCGGTCAGGTGAGCGGGCAGCTCGTCGGTCATCGACTCCCACCACACGTCGCCGTCGTCGGTCAGGGCCACGTTCGTGAAGATCACGTCGCGGTCCAGGGACTTCATGCAGTTGAAGTTGGTCAGGGTGTTGGTGCCCGGGGCCACGCCGAAGTAACCGGCTTCGGGGTTGATGGCGTACAGCTTGCCGTCGGCAGCGGGCTTGATCCAGGCGATGTCGTCACCGATGGTGGTGACCTTCCAGCCGTTGTAGCCTTCTGGTGGGATCAGCATGGAGAAGTTGGTCTTGCCGCAAGCGCTTGGGAAAGCGGCTGCAACGTGGAACTTCTGACCTTGAGGATTGGTCACGCCCAACAGCAACATGTGCTCGGCCAGCCATCCTTGGTCACGGCCCATGGTCGAAGCGATACGCAGCGCAAAGCACTTCTTGCCCAGCAAAGCGTTGCCGCCGTAACCGGAACCGTAGGACCAGATTTCGCGGGTTGCTGGGTAGTGAACGATGTACTTGACAGTGGGGTTGCAAGGCCACGTGGTGGTGTCCTTTTGACCTTCTTGGAGAGGTGCGCCCACGGTGTGCATGCAAGGCACGAATTCGCCATCGGCGCCCAGCACGTCGATCACGCCCTTGCCCATGCGGGTCATCAACTTCATGTTGACGGCCACGTAAGCGCTGTCAGAGAGTTCCACGCCGATGTGGGCGATGTTGGAACCCAGAGGGCCCATCGAGAAAGGGATCACGTACATGGTACGGCCCTTCATGCAACCCTTGAACAGAGCGCCTTCGCCAGTTTGCAGCTTGGCGCGCATTTCAGCAGGCTCACACCAGTTGTTGGTGGGGCCGGCGTCTTCCTTGCGGTCAGAGCAGATGAAGGTGCGGTCTTCGACGCGAGCCACGTCCGACGGGTCGGTGATGGCCAGGTAGCTGTTAGGACGCAGTTCTGGGTTCAGTTTCTTGAACGAGCCGGCAGCCACCAATTGGGCGCACAGGCGGTCGTATTCTTCGGTCGAGCCGTCACACCAGACGATGTCTTTTGGCTGAGTCAGAGCAGCCATTTCGGCAACCCAGGCAATCAGCTTGGTGTTTTTGACGTAGGCAGGTGCGTTCACCTGAACTGCGGCAGTAGTCATGAGAAAAGCTCCAAAAGTAAAAAATAAGGTCTCGACAACACAGCCTCAACCGCGCTCTCGACACCTGGCCAAACACTTGGCCTACCCACTCCATGCCCCTATCATCCCACGTCTTGTGACGCCGGGATTTCAACCGGGAGCCTGAGATTTTAGTCCACTCGGAGCTTTTTAGGTTCCCCCCGGGTCCAAGGGGAGCCCCCAAGATGCGACAAAAGAGGCGCCAACTGCATCACGAAGCACTCAACTTTTTGTATGCTGGGAGACTCAAACACCCTGCCAACCCCTCATGCCTGACCGCTCTCGCCGCCAACTCATCACCCTCTCAACAATAGGGTTTTTAGCACCTCAGATCGGTTGGACCACCACAAAAAATCCCCGTCCTTTGGCGGAGGGCCCTCGCGTCGCGTCCGACCCCGTCGTTATTTCGTCCGGTTTGAGCGCGCGCTGGAAATCCGCCATGGCCCGGGATTTGGGCTGGTCCGCAGACTTTTCACCGCAAGAATCAGGGTCCGTCCTGGATTTACTCAACCAAGGGCAAACCGACGTGGGGGTGTTCCTGTCTCACCCCAAAGCCGATGACCTGGACAAGCAGGGCCTGATTTACGAGCGGCACACCTTGGCCAGCACCGACGTTATCCTGGTCGGGCCATCGGCTGACCTGGCGGGCATCCGATCCGAAACCGACGCAGGTCGTGCACTCACCCAGATCATCGCGGCAGCGGGCGCAGGCCAAGCCCGGTGGACCGCCCCCCCGGCCAACTCAGCGCTGGCGGCGCTGGCAGACAGCCTCACCAAAGGACTGGCCAGCAAAGGCATGAATGGTGGGGGCGCCCCCAGCAAGTCAGTTTCGGGGCCAGCCTACCAGTTGATGACCCGCGCGAGCATGACCAAGGGCGGCCTGCCTGCCGGCACCAAGATCTGGGCCTTGCCCGACCCCAGGATGTCACTGCAATTGCAGGCGGCCCTGTCATTCCGCTCCCGCCATGCAGCAGGCAAGTTATTGGTCACTTGGCTACAGTGGCCCATGGCACAAAGCATTGTCAACAAATCACAACCGGCTTGGCGCAAGCTCAAAGCCTGACCCGAGACCCTTCATGTCAAAACCACGTCAACTGCTGTCGGTCAACACAGCGGCCACCCAAACCATGACCATCCAGGGGCGGCCAATCATGACGGGCATCGGCAAGCGGTCTGTCAGCGGGTTGGATCAAGCCCACCCCATCGAGGTCAAACCATTGGGGCTGGCTGGCGACGAGCAAGCCGACCTGACCGTGCATGGCGGCCTGAGCAAAGCTGTGTATGCCTACCCGCACGAACACTATGCTTTTTGGCAAACCGTGCGCAGCCAAGCCAAAGTGCAAGACTGGAACGAACCCTTGCCTTTTGGCATGCTGGGTGAAAACCTGACCCTCACAGGCCTGCTGGAGGGGGACGCCTTCATCGGGGATCAATTGCACTTTCCCGATTGCGTGCTGGCCATCAGTGAGCCGCGCCAGCCCTGCTACAAATTTGAAGCAGCGATGGGCTTCAAACAAGCCGCCAAGATGATGGCCCAATCAGGCTATTGCGGCTTTTACCTGTCGGTGATCAGACCGGGCACGATTGCAGCAGGCCAATCGTGGGAACTGGTGCCCGGCCAACGCGAAGTCAGCATCACGGAATTGTTCAAGACCAAGATGCGCCGCAACGGTTGAGGCCGATCAAGCCGGCTTGACCTGATTGGCAATACCCGACGCCACATGGCCAGACGGCACATGGGGCGCGGCGTTTTCAACATGCCCGGTTTGGTCATCAAAAAAGAAGTCCGGCTCAAACTCTCGCAAGAATTCGCCCTTGGGCAAGCCCCCCAGGAACATGGCCTCGTCAACGTCGATGCCCCAATCCATCAGGGTTCGGATGGCGCGCTCATGCGCGGGCGCGCCACGGGCAGTGACCAAGGCCGTGCGAATGCGCATACCGCCCTCGCCCGCTGCATCATCACGCTGCTGCAGATCATGCAGGGCTTGCAGCAAGGGCTTGAACGGGCCCGCCGGCAAGGGCTTGGCAGCACGTTCTACTTCGTGCTGCTGAAACGCGTCCAGGCCACCCCGCTGATACACCTGCTCGGCCTCATCGGAGAACAAGACCGCATCGCCGTCAAACGCGATGCGCACTTCATGGGGATGCGCCTCACCCGCGCGGGCTGCGTGTGGCAGCACCCTCGCTGCGGGTACGCCTGCTTGCAGGGCTGAACGCACATCCGCATCGTTGGTCGACAAGAACAAATGCGCCTGCAAAGGCCGCAGGTAACGCCAAGGGCTTTGGCCGCGGGTGAACACACCGCGCTCAATGGGCAAGCCATAGTGCTTGGCCGACCGAAATACCCGCATGCCTGAGACGGGGTCGTTGCGCGACAGGATCACGACCTCCACGCGCGGCGCGTGACCGTGATTGAACGCCAACAACTTGCGCACCAGAGAGAAGGCCACCCCGGGGCGCGCCGGCACATCAATGTGTGCGAGCTGATGCTGCATGTAGGCACGGTCATCGGCGCCTTCAAACAACAGGTTTTCTTCTTCAAAGTCGAACAGGGCGCGCGATGAAATCGCCACCACCAACTGTCCAGACAAACTTACCGGCATGAGACCAAACCTTATCGGATCACAAGGCCGCCATCATTGCACGAAGCCAATCGGTTTGCGCCTCGCGTGTTGATCCGGCAAGTCCTGCACGTCGATCTGCCCACGCCCATCCAGCTTGGCATTACCAAAGGCCGTCATCAAGGCGCGACGCATTTCACGTGGGGCGCAATGGCTCATGGCATCCAACACGTCATCAGCCAAGTCAGGATCAAACCGCTGGCCCCATTCATGTTCGGACCGAATGCTGGCGTACAACTTGCTGGCGATCTTGCGGGCGGCCTCTTCATCAGGCGCCTCAATCTCAAACACATTCATCCGGTTGAGGATGGGGTCCGGGATGCCCCGCGCATCGTTGGCGGTGGCCACCCAGATCACCTGACTGGCATCAATGGGCACCTCCGCAAATTCGTCGATGAAGGCATGAGCGGTATCGTGTTCCAGCAAGCCGTACAAAGCACCCAAGGGGTCATAAGCATGGTCTCCACCTGTCTTGTCGATCTCATCGACCACCATGACGGGGTTGGCATATTGCCCATCGACCAAGGTTTCAAACACCTTACCGGGCTTGGCTCCCTTCCACTGACTGGAGGCTCCCGACAGCACCCACCCCGCGGTGAGTGAACTCATGGACATGAAGCCCATGCCGGTTCCCAGCAGTTGAGCCACTTCACGGGCAAAGTGCGTCTTGCCAACACCGGGTGGCCCCAACAGCAACATCGGCGTGATCTCCAAGGCATCTCTGCTGTCGCTGCACAAGGCCAATTGACGCCTCAGGTCATCCAGCACGTCATGGAAGTTGGGCAGCTCGTCATACAAGTGGGTCATGGCTGGCAGCCCTGAGGGCTTGACCTGAAAGCGATCCGGCCCTTTGTCGATCATGCGCTCGTAAGTCGCTCGCAGGCTTTCATGCTCTCGGGGTGGCAGTTTGCCCAAGCGTTTTTCAACCTCATCAACGCGATACAGATGGCGCATGTGCGCAATCGGGATGCGTCCCCGCATGTCATCTGGCTGAACCAGAACCAACTCGCAACCACTGCTCATGTTGGACCTCCGCATGGGCAAGATGTCTTGTCAAACCATTGCAGCAAATTGCCGCGCGCACAAGGTGCCAAACAACACTCCCTTCTGCCCCCTTTATCTCTGATTCAAACCGGTTGCGCCAGCGAACTGGCCCTTGTGTTGCGCCTTAAGATGAGCACATTCACACGCTTTGCACCTTTGTCCGATTTCCATGCCCTTGATGATCAGCCCTGACCCGCTTTTGGCGTCACGCACCGCGTCGGCAGGGGCGCTCGGCTGGCTGGGTTGGGCCTTGCTGAGCATCGTGCTGACCTTGTTGGCATGGGGCGCACTCACGGCGCACAAAGCGCCCAGGTCGTCCGAGCACGTCAAGTGGGATGCGATCGTGCGCTTGAGCCCTCAGCAGGCCACGGTGTCGATGCCGGATTCGTGGAAGGAACAAGGTCTCCCCCCTGTGGGAGGCGGCGCCTATAAATTTCGTTTGACACTGACCGAGCAAGGTGCCGAAGACAGCCATCAACGCCCCTGGTCATTGCGCATTGATCGCTTGTGTGCTGCGCATGATGTGATCCTGAATCAACGACGGCTGCACAGTACCCTGCTGTCCCGCACATGGCTGGGCGAGCCGGCCCCCGCATTGCTCGATGTACCCGGAGGCATGCTGCAAGCCGGCACCAACGAGCTTTACATCGATGTGCAGTGCGTCCTGCATGGTGGCCTGTCGATGCCTGCCCTGGCGCCCAAGGCTGAGCTTCAACCCGACTACCTGCGCTATGAGATCCTGACACAACACCTGCCGCTGGGCTTGAACCTGTGCAGCATGGCGTTTTCCATGTTTGTGATTTTGCTGTGGTGGCAACGACGCCAGGAAACAGCAGCGGGCTTGTTTGGCTTGCTGTACCTGCTAGTCTCCATCCGCAACTGCACCTACTACATCACCGGCGACCTGGGGGTGCCACCGTTCATCAGCAGTTGGTTGCATCTGGTGGCACACACAGGAAGCGCCACGTTGCTGGGGTGGTTTGCCCTGTCCATATCCGGACGGACCCTCCCCTGGTTCAACCGCACGTTGTGGACCTGCGCCATCGGCATCCCTGGGCTGTCGTTACTGGTCATCCCGCTTGACCCCAACCTCGTGCTCACCCGGGCCATCTGTCAAAGCGGTTTGCAGATTCTGGCTCTGCCATCGCTTTGGATCTTGTTCCAACTGTGCCGCCAATCGCAAGTGCGTTCGCTGATGATTCTGGCTCTTGGCTTTACCAGTGTGCTGATCACAGGCCTCCATGACTTTCTGTACATCCGCATCTGGGGCATGGTCGATCACAGCTACTGGATGCCGTGGTCTGTTCCCCTGACCCTACCTGGCTTCACCATGATGCTGATGAACCGAATGGTCAAAGCATTCAATGACATCGAACAGCTGAACCAGACCTTGGAGCAAAAGGTTCAGGAACGCACCCGCGAGCTGGCCGCCGTCACGGCTGCAAAGGGGCACTTTCTCGCCGCGGCGAGCCATGACTTGCGACAACCCGTTTCTGCCATCGGCTTGATCACAGACTTGCTGCACGAACGCTTGACAGACCCTGGCCAGCGAGGCCTGACAGACCGCTTGATGCGCGCCGTAGCCTCCATGGAAAGCCTGCTCAAGGGCCTGCTGGATCTGTCACGCCTCGATTCCGGCACCGTCGAAGTCCACCTGCAAGCTGTGCCCTTGCAAAAGCTGCTTGAATCGATTGCCAGCCATGAGTCGGAATCAGCCCATTACAAAGGCCTGAGCCTGCGTGTGCGTCCCACCCATGCGACCGCCTGGACAGACCCCATTTTGCTGGAGCAAATCTTGCGCAACCTGGTGGGCAATGCCGTGCGGCATACCGAACGGGGCGGCATCCTGGTCGGCGTCCGGCAGCGCCCGGATTACCTGTTGATTCAAGTGTGGGACACCGGTTCGGGCATCTCTGATGCGGACAAGGCGCGCATCTTTGACGACTTCGTGCAATTGACCAACCCGGCGCGTGAACGCCGGCGCGGTCTGGGTTTGGGGCTGGCCATCGTCAAACGCGCGTCCAAACTGCTGAACCATCCAATTGATGTCAGGTCTCAACCGCATCAGGGCTCGTGCTTCAGCGTGAAGGTGCCCATCGCCACCGCCAGTGCACACGATGGCTCAACCCCTTCAACCGCGGCGCACATGGCCCCGGCATCACATACGGCTCAACCATGGGCAGGCTGCTACGCCTTGGTGATCGAAGACGATCAGACCATCCGCGATGCGCTGTCCAACCTATTGCGCTCTTGGGGGTTCAAAGTCACGTGCGGACCGAGCCTGACCTGGCTGACCCAGCATGGGCACCAAGAACACTGGGACTTGCTCATTACAGATCACCGTCTGGCCGACGGTACAGGGCGTGAAGCCGTTCAATACATCCGCAGCATTCAAAGCGACACCCCGGCCTTGATTGTCACGGGTGACACGTCTGCAGACCAGTTGAACACGCTGGCCCTCAGTGGCCTGCCTGTTTTGCACAAACCCTTCAGGTCTGAAAAATTACGGGCCATGATCCAGGAAATCATGGCCCGTCAGTGATGACAGCGTTTTAATAACACTTCGAGCGTAACGGTTTTCCCGGCACTGGCACATCATCCATTTGGACTAGGCGGGACTTTCAAGTTCCATCCTGCTTGTGCCACCGCTACCACGGCCTGTGTCCGGCTGTTGACCCCTAACTTGCGAAAGATCGCCGCCAAATGGGTCTTCACGGTCGACTCGGACAAGTCCAGCCGACGGCAAATCTCCTTGTTGGGCTTGCCTTCAACCAGCAGCCGCAAGACATCCGCCTGCCGTCCCGAAAAGCCCTGGCCAGATGAGGTCACAGGTGCCACCCGTGCAGGCAAGTCTGGCAAGTAGACGCCACCGGCCAACACATGGTGAATGGCATCTTGCATGACACGCGCGTGAACCGTCTTGGGAATGAAGCCTGATGCGCCTGCATCGATGGCATCCAAAATGACCTCTGGCCGCTCATCAGCCGACAAGACAACAACAGGAACATCTGGCGCCAGCGCACGCCAAGCCGCCAGGGTTTGCAACCCTTTGTGCTCAGACAAGCCCAGATCCAGCAAAGCCAGATCCACGTCCTCATGCTGACGCAACAACCCTGCGGCAACCGACAAACTACCCGCTTCCAGCACCTGCACAGGCGCGCCAGAAGGGAACAAACGGCTGGAGATCAACAAACTCAATCCATCACGGAAGAGCGCGTGATCATCAATCAATAACAATTTCATTGCGAATCCAGCACAGGCTGGCAACATTCGGTCACATCCTAGCGCCTCCAGCCCCCGAAACAAGCGCCGCCCCCCGATTTGAATCCCCCCTCGAAAGGGGGACAATCCAGTCACAAAATCAAGAGGGAAGAGATGCTGTCTCGATCGACTTCACTGCCGATGCCGTTGGCTGGGCGCAAAAGCAATCGGCTTCAACGTCATATCGTGGCAGTGGCCGCCTGGATAGGCCTGGCCACTGTTTTGACACTGGTCATTTGGGCGCTGTTTTCTGGCGGCGCATCCCAGCACAACCATCCATCCGTGCAATGGGGTGAACAGCGATTCAAGTTGATGCCCACAGCCACCGATGCGGGCACGCCATGGCAAAGCGTCACCCTGCCCGACACCTGGGCTGCCAGGCAGATTCCCAGTAAAGGGATCGCGCGGTACGAACTGCACTTCAACCTGTCTACCCTGGATCACGCTGCACGCAACCAGACCTGGGCCATCCGCATCGACCGGCTGAGTTTTCAGCACCGCATCTGGCTCAACGGCCATTTGATCCACACGGATCTGCCAGGCGACGAGCCCACTGGGCGCCCCATGACCTACATGGCGCAGTTCTCGCCTGACTGGCTGAAAGACGGAGCCAACCAATTTGACATCGAGGTCCGTTACGGCAGCCTGGGTGGCCTGACGGCCCCAGTGATTGCGCCGGCAGACGATCTGGCTCTGAGCTACACCCTGCAGTCCTTGTTATCCCAACAACTGCCCCTGATGATCAACATCGTGGCGGCGGCCTTTGCCACCTTCCTGATCGTCATCTGGGCCCGCAGGCGCACTGAAGTCGCCATGGGTGCATTGGGCCTGCTGTGCGTGGTGGTATCGGTGCGCAACTGCACCTACTACATCGTGCACGGCCCGACCCTGCCGGCCACACTCAGCGCCTGGTTGTACTTCACGGCCCAAACCACCGCCACGGTATTGCTGGGCTGGTTTGCCATGGCCATTGCCGAGCGCCGGCACGCCCTGTTCACACGGTTGCTGTGGACCATTCAGATCGGTTACCCCGTCGTGGCAGGCATCGCCGCCCATCAAGGCTATCTGGCCGAAGTGCGTGCGGTGCTGTACCCCGGCTTGTTGCTCTTGATGATCCCGGCATTGGCCTTGCTGCTGCAATTGCACAAGCGTTTCAGCCGCTGGTCTGCCATCGGCATGGTGCTAGGTATCGCCGTGTCATTGGTGGCGGGCGTGCACGACTATCTGCGACTCGTTGGCAGCATCTCGGTGGTGCACAGTTATTGGCTACCGCTGGCCTCACCCATCACCTTGGCCAGCTACGGCATCGTGCTGATGCACCGCTTTGTCGAAGCCACCAATCAAGCCGATGAGCTGAACGTGCAACTGGAAGCCAAGGTCGAAGAGCGCACTCAGGCGCTGTCTGCCGCCAATGCCGCCAAGGGGCATTTCCTGGCTGCGGCCAGCCACGACTTGCGCCAGCCCGTTGCAGCCGTGGGCTTGTTGTCGGGCCTGCTGCGTGACCGACTACAAAGCAGTCCGGTGCATGAAATGACCTTGCGTTTGTGTGACGCCGTGCGGTCCATGGAAGGCTTGCTCAACGGTCTGCTGGATCTGTCGCGCCTGGAAGCTGGCGCGATCAAACCCCACATCCAGCCGGTTGACCTACAGGCCATGTTGACCCGCATCCAAAGCCATGAAAACGAGGCCGCCGTTCAAAAGGGCTTGACCCTGCGGGTGCACCCCACACAAGCCTTTGCTGCCAGCGACCCCGTGCTGCTGGAGCAAATGGTGCGCAACCTGGTGGGCAACGCCCTGCGCTACACCCAAGGTGGCGGCGTGCTGGTCGGGGTCAGGCAACGCCAAGGCCAGTTGATGATCCAAGTGTGGGACACCGGCTCCGGCATCGCCCCACAAGATCAACGCCGCATTTTTGAAGACTTTGTGCAACTGGACAACCCTGGCCGCAACCGCGCCAAGGGCTTGGGTTTGGGGCTGGCCATCGTGCAACGTGCCGCCCAACTGCTGGGCAGCGACATTGGCTTGCGATCCCGACTGGGCAAGGGGTCCTGCTTCAGCATCGTGGTGCCGCAAGCATCGCCCGCCACGTCCAGCCCGCACGCACCAAGCCTGGCGCCCTACACCACGACTCAGCGCCCACTGGAAGACCGACACATCGTGGTGGTGGACGACGACGACACCTTGCGCTTGGCCTTGCGTGAGCGCCTGCGTGACTGGGGTGCTTTTGTCAGCGCCGTGTCATCCCTCGACGATCTGGATGAACTGCTTCAACGCGTGATGTCCGTGGACTTGCTGCTGACCGATCACCGCTTGCGTGACGGTGACGGCCTCCAGGCCATCAGCATGGCTCGCAGCCTGCACCCGCATCTGCCTGCGGTAGTGATCACCGGGGACACCGGCGCAGAACCCGTGCGACAAGTGCAAGACAGCGGCGTGCCCGTGCTGCACAAACCATTTCAGTCGGAAGAGCTGCTGGCTACCTTGCTGGCCTCCTGGGCGCAGGATGCCGGTCAAGCCAAGACGGCTTGACGAGGTCCCACGCTTACTTGACCCAGGTGTTCATCTGCATGATCGGCAACATCACCGACATCACGATGAGCATCACCAACAAGCCCATGACCACGATCAGCAAGGGCTCCAGG
>JACCDG010470865.1_pt1 | contig 10737 bp, 26 predicted proteins | sample 7442471 | NCBI WGS metagenome assembly JACCDG01 (sample SAMN15323444, study PRJNA562643) | freshwater metagenome | isolation source: river surface water | place: USA:Blue River Watershed | collected 2017-08-17 | reverse complement strand
TTCGTTTAGTACCTCTTTTCCAACGTGTTTTTTAACTAATTGACGCATTTCGTTGTAGAGTTTGGTTAGGTCTGGTTGGGATAAGTCTTCAAAATTACCTAATCCTATCCAATCACTTATATCATATTTTTCAAGATATAATTGGTATATTTGTTTGTATTCTTTCCAACCCCCACTATCAAGCTCAAATTCAACATCATTACGTATAATATTATTTCTAAAATATTGATGTACTTTTTCAGCCGTTACTAGAGGATTATTAATACTTAATTCGTTTAGTATATTTGTTAATTTGATCATTATTTACTAATTAGATGACCATATTCATAATATTCATTATATAGTTTATTATATATGGTTTTTAACTTTTTATTTATTTTAGTTATTTGAGTAGTGGGTATATCACCCATTTCTCTAATATAAATATACAGAGCTTTTTTATCTAATATATCTAAATTATCGCGTTGTCTAAATAGTTCTAATATAATATCAGCAGTTTTGTTGTCTTTTTCTTTAGGGAATATTTTATATAAATTTTTGTTAATGTAATTTATATATAAATCTATAAAAGGTACTTCATCTATTAGTTCATTTATAGATGTAGTTAAATTTTGGGCAATTATGTTGGATTCATTATCTATTTCATCTGCTGGTGATTGTATTTGAACTTTGGTGTATGCTTTTTGGTTGTATATAATTAAATAACGTTTTGTTATTGTACCAAAATATGAATATGCTTTACCTCGTTCTTGTTTGTATTTTGTTAATTTTTCTAATAGAAAAGTTACAACTTCATGTTTGAGTTCTTCTACTGTGTTTAGATCAGTGTAGTAAAATTTAAAGGTGTGTATTATGTTTTCAACTAATTTGTAAAAAGCATGTTCTATTTTATCTTTGTATATTTTATTTCTAAATTCTTGATCGTTGGAATTTAAATATTTTATTATTGCTTCTTCTGTTTCTTCTGTAAAATAACGTTGGGGTTCTTTTTTTTTACGTTTTTGTTTGTCGTTTAATTCTTTATCTAAATATATGTTTAGATTTGTATCATAATAATTCATTGTATATTTTTGATTCAAATATACTAAAATTATTTAATATAACCAAAAAAAAAAGACAACCTAAGTTGTCTATTGTAATATTCTATATATTTGTGTTAGTTCTTTCCAAAATTCACCTAATTCATCATCTGATCTGAATGTGTTTGTTGAATCTAATTCATTGATTCTATTCATACCTTGTGTTATGATAAAATCTATTTCGTTTATTTTGGTTTGTTGTAAATCAACAAATTTTTGTAGTTTTATGTTTCGTCTGTATAATATAAAAATAATTATTGCTGTTATTTCTATAAAATGAATTGCTGTTAACCATAGTAATATTGTCATTCGTCATCAAATTTAAGGAAAGGTTGTTTTTTAATATCTCTTGGATTTGGTGCTGGGTTGTCTACTGAACCTGTTGTATTGGCTATGAAATATTCCCATGCGTCAAATTTATTATCTGAATTGTTGCTCGAAGTCGTCTGGTTCATTTGCTAACATGGATTTTATGTCTTCTATTTGTTCTTTAATATTTGAAATCTGTTCCAACATTTGTTGTTGACTTTCATTTCTGTTTATTTGGATTTCTAGTTTTGATAATTGGGTTTCTAATCTTTGTATTTTATCTAAAACATTGTTTTTGTATCTCATTTTTTTAATATTTGTTTGAAGTTACGAATCTTTTTTTAAATTTCCAAATTTTTCTTTTTTATATATCGTAATTAACCATAAATATATTTAATTACTTCAGATTTACATATTTCTATGGCTTTATTTATATTTCGACCTTTTTTTATTTCATTTAAGGTGTTGTTGTATATTTTTTCTATGTCGGTTTGGAGGTAGGGGTGTCTGTTTATTTCTTTATCAATGAATGCTTTTAATTCTTTCATGCTAAGCGTGGTTTTCAAAGGTTATCATTATTATGATTTGAGGAAATGTGTCTTCTCCATTGAGTAAAATTGGTGAATGTATTTGTATTATGCGAATGTGGCTTAGGTGTGTGAATTTTCTAATTTCATCTTCTAAAAGTGATATATTAGTTAAGTATTCTTTGAATATTTTTATTTCTTGTTTCATGTTATTTTAATTTGTAAATTGGCTCTTCTATTCTTTCTAATGTTGAATATTTAATTTTTCTGAGGTATTATTTTATATATCTATTTATTATTAATATTCAGGATACCAAACGGTGATATTATATTTTGTAATATCATCGCCTTCTTCCAATATGTCGTGACAGTAATTTTCTGCTTCACTTCTTCTGATAAAAGGTTGGTTATCAGATGTTATAAATATTTCATTTAATTGTTGTCCTAATTCTGTCTCAAAGATTTTGTTTACTTTTTCTTGTGTCATAATTTTAAATTTAATGGTATAATAAGGTATATATTTTGCAGTTTGTGAAAGTTTTGTTAGATCTGATTTTTGCTTTTTGTAATGTTGGTTTGAAAAGGGTTATTTTGAAATTTGTTTGTATATAAGTATATATTTTGCATTTTGTGAAAGTTTTGTTGTTGTTGTGAATTACAGACATTCTTTTTTGTCACAAAAAAATTGCGTCGACGGAACGCAATTACCATGGGGACTAGGCGCCAAGTCCATTAAAATTTTTCTTCATCAACCTCATTTTTATCACTTTTATAAGAATTAACACTCAAACCTTCAAAACGAAGCAATGAATTACAAACATACATCTGTACTTTTTTCACATTAGGACACTGACGTAAATTTTTTACTATATTAATTTTATCCTTACTATCAATATCCTTACTATTAACAAAATCAATTATAATATCCAATTCACTCAATGACTTCATATCAAACACCTGAATAGAGATTTGTTCAAATATTGATTTAATTTGTATTTTAAACTTGCTCATTGTTTTAATTTTTTATAAAGATAAATTAAAGATCTTGACTAAATATAATTACAATGGTGGTGCTGATTCAATATAATCAAGTATACGCTTAGACGTTTCATCATTTATATCGTTGAGCCAATATCGTACTGGTTCATATCCCCATATTTGGACTATATCATTCCAACGTTTGAATTTATTATCATGCTTGGTCAGGTAATAATTCCAGAGCAATATTATTATAAAAAAAGGATTCATAACAACAAGCTTAGGCATATTTGATTCGTATGGAAACATAGCTTTTTATTTTTATAAATATACTACCTCAACAATGACAAATCAATTACACTATCTATTGATTGATATAATTTTCTACCTTTTAGACTAAGCATAACTACATTAGATGAACCTTTACTCCATTTTTCTATAACACCTCTGCTTATTAAGAATTGTAGTGCACTTTCATCACATTTATATTCATCAACCATTTGTTCAAACGATATAGAATTTGAATATGCTATTACACCTAATATTTTTATATAATTGCTCATGTTATAAAATTATTTAACAGAACCAGACAATTGTAAATAAACTTCATTTAATTCACCTAAAGTAACTTTTTCTAAAATAGGCATTTTGGTCTGGAATTTTTCAATAGAACTAATAGACGCTTTAATTTGTCCATCCATTATAGTATTGTATTTAATTTTACCTTTAGCACTTTGCCAAGTTTTTTCAACATTTGAATCTAAAATATGAATTAGATTACCATATTCATCTTTAAATACAGCATCCTTTTTTATATCATTTATTACTATACTCATGGTTTTATTTTTATAAATTTACTAAAAAAATTGTGAATAAAAAAATTAATTACAACATAATATTAGTCCATTCATTAAAATTGAGATTAGTATCAGGTGGCATAATTGTATGAAATGTAGGTTTTCCTATAGGTTCACCTTGAACAGGTTGACCAAAAAATATTCGTACCAAAAAATTATAAATTATTTTTTTCATATTATAAAATTAATAAAAAGATTTTGACTATTTATGTTAATTGTTTATTTGAATTGCGTTTTAGCTTTCTCTGCCACTTTTCTACTTTAATCAATAATTGATTAAAATCTTCTCTTATAAATGTAGGGTTATTATGTTGACTAGCTAACTTTTTTTGTGTTTCTATTGCTACTTTTAAAGCATATATCAATGTATTATATTCACTCTGACTAAGTTCCATTTATTAAGTTTTAGGTTATTAATAAAAAAAGGCCACTCTTTTTTTGAGTGGCCTTGCTTCTTTAATTAATTACCTGCTACTTCGTCAGCATCAACTGTTTGTTCAACAGTTTCATTGACATTTGGATCTGGGGCATTATCAGTAATAATAACTGTATTTTGCTTAGCAAGTTTAGCTTCTTGCTCTTTTGTCAATTTGCCTTGTTCGGCAAAACTTGGTCTACCTTTTTTCAACAATCCTGCAGCTTTTTTAGCTTCATATTCACGTAAAGCAATTTGACGTGGTGAATTAGGATTGATTGGTCGACCTAATTTTTCATTTGGATTTGGTAACAAATTTTCAGGTGCAATTACAGCACCATTGGCAATTTCTGCTTGTTGTGCATTGTAAGCATCAATTTTAGCTTGACGTTCAGCTAATTTCTTTTGACGTTCACTGTCAGTTTGGGCTGGACGTCCTAATTTCAATTCACCTGCAGCTCGTCTTGCTTCTAATTCAGCAATTCGTTTTTGTCGGGCACTGTTTGGATTTACAGGGCGTCCTGGTTTTTCTTGACTCACTGTAGTCGTTGTTTGATTTTCAATTTTAGCTTCTGCCAATTTGTCACTAATCATTGTAATTAATACATCTTTTTTAATTTGATGTGGTTTTTCAATGCCTAGCGTTGTTGCTAATTCTTTTAAAGCTTTGAAATCTGTTGGCAATTCCATGCCAATGTGCGGTGTTGTGTTTGTTGTACTCATTTTTTTTGTTTTGTTTTTAAATTTTAATTTTTATAAAAATAATTTTTAAATTTTGACCTTTTAAATTTATTATTTTATTTTTTAATGTTCTGATTTATTTAAAGATATAAATTAAATCTTGACATTTTGTATTTTAAATTTAATTGATTTTTGTTTTTTATTATTTTTAATAGTATAAATATATAAATTAAATTTTGACATTTTGTATTTTATTTATTATATAAATATGAATGATAACGGACATGAAAATAATAAAATATTGTGACTAATCAATTTTATTTATTTTATAGTGTATTTTTTTGACCAGTTTAATATATTATATTTTTCATTTATGATTTTTCTTGCTATACTTACATGGTATTTAGCTGTACCATATGGTATATTATATTTTAATTGTAATTCTTTATATGTATATCCTTCTACATAATCTGTAAATACATTTTTTGTTTTAAGTGGTAGTGAGTTTAGTATAATTTGTAATATATTATTATATTCCATATCTATTGATTCTGGAATTAATGTTTCAGGCAGTTTGTCTGATATAATAACATTTGTAGTATATCTTTTGATACGTCTGTAGTAATCTATTACATTTCTTCTTAGTATTTGGAATATCCAAGCATGGAATTTAGGGTGGTTATTACAATTTAATTTTGGGTGTTTTGTGTAATCATTTTTGTATTGTCCTATATTTTTAAATATGGATAGAAATGTATTATTAATTATGATGTTAAAATCAAAGTTATGTCTTCTGTAGTATTTTTGTGATAAATAAATTTCAAATATTGGTTTATAATATTCGTATAATATAGTTTGTTCTTTGTGATTCATGTTGTAAATTTACTAAAAAAATTTTGATAAAAAAAATTACACAAAAAAAATGTCGTAGACCAAGATAGCCATTACGTATATATGTAATAGCTGGGTCGAATTGTGTTGTATGTATTTTTAGGCAAATTTACTGATTATTAATATAAAAGTTCATTCATTCTTATACATCACCAGGATGGGAATTACTAATTTACTAAAGCTTAATTGCATTAATATTTCAGGCAAATTGTCTGTGTATACATATACAAAAAGAACCGTTTCTATATCTTCCTTAGTTTTGTTATTTATCCACCTAGATATAGTTTTTTAAACCTAAAAAGGTTAAAAAAGGAACGGTTCTTGAACTAATATAATTTTTACACTAATTAATGTATAAAGTATATAGTTTAATTGATTTAAACGTTTAAAACGTTGATTTTAGGCCGTTGTAGTTTTAGCTGGTCTACCACGTTTAGAAGCTGTACCATTTGCTAATGCTTCTGCTCGAGCTGCTAGTTTTTGTTGACGTTTGCTGTTTGGGTTAACTTGGCGACCTTGTTTAAGTGGTGTGCCATTTGCAATAGCTTCTGCTCGGGCGGCTAGTTTTTGTTGACGTTTGCTGTTTGGATCAACTTGGCGGCCCTTTTGTTTTGTTGTTTCTGACATATCTTATGTTTTTATTTTATTAAAGTTAAATTATTTATTGTGACAAATCAATTTATATGTTTTTATGTATAATGTTGATGAATGGTTGGTTTTTGTATTTATTTATATATAATAATGGGTAAATTGTCTGTTGATTAGTATGAAAACAGGCAAATTGTCTGTTGAGGTTGTAAAAAAAAGCATATTTGCCTGAAAAAAGCTCAACTCTACCATACCACATCAACAACGAATAAATATTACATCCCAAACAACATCAAACCCCTCACAATACCCACAACTACAAAATATATACTTATATACAAACCCAACTACACACACTTACCACTTCAAAATTATACAACTCCCTTACCCAACCAACCCACTACATTGTAAACATAATCAAAAAAATATTAAATCATATCTACTTAATTATCATGTTCAAGCATTTATAAATCATAATCTTTAAATTCTTATATTAATTTTTTTATATATCTTTCACTCACAATCCACATTATAAATTTCCTTAATTCTATTCCAACCAATCCCATAAAACAAAGATATATCTCCTCCTATCTGAAACATACCTGCATAATACCAATTATTTATTTTCACAATCTCCTCAATCCTACCCATAACATCCACCTTTACTATTTCATCATCCATACCTACCCATTAATCAACTAAAAATTTATATCCAATATATAACGTTTCTTTTTCTTTTAAATACTGTTTCACTTCCTCCTCCGTTTCCAACATAACTTCCCCACCAGTATAATCCTCTATACACTTTTGAGGAGACGTTGCTATATTAATAACATTATCCCAACCTAACTCAACACTTGTTAAATAATAAACTTTCATATTTATTCTATTTTTTTAAGTTCTAAACCTATTTGTTCAAGATCTTGTTTAAATCTTAAATATTCAAATCTTGCACTGTTAAAATCAACAGTATCATACTTTATTAAGAATACATCCATATCAAAATAGCTAGAACAATTTTTTAGTGTATCTTTATCTATAAATTTAACACAAATTCTATTTTCTCGAATAAAAAATCCTAAGAAAATAAAAATAAAATTATTTATTTTACAATAAGAATTAATTTCATTTTTATATTTTAAATTTAATTCATCTAATTCTTCTTGCAATTCTTGTTGCTTTTCTTCTTTAGTTTTTCTTTTAAACCACATTTTATTTGTTTTTTATTTATTATTATATAGTTATTTCATCATCCATATCAATTAACCCTACCTAAAATTTCAACAGCCTTCAAATAATCTTCCTCTGTAAGCCCTAAATCACAATCAACATTCACAAAATTTGACATTTGTGATTCCAACATATCACTATCATCATCAAGAATCACATAATTCTTTACACCATTTTCATCAATAAAATCCTGTATTTCCTTACCCCTACCATTTTTACCAACAAACAATTTTTGTTTTGTTTTACCAACTATATCTAAATCAAACACATTATATAATTTAAACATAGAATGAAAAGTAAATAAATCATAATATTTACGCCAAGTAGAACTAATCACAACACTTGCACCTGTTTCCTTTACAATTTTATCAAACCACCCAACACATTCCCCATCCCAAAGAACATTTTCAAGTGTTGGTTCTTCATCCCCATTAAAAAAACCACCATAACCATTACCACCATATTTTTTATGATAAAATTCACATGATTTTGTAGAATTCAAAACACCATCTATATCTAAAAAAATTACTTTATCCATTTTTATTTTATTTTATCAAACCAAACACACTTTTCATTTATAGGATTTTCACCTCTACAATCAAGCAATAATTGTAAGACTTCTTCTTTACTATACATTCTTTCAACTTGCCATTTAGCACCTTCAATAAAACTATCTAATGCTATAAATCTTGGTTCCCTTATTTTAGAACATTTATAAGAATATTTTTCAGCAGCTTCTTCAAGTGTTTCTTGTTTAGATTCTCCTCTTAGGATGATGATTTTGTAATTAATATTTTTATCTGTAGGTATAAAATTACCTGACTTCATAAAACATCCTTTAGTACAATTATAACCTCTTTTTACAACTTCACCACATTTTTTACATTTCTGAGAATAATCTTCTTCTTCAATCTCAACCCACCTACAACTCGGATTCTCAACAAACCATTCTAAGAAATCATCATAAATATCTTGTACACCATCTTTGATTAGTTGCTGGTCTGTTGTTAGGATGATTTTTTTCCATACATCAGTTATAGGTTCGCTGGTTATTTTAACTACTTTATTTTTCCAAATACCTTCAACTGCAATAGCCCAATCTCCTTCTTTAATTTCTTCATTGTTAGTAATATAGATGTGAACAGCAGAATTACTTCCAATTAAATTTTCTTTTTCCAATTCTAATTTACCTTGAAGTAGATTATTTATCCACAATCTACTAGGTTTGTTTGTTGGTATTACATATATGTTTTTCATAAATTATTTTTTATTTTTTCTATATTAATTCCACCAATTTAAAATGTGAGTATTTAGTAATTTAAACAACAAATCTTGTGCTCTTTTTTGATTAATAATTGCTATATTGGTAGCAATCTTTCTATTTTTTTCGGCAGGATTTGTATCATTTATTGAAAAAATTCCTTCTCCATTTAATACTTTTTTATATATTATAGGATATTTTTTAAAAAATTCTTCATAATTATCTTCAACTACTTCAGAATGATATTCATTATAATCTGGATTTTTTTCATAAGGAGTAAACCAAGTTCTTATTTTTCCATAATCCATAGACTCTAAAGAATATGTTTCATTTTGTATTTTATCAATTAATGAAATACAAAGATTCATTCTGGAAACATCATATAAACAATTCACATACGAATCTTTTTCTTTTAGATAATTTGCTTGAAATTTAAGCTTTTGTTTTAATATTTCAAATATAAAATAACGATCATAATTACGATCTTTCCATATAATAGGTAGCCAAAGCCATAAATTTTTAATACCTTGAATAAATTGTAAATGATAAAATTGACCTTCATGTATCCACCACAAATAGATTCTTTTAAATATATCTGGTTTAGGTTGATTTTTTAATTCTTCAAAAAAATCCTCTATTTCTGTTATTTCTTTATTCATTTTTAAGTATTTTAATTGAATTATTTATTATTTTATTTTATTCCAAGGTAATTCTATTTCATCATAAAATGATGAATTAGTAAAAGCCATCCATTCATAAGAAGGAATATTTTCTTTCCATTTTAAATAATCTTTATATTTTATTTTAATGGATTTTTTAAATGCTTCTCTATTATTTAAACCCTCATAATGAAGAAAGGTTTCATATTCTAATCTCCAATATTGGCCAAATAACCAAAATATAATTTTCATTTTTTCATTAGGTGTCATATTCAATAGTTTTTATGTATTCATGTAATGAAGTGTATAAAGCTATTAATGCTTCATCAGTTAATGAAATTGTAGTAACTAATAATTTATTTTTTTGTAAATCAAATGGATTTTTATTATTACTATTCATAAATTTTTTAACTTCATCATTACTCAATAATCTCTTAAATTGTAAAAAATGTTTATTTTTATTTGGTGATTTAATAATCACCCTTTTTCCATTAAATTTAGTAATAATACCATTAAGGTATTGTTTTACATATATATTCATTTTTATAATTTAAATATTAACCAAATACTACTTCACCCATAACGGCACATTGAAATAATACATCTGCTGTAAAAGCATCAAAATTTCCATTTATTATATCTAATGTTTCTGTAGGTTTACTTTGAAATGCTTTAATTAAAGATTCTTGTGTTAATTCACCTAATTCATCATTTTCATTTTCAGCATCATTCACCTTTAATTTAAATGTTGGGTCATTATATAATGCATTAGCTATCCTAATACTTAATGGCTCACCTTTTAATGGTAAGTTTTCCCATGATTCTTGAGGTAAATAATACCAATAATTAGAACCACCTTCTAATGCTGTTACTATAACGGATTCAAAATCATCTAATCCTATTTCTAATGATATATTAATTTTCATTATTTTTATAATTAATTGTTAAAAAATTATTTGTTAATTCCCATTCAAAATTAGGATTTAACCAAAACATTTTATCTCCACCAATACCACCAAATATAGCTATTAAACTGGTATCAATATCTCCATCTTTTTTAAATAATTCTAAATTATCTAAAGTAGATGCATCTCTTAAATTAATTTCTTTTTTAACATCTATTCCAAATATAGCATCAAATACTTGATTTTGTTCTGTATTACATGCTATTCTCATTTTTTTATAAAATGGTTCTTCAATCATTATATAATCATTAATTAACAAGGATTCAGCCCATTTTTTAATTAGTTTGGATTTCCAAC
>JACCDG011291933.1_pt1 | contig 10740 bp, 12 predicted proteins | sample 7442471 | NCBI WGS metagenome assembly JACCDG01 (sample SAMN15323444, study PRJNA562643) | freshwater metagenome | isolation source: river surface water | place: USA:Blue River Watershed | collected 2017-08-17 | reverse complement strand
CTTCTGCACAAGCTTCGTATACCAAGGCATAACAACATAAACCATCATTAATACGGTAAGACCGGAAATAATCAGAACTCTTAAATAATGATTATCCCAGACGCCAATATGGTCGAGGACAGGAATTGCAAGAACTTGAACGCCCATTCCAAGAGGATAAATCGCGGACCACGTCAGTAGAAATTGTTTCCACCGATTGGGTAATTGAGCTTTGGATCCTTCCGGTGTAAACCAAAAATCCAACCCGCTTCGAATATTCACCTCATCGCCTTTGCAGAGCAATGGAGTAACTTTTTTAATCAAAGCCTTACGATCTGTTGAACTAATCCAATTGTGCAAATGCTCGTGCGTATCAAATCGAATGACAATTGTATACGTCGTGGTTAAGCCTTTGATAGGGCGAATTGCTTGCAAATCTAAATGACCAGGATAGGACCTGCACACAGGAATAATTTCATTAAGCCATGCTTCATAATTAGCCTGTTGTTCATCACGGACACGATGTGTAATGATGCCTGTCGCACCTTGTTCTATTTCATTAGAAGATAACATAGGGTCATTATAGAGGGAATACGTTTAATTTCATTAAGAAGGTTAAAATAAATTTGACCGTTTAATCTTATCCCAGTACTATGTTTTGTATGAAATCACTTTATGAAATTTACCCCAAACGCATCGATATTGTTGCCTTAATCGCGATTTCTATTTTTCTCCTTAGTGTTGGATTAACGCTTCCCATCATGACAGTACGCAAACTATGGGAAAGCAATACCTATTCCATTATTACGGGAGTGGGGAATCTCTGGGAAGAAAAATACTATGCCTTAGCGGTAATTATCTTCGTTTTCTCCGTTATTTTTCCCGTCGCTAAACTATTAGCCTTATCTGCCGTATGGTTTATCCGTTTAGAGGATAGTGCCCGTAAAAAGCTCATTTATTTCATGGAAATATTCGGCAAGTGGTCGATGTTAGACGTTTTTGTCTCGGCCATTATCATTGTCTGGTCTAAGCTCGGTGCATTAGCGTCAGCCAAAGCAGAGCAAGGTATTTATTACTTCGCCGCTTCTGTACTCTTAACCATGATTATTTCTTCCCTCCAGAATAATCTTATCAAACGTTTTAAATAGCCTTCTTCATAACTCTTGTTGAACATGAAGTTTAATTAATGTTCTCTTCATTTTAGCTTCATGTGCCTCCCGCTATAGTGAATGTCATGAATACCACATCACACAACAGTATTCTCATCATGTTAATTAAGGAGAATTAAATGAGTATTGAAACCATCTTACTCCTTTTATTAATTGTCGTTGTTATTGGCGTGTTTTACGACAGCTCCTGGGGATATGCACCTATTAGTATTTTAGCAGCGCTCTTAATCATCTTACTTGTATGGACACTCTATACAGGCAAAACTCCCCGAGGGGCAACCGAAGATATTAAAGATAGGCTACAAGAGACCGGTGGTGAGCTCAAAGAAATGGGCCACGAGGCCGCGGAGTCTATCAAAGATGTTGTTAAACCTGTCGAATCTGCACATTAAATCAACTGAAAGGAATTAAAGAAATGGAAACCTCTCAACAAACAGATTTAGATAAATCACTCAAACAAGGTGAAGAATATGTCAATCACGTTGTAAGTGAAATTCAAGATAAAATTAAAGAAGGGGAAGAACGCATTACAAAAACAATAGGCGAAGTAGATAAGCGCTTGCGCGAAAATCCTTGGCCTATTGTTGCCGGTGTTGCCGCAGCTTCAATTTTCATTGGCTTTCTTGTTGGCTCACGTAAAAAGTAATTACTATGCAAGGAGAATCAATGAAAGCATTCGCAATCAAAAGTTTACTAGGTTTAGCTGCGGCCATGTTTAAAGGAAAGGCCCGCAATCCTGGAACGACATTTCGTTTAGGGAAAATTAAACTGATGATGTGTTATTTGCAAAGCATAAAGACCATGCGCTTATTATCCATGGCCATTATCGGGACGATTATTAGTCTCATTATGTTGGTTGCCGGCTTGGTCGTATTTCATACGGGTGTATTTATGTATGCGCCTATTAGCGGTGAAGAAAAAATGTGGATCTCTTTTATATTTGCTGCCTTATACCTATTTATTGCTCTAATGATGTTATCTCAAATATTCGACCATGATAAATGGGTGGATATGTTCAATGCCCAGACACACATTGATAACTTAAATAAAATGACCCAAACTGCTGTTGAAGAGAAAGAGACTAATCATGCGTAAATTACTGGCTATTGTAATGGGATTAACATTAAGCATGTATGCATTAACAGGATGTGCAACTAATCCAAAGACCTATGAAAAAACGACCATTACCAAGGACAGTTCTGAAATAGATAATCCATCAGATCCTCATAATGGGTCGACGATCGCAACAACGACGACCGAAACAACCACAACTACGACAGAAGAAAAACCTAAAACTACGGGTATTATTGGCAGCACATTCCATGTCATTGGTACAGTGATTGCTTTTCCCTTTAAAGTCATTGGTAAATTGTTTCAAGCGATCTTTTAATAGAAAAAGGAACATAGATGATTTTTAATAAAAATGCACTATGGACATTTCTATTACGACGGATGGCCAAAGCAGGGGGATTTTTAGACCCTGCGTCTGTTTTTTCAAGCTTGCAGCATTTTTCTAAACCCTCTGAAGTGTGGGTACCGACGGAGCTACTGCGTTCTGGGGCCATTTTGCAAGCGCGGGGTTTAATTAATAGTCAAGCTATTCAGCACAATCTCGATTGGGTATGGCCTTATTGGGTGAATCATCAATTTAACCCTAAAGATGTGGCCTATATTCCGCGTGCATTCGGTATTAGTCATATTAATTTATCCAATCGCAATTGGACTGCTTTAGGTATACCTGACTTTGAGGATTATCCCATCGTTGATCCTCGGGGATTAATTACACCTTTTTGGGATAGTTGGTCTATTGATGTATGGATCATGGCGGAAGGCCAACCATCGCTATTCCCTTCAAAGTTAGCCCACGCAGAGCAAGCAGTAGATTTAACCACAGACTTTCGTATTAATACCACCTGCCAAACTAAAAATGCGTATGTCAAAACAACGTCCCGCGTTTATCTCGATAATAATATTCCCACTTTAGAAATTAATTTTAAAGCCCAAACCAATTACCGTGCCTGGCTCATGATTGTTTTAAGACCATATAATCCAGAGGGGGTAAGCTTTATCCATAATATAAGCTGTCTTGAACACGGCAATGGGTGGAAAGTTAATAAAGAAATTGATGTTCAATTGATGGAAAAACCGTCACGGTATGTATTTTCAAACTATAATTTAGGAGACATTTCACAACAAATCCCTCTTTATTACAAAAATACCATCTCACGCACTGATATCACATGTCCCGTTGGTATGGCCGCTTCGGCAGCAGTCTATGAAATGGATCCCATCACTTTACAAGAAGTAACTGTTAAAATTCCTTTAAGTAAAAAACCTGTCGAAAATACAACAACATGGGCCCAGCAATTAGAAGGGCATTGCGCCATCCGTGTCCCCGATAAATTATTCCAATCAATATATGATATTGCTGTGCGTTCGCTCATTTTGCATTCTCCAGGCGATGTATTTCCTGGTCCTTTTACGTATAAGAAATTTTGGTTTCGTGATGCGGCCTACATATTAAATGCCATGATGGCGATTGGTTTATTACGCAATGTAGAAAAGATCATTGATCATTTCCCCAAACGGCAAACACCGATGGGATATTATAAATCTCAAGATGGGGAATGGGATTCCAATGGGCAAGCATTATGGATTATGCAACGTTATAGCAGCTACATGAACATACCCCTCAAGCAAAAATGGATTCAAAGTATCATTAAAGGAGCAACATGGATCGAAAATAAACGTGTTGATTCCGACGAAAAATCTGCCCATGCTGGTCTTTTGCCAGCAGGGTTTAGCGCCGAGCATTTTGGTCCTAATGATTATTATTATTGGGATGATTATTGGGCCGTTGCAGGTTTAAGGAGCGCAGCAGCAGCGCTTAAGAAACATGATATGGTGCTTTCTGATAAATTTAATGAATGGGCGAATGATTTATCCGCCTGTATTGACAAAAGTTTAGAATTTGCTCAATTGTGCCTTAACAGCAAAGTCATTCCATCGTCAGCCTATCGTCGTATGGATGATGCGGCCATTGGAAGCATGGTGGCAGGGTACCCCTTGCAATTATATACGCCTAAAGATCCTGCTTTATTAGCCACGGCAAATTATTTATTAAACAAATGTTTTTTAGATGGTGCTTTTTATCATGAGATTAGTCATTCCGGTATTAATATTTATCTGACATTGCATGTAGCCCAAGTATTATTACGTGCAGGTGATACTCGATTCTTTGCGGCTGTCAAAGCAACAGCTCAATTAGCTTCCCCGACGGGGCAATGGCCCGAAGCGATTCATCCTCAAACCAAGGGGGGATGCATGGGAGACGGTCAACATATATGGGCCACGGCGGAATGGGTATTAATGATCCGTAATATGTTCGTACGTGAAGAGGAATCAACGAAGACATTGATTCTCTGTTCAGGAATCCCTCAAGAATGGCTTGATACAAAAGAAACCATGTATTTAGGGTACACCTTAACAATTTTTGGTAAAGTAGCTGTAACGATCACGCATCATCACGATCATATGCGTATTTCATGGAATGCCAAATGGCATAATGAACCTCCCAATATTGAAATACATTTAATGGGACATCCCCCCATAACTGTTAATTCCCAGGATACTTCAGTTAAAATAATGAGGATGAATCGAAAGGATGTCGCATGAATTCTGTTAATCCTGCCACTGGTAAAATCATTCATTCCTATGCCGAATATTCTCTATCTAAAATCAAAGATATTTTAGCCCAATGCCAGCATGGATTTCTTCAATGGAAGCATGTGTCCCTTAAACAAAGGGCCTCAAAGATGAAAGTGGTGGCACAGGTATTACGCAATAATAAAGAAGCCTATGCTTTATTAATGGCTGAGGAAATGGGTAAACCGTTAGCCCAAGGCCGAAATGAAATCGAAAAATGCGCCTGGGTCTGTGAATTTTATGCCGAAAACGCAGCGACGTATTTAGCTCCTCAACAGATTAAAACGGAAGCCCATAAAAGTTTTGTGAGCTTTGATCCTTTAGGTGTCGTCTTAGCTGTCATGCCCTGGAACTTTCCATTTTGGCAAGTGTTCCGCTGTGCGGCACCAACACTCATGGCGGGTAATACCATTGTCCTTAAACATGCCTCAAATGTGAGTGGTTGTGCTTTAGCCATTGAAGATGTATTTAAAAAAGCAGGTTTTGGTTATGTGGTACTGCGCACCGTCTTAATTGGTAATGAAAAGGTTGAACATATTATTAATGATTCACGTGTCAAAGCCGTAACCTTAACCGGTAGTACCGGAGCAGGGCAAGCAATAGCATCCCAAGCAGGAAGGGCTTTAAAAAAGACTGTCTTAGAATTAGGAGGCAGTGATCCTTATATTATTTTAAAAGATGCAGACGCTGCCAAAGCTGCTGCGACTTGTGCCACTTCACGCTTAATTAATGGGGGACAAAGTTGTGTGTCTGCCAAACGTTTTATCGTTGTTAAATCATGTTTAAAGGAATTCGAAGAACGTTTTGTCATGCATTTACGTGCGCAATCCATGGGTTCTCCCTTAGATAGTCAAACCACATTAGGCCCCATGGCCCGTATCGATTTACGTGATGGCATTCATCGTCAAGTTCAACAAAGCCTTAAAAAAGGGGCCCGTCTTTTATTAGGGGGTAAAATTCCCAAAGGCCCTGGAGCTTTTTATCCAGCGACAGTCCTTACCAATGTCCGTAAAGGGTGCGCAGCGTACGATGAAGAACTTTTTGGACCTGTGGCCGCTATCATTGAAGTGAACGATGAAAAAGAAGCTATTCATGTGGCCAATGATACTGTTTTTGGTTTAGGTGCGGCTATTTTTAGTCGTAATATTAAACGGGCAGAGGAAATAGCCATGCATGAATTAGATGCTGGCTGCTGTTTTATCAATGGCCAAGTTGTTTCTGATCCCCGATTACCATTTGGTGGCATTAAACAATCCGGGTATGGCCGCGAGCTCTCCAGTTTTGGTATTCATGAATTTGTGAATATCAAAACAATCTCTATTCAATAAAGTTCTTCCAAAATGTAAAATTGCCTTCAATTCCGTCTTGCTTATGGTATTATGACGGCTTATTTGGAGTGCATCCGTAATACCCGGGCGGACACAAGATCCGCCCCTACACATATACATGCTTTTCGTAGGGGAGGACCTTGTGTCCTCCCGCGTGTCACACATTGCTCAAGAATTTCTAATACACATTATCTATGATCGACATACCCGATTCAATTTTCCCAAAAGACGCCCAAGGTCAATCACTTTGCCCTCGGTGTCAATTGACATTAAATAAATGCGCGTGTCCGTCGGGTGAAATCCCTAAACCAAAACACGTTCAACCCGCATTTAATGCTCACGCCCGACTTGAAAAATCCGGCCGTGGAGGAAAAATGGTCACATTGATTGAAGGCTTACCCAAAGATGAGAATTTCTTAAAGAAATTGGCCAAACAATTAAAATCATCGACGGGTAGCGGGGGAACACATTATATAACAGCTGACTTTGGTGTCATTGAGATTCAAGGGAATCATGTGGACACCTTACGCCAACAGATTAAAACGAAAGCATTAGGAAGTCATGGATAATTCAGTTTTAAAAGAATCTTCACGTCGACGTACGTTTGCGATTATTTCTCACCCTGATGCAGGTAAGACCACCTTAACAGAAAAATTACTCCTGTATGGCGGCGCTTTGCATTTGGCAGGTTCTGTCACCGCGAAGAAACAACAACGCGAAACAGCCTCGGACTGGATGGAGCTTGAAAAGAAACGTGGGATCTCGATTTCCTCCACCGTATTGCAATTTGATTATGAAGGCTATCGTTTAAACTTACTCGATACACCAGGGCATAAAGATTTCTCCGAAGATACTTATCGCGTATTAATGGCTGTTGATGCGGTCATCATGGTTATTGATGCAGGTAAAGGGATTGAAAGCCAAACACTTAAACTATTTGAAATTTGCCGCAAAAGAGGCGTGCCGATTTTTACCTTCATGAATAAGCTCGATCGACCGGCAAAGTCTCCCTTAGAATTAATTGATCAATTAGAAAAAGTCTTAAACATTCATGCTTTTCCCGTCAATTGGCCTTTAGGTAATGGTCCTGATTTTAAAGGGGTGTATGATCGTTTAAAAAAAGAAGTGCATTTATTTGAACGAACTGCGGGAGGAAAATACCGTGCCGGTGTTTCTGTCCACGATATTTCCGACCCCATTGTCAAAGACATCATTTACGAACAAACTTACAATGAAATTGTCGACGAATTAGCCATGTTAGATGGTGCCCATGATGGTTTTGATCGTCAAGCAGTGCTCGATGGGAAAACAACCCCTGTATTCTTTGGTAGTGCCGCTAATAACTTTGGTGTTGAATTCTTATTGCAATCATTCTTAGAATATTCCAATGCCCCATCACCACGTCAATCCAATGGGGAAATCATTCCTTTAGATCATCCTAGTTTTTCAGCCTTTATCTTTAAAGTGCAAACCAATATGAATCCCATGCACCGTGATCGGGTTGTGTTTGCACGCGTCTGTTCGGGCCGTTTTGTCCGCGACATGATGGTTTATCATGCCCGTTTAGGTAGAGAAATACGTTTATCAGACTCCTATCATTTATTTGGTCGTGACAGAGAAGTTATCAATGAAGCGTATCCCGGCGACATTATAGGGTTTGTTACTAAATTAGATTTTCGTATTGGGGATACACTGAGTGTTGATTCTAAAATCATTTACAATGAAATTCCTCGATTCGCCCCTGAATGCTTTGGCTATTTGAATAATTCAATTGCCTCGTCTTATAAATCATTTCGTAAGGGCATTGACCATTTATTGGCGGAAAACATTGTCCAAGCCTTTAATATTCCCAAATCAACATCGAGCACACCTTTACTTGGCGCTGTTGGTCCTTTGCAATTTGAAGTATTGCAATATCGCCTCAAAGATGAATATGGGGCAGAAACAACCTTAGATATGATGCCCTGGAAAAGTTTACGCTGGGCCATGACCGATTTACCTACGGATGAGTTAAGGGAATTACTACCGCATGGGGCATCATTAGCGTTGGATAATGATGAACGTCGCGTTTTATTGTTTCCCAATGAACGTTCTATGCGTTATTTTACGGATGATAATCCAACACTTAAGCTCGTGGATTCACCCTCATTAAAAAATTCATGAATTTATTGTGCAACTTAACCGATAAAATATTATAATAAATCTTATGATTAAGAATATCCTACTCGCTGAAGATGACCGTGGTACAGCCCTAGTCGTCAGAAGCCAATTACAATCTAAAGGCTATGACGTCCACACAGCTTTAAACGGTATCGAAGCATTAAAAATATTAGAACATCAAGCCATTGATTTACTCATTACCGATGTGGTCATGCCTAAAATGGATGGGGTAGATCTTTACCAAGCTGTTAAACAAGACCCCAAAACAGCCAATATTCCCATCATCATCGTCACCGATAAAGCCATCTTTAAAGAATCTTTTGCCAATTTAGGCGTATCTAATTTTGTTGAGAAATCGACGGATTTAAGCGTTCTTTTAGAAAAAATTAAGACTATTGAAAATCAAGCCAATGAAATTAAACGGTATAAGAAAATACTTGTTAGCGGCAGCCAAGACATTGTCTTGTCGCAAATGGTCAAGTCCTTACAAGGTTTAAAATTCTTAGTATCCCAAGCAAAAAGTTCTGACAAAATTCTCTCGGGGGCGTTGGTCATGATCCCACATGTCATTGCCATTGATGTGTTGTATCAAGACAATGCATCCGCCTATGAATTGATTAAATCATTACGGTGCTTTAGCTGTTTAAAAGATACAAAAATTGTGACGTATACGTATTTCCCCGAAGACTTAGGCATTGATGTGGAAGGTGTTCAAAATCTTGAAACAGCCATGAAGCTATGCAATCAAGCTGGTGCAGATCATTATATCGGACGATTTAATCCAAGCTTTTTTGTTGAACGCGTGATGGAAATCGCTCAAAATAAATTTAAAATATAAGGAGAGCTTTATGAAAACAGCAACATATGTCATTGCTATTCTAACTACGTTAAGTTTACTCAGTGGTTGCGCTGAAAATAAAACACGTATTGGTGAAGGGGCAGGCATTGGTGCTTTACTCGGGGCTGGCGCTGGGGCTATTATCGGCCATCAAAGCGGTCATGGGATGGAAGGCGCTTTAATTGGTGGTGCTGTTGGTGCAACAGGCGGTGCCGTTGCTGGTTCACAAATGGAAAAAGAAACAACTACCACTGAAACAAAATAATTTGTAATGGCTAAAAAAATACTCATTATCGATGATGAAAAAGATGTCGCTGACATTATCAAAAAGAAAATCCAAAATGCCGGCTATGATGTTTATGTGGCCTATAACGGCAAAGAAGGGTTAGAGCTAACCCAACAAATTCACCCGGATTTAATTCTGACCGATATTGTAATGCCCATTATGGATGGCTTTGCGTTTTACAATGAGCTTAAAAGCCGCCCAGATATTCAACACATTCCTGTGATTGTGTCCACCGCGTATGGAACCACCCAAGATCGTTTAATTGAAATGGGTGTTAAAGATTTTTTACAAAAGCCTTATAATACGCAAAGTTTAGTCGGTGCTTTAAGTCAATTCTTTACAAAGACACGCGCTTTTAAAGTCTTGATCGTTACAAAAATGTTCTTTTTAATGAAAAATATCGTCGCTGATTCAAAAGATATTGCCCAGCAACTCGATATTAAAGTGACGAATAATCAGGAAACATTATTGCACGATGCGCTTGAGTTTAAACCCGAACTCATCATCTTAGATGTCGATATGTTTATCAAACCAACCGCCGATGAGATTACAGCTCAATTACGGGCCCAGGAATCACTGAAAGAAACACGCATTTTGCTTAACCGCAGCATGCTTGGCGATGAACCTGCCTTAATTAAGTCTTCTAATCAAATGGTACAACAATGCCTGCAAAATGGGGCGAGCCAATATGTGGGTTCTTTGAACCGCGACTCGTTTTTAACGATCGTTTCAGAATATTGTCATATAAAACAGAATCCAACAAATGAATCTACCAAATCATAAAACCAAAATCGTTTGTACAATAGGACCAGGATGTCGTTCATTAGTCATGATGGAAGCCATGATCAAAGCAGGGATGAATGTGGCCCGCTTGAATTTTTCTCATGCTGATTTCACGGAGCATAATGAGAACATCCTCAATTTACGTAAAGCCTCTTTGAAATTAAACCGCTACGTCAATATTTTCATTGATTTACCCGGTTCAAAAATGCGTTTAGGCAAATTGGCTAAACCCTTAACAGTAACTCCTGGCCAAAGACTTATTCTCACCAATGCCAAAGTGAGCGAAGGTGATGCACGCATTCCCGTCGACTTTCACCGTTTTTCTCAAAGTGCAATCAAAGGCAATATTGTTTATATCAATGATGGCTTTATTCAATTATTAATTGAGAAAGTTTCTAAATTAGATGTGCATTGCAAGGTTCTCGTCGGGGGAACAATGTCATCGCATAAGGGGATTAATCTTCCTAATGCCAAACTTAATTTAAATGCCAT
>JACCDG010528178.1_pt1 | contig 10740 bp, 11 predicted proteins | sample 7442471 | NCBI WGS metagenome assembly JACCDG01 (sample SAMN15323444, study PRJNA562643) | freshwater metagenome | isolation source: river surface water | place: USA:Blue River Watershed | collected 2017-08-17 | reverse complement strand
GAGCGGGGCGAGCAGGATATTGGCCACGATGTGGACGCTCTGGAAGAGGCGCCAGTCGAGCACGTTAAACACGAAAAAGGAAAAGGCCCAAATGCTGATCGAAAGAGTCAGCGCGCTGTACGCCAGATTAAGTTTGTTACCTACTCCCCGCGATAACACGTAAATGCTCAAACTAAAGCACACGGCGGCGAGTAGTAGAGCGCTCTCGATTAGTAGGTCAATTTTAGCGGCGTACATTCAGCTTCAGCCAATCCTCTGGGATTCCGAAACGTTATTGAGGATATGAGCTTACCCCCGGAACATAAAAAACCCCAGTCGGCCTGGCAAGACCTGGCCATTTTTGCGGCCGTGCTCGGCTTCCTGGGCTATTCCGTTTACGCCTTCCTCGGGTTCACGCGCGCGCCGGCCAAGCCGAGTCTCCCGCCCGCCGAATTAGCCGCCCAGGATTCCGGCGCCGAACGCCGCCCGGCCTCCACTTCCGCGCCCGGCGCAGGGTCCACCGAGATCCTGCGCGCGCCCTGCCTGCCGTCCCCCACTCCGCTCTCCTTCCAGAGCCAAGCCCGCCTATTGCAGATCCACGCTTCGCTCTGCCCCACGGGCAAAGGACCTTCGCCGAATTGGAAGGCCGCCAACGAAAGTTCGGGCGAGGAAATCTTGGTGTTCGTGAACGGGAAAGAGAAGTCGCTCTCCACCAGTTACTTCAGCCTGAAGGAGGGCCATAACCAGATCGTCTTCACGGAAGATCTGGGCGCGGGAAAATCGCGGGTGGAAAAAATTTCCGTGATCCGCAAAGCGGACTAGAAGCTCAAGGAATAATTGAGTTTCGCCTGCTCGCGAGTTTTCTCGCCCACCGAGCCGCGCTTAGAGCCGGTGTAGGAAGCGTGGTCGAGATCGAGCGAGATGCGGTCCGTGATCTTCTTGTTTAGGTTGAAGTTCAAAACGCTTTCCTTCATACCGTAGTTAAGATTCGACTTGAGCGTGAGCTTGCGGAACTCTTTATCCATATTCACCGAAACCCCGTCGTCTTTATTGCCGTTCAACGACGTGGTGGCCACGGGATTCTGGAAAACTAGCGAGCCCGTGGTTTTGATTAAATTGATTTTAGTTTTGAGCTTCGTGGGAATGCTCTCTTCTTCCTCCGAAAGCGGAGGCAAGTCTTTACGGTGCATACGGGCGATTTTTTCTTTTTCCGTCATCTTGGGTTCTTCGCGATCTTCGGCGCCCGAGAGCTTGTGCGCGGTGGAAAGAACTTTCATGGGCGCGGAGCTCTGGTCGCCACCGTTGATGAAATCGTGTAACTGGTCGTCGAGCACTTCGCGGGCGGTCCAGCTAGCGAGATTTTTACGGCCGTCTACGTAGCGCTGCTGCTCCCAGTAGCGAGCGCGCCAAACGGGATCGGTGGCCGTTTCTTCGAAGGGAGAAACTTTTTTCGAATACTCTTCGCGCATTTTCTTTTCGAAATCGCGGTTGAAGATTTTCTCGTTCGTGGTTTTAGTATTCAGGGCTTTTTCCGCAGCGTCGAAATCGATTTCTTCCTGGCGTTCGATGGGGCGGAGTTTCGCGAGCACTTCGGCGCGAAGGCTATTGTAATAGGCGGTGATTTTGCGCGAGTTCTTCTGGCTTTGCGTCGGCGCGGCGGCGGTCTTTCCTTCGATTTGGGCCAATGCTTGGCCTCCCAGAAGGATTCCGGCGCTTAGGATTAGGGCGGTTAATAATTTGGCCATCTTGGCTTTTTGCATAGGGTCCTCATCCATGATGCTGCAATTTCAGCACCAATACCCGATTCAAATCATATTAATTAAGTATATCAATAACTTAGATCTATTTCCTTTAGGCTACGCCTAATTTTAGGGCACTTTGGGGTGTATAAAATTTACGCATAGAGTCAAAAACTATACGTAAAGTCCCTAAATGGGCCGAATCTTTAAGAAAAATCTTAGGCCAATACCACACTCCTTTCACGGCGCCAGGGGCAACTGGGCGCTCCACAAAGCGAGCGTCATCAGGGCCCCGCTCACCACGGGAATCGCGAAATTATCGTCGATATTGAGCGGTAGAAGCTCAGAAACCGCCCCACAGAAGCCCCCGATCATCGAGATCAAAAGGATCTTATTGGCCGGGAAGCCCTGCCAATGCACGTAGGCCAAGGTGGCCAGGGCGCAAACGACGAATCCACCCAGGGTGCCCTGCAGGCTCTTATTGGGGAAAATTTTATTCTTCCCGTAGAGCACGCCAAAAAACGAGGAACTCGGATCACCGAGCGCGAGGTACAGAATGGCGAGCACGGTTACGTGCTTGGGAAAAATCAAGAAAGCGAAAAGGCATGAGGCCATGTAGAAGGGGATGCCCGTAAGCGTATTTACTTCGGTATCGCGCATCACCGGCCCCATCAATTTCACCGCGATTCCGTTCACCCATTCCCAGCGCGAACGAGAATATTCGATCGACATCACGAGTGCCAAAACCACCCCGAGAATGGCGGCCATGGTTTCCTTGGAAAAATCAAAAAACAAATAAGGTACGAGAAAAGTAACCGCGCCCTGCATGTGAAAAAACTTACGGGCGAGGTGTAAATCGGAGCGATGACGAAGGCCGGTGGTGGCTCCTTCCACACGGAGAAGTTGGAGCTTCGCTAAAAACGCTCTTAGTGCGAATGGCATTAAACCCATTGTAACCACACTACCCCAAAAAATCTCCGGGGAGATACACCACGATTTCGTGTTGACTTTATGCTCCAAGGCGCCCGATACTTAAACTAGGGATTAGGAGAATCCTCAGGAATTTCCTGCAGAAAACCATGAAGAATATTGCCGAAAGAGAAGCCCTTCCCGAGAGCACCGAAGCCGCGGGCGCCCCGCTCACGGCGCTGCCCAATCCCGCGTCCCCCTATAAACAAATTTGGGCGATAGGTGGCGGCAAGGGCGGCGTAGGCAAAACCCTGATTACCGCCAACTACGCCATCACCCTCGCCAAAGCCGGTGCGTCCGTTACCCTCGTAGACCTCGACCTCGGCGGCGCCAACCTGCACACCTGCCTCGGCGTGGAGCAGAGCGACCGCACGCTCACCGATCTTTTCTCGCCCGACGTAAAAAATCTCGCCGAGCTCGCGATGCCCACGATGGTGCCGAACCTCAGCCTGATCAGTGGGGCGCAAGATTCCCTCAACGTGGCTAACCTGCCCCACGCGCAAAAACAAAAACTATTGAATAAGCTCCGGCAACTTTCCAGCGATTACATCATCCTCGATTTGGGCGCCGGCACTTCGTACAATACCCTGGACTTCTTCCTGGCCGCCGACGTGGGCATCCTCGTAGTGCTCCCGGAGCCCACCAGCATCGAGAACGCCTACCGCTTCATCAAGGCCGCCTTCTACCGCAAGCTGAAGAACATCGAATATCTTTACGACGCCCGCGCCTTCGTGGACTCCACCATGAACCGCAAGAATGAGCTCGGCATCCGCACGCCCTCCGATTTGCTCCGCGCCCTAGAAGAGCTCTACCCCGACGTAGGCTCCAAGGTGCGCAGCGCCATCAGCCGGTTCGACGTAAAGCTCGTGGTAAACCAGGCCCGCACGGAAACCGATTCCGAAGTGGGCTTCGGCGTGCGCAACGTGTGCAAAAAGTACTTCGGCTTCAACCTCGATTACCTCGGCCACCTCGAGTACGACTCCGCCGTATGGCAAAGCGTGCGCCGCAAAAAACCGCTAGCCATCGAATTCCCCTCCTCTCCCCTCGTGCCCAATATCCAGCGTATGGTGGGCCACATCGTGGCCGAGCAGGCCGAGCGCCTCAAGCGCACCGAACTGGGCCTCTGAGCCGCTTTTTCCGCGTTCTTCCGCCACTTCTCCCCGACGAGGCACCGAAGGAAGCGCCACCGCGAAACGCCCACATGGGCGCGGGAACGGAGCGCGAGTGAGGCAACGAAGTACGAGAGGAATTGCGGAAAAGACCACCATTGCTGTACCATTTCGCTATGGGCAAAGACGGCAAGCTGAGCTACTACGAAGTTCTCGACGTAAGTTTCAACGCGAATCCGGAAGTAATCCGCACCGCTTATATCCGGGCCAAAAACGCCTATAACCGCGATTCCCTCGCCGCCTACTCCCTCTTCGATAAAGAAGAGAGCAAGAAAATCCTGGGCGAGATCGAAGAAGCCTACACCGTGCTCGCCGATTCCGAGAAACGCCGCCGCTACGACGAAAGCCACGGCATCGTATCATCAGAATCTGTTTACGACGCCTACCACCGCGGCAACCACGCCGTGCAGGCCTTCGCCCGCGAAGCGATGGCGGCGGAAGCCGAGGGCACCAATACGCGCTTTAATTTCGAGGCGGATCCGTTCCGGAAAGTAGCGGCCGCTTCTTCCGCGGCTCCGGTTTCCGGGGGAACTTCCGGGCCCGCCCCCGGCGGGTCCGCCGCCCGGCCCGCCGAGCCCTCGCACATCGAACGCCTCCGCGCCCTCCAGGATCTCGGCCAGCCCACCAGTTCCGCCGCCGCCCGCAACTACCAGGTGGTGCGCACCCACGATACCAATCCCGAGATGGAGGAACGCATCGCCAAGTGCGAAAACGTGAGCGGCAGCTTCCTGCGCAGCGTGCGCGAGTACAAAAAAGTTTCCTCCGAGGAAATTATGAACGTGCTGAAAATCAGCAAAAATTATTTAACGGCACTGGAACAAGACGACGTAGCGCGCCTGCCCGCCAATGTATTCGTGCGCGGCTTCGTGATCCAGTACGCGAAGGCGCTCAAGCTCGATCACGATAAGATCACGAATGCCTACATGGCATTTCTGAAGGCGAAGCGACCGGGATAGGCATTGCCGGAGCATTTTTCGCGATTCGCGCGCTCCGCACCGGTGGAGCACCGCGAAAACTAGACGCGCCACACTGCGTGCTATTCTGGCGCAATGAAATTATCGGACGCAGATTTACTCATCGAATTGAAAAAGCTTGTCACTCAGGAACGCGAGCTCCTCACTAAATTACTGCGTTACTTACGGGAAGCGGAAAACCGGAAGCTCTACTTGGCGCGCGGGTATTCTTCGATGTTTGCGTTTGTTACTAACTATCTTAGTTACAGCGAAACCGAAGCTTACGCGCGCATTCAAGCGATGCGCTTGATTCAGAAAATGCCGGAAGTGGAACAGCATATCGAGAGCGGCCGCATCACTTTAACGGTGGCCGCGCAAGCGGAGAGCCATTTTCGGCGAGTGAAGGCCGGCACCGAAAAGAAAGTAGAAGTGGTCGCCGAGCTCCTGGATGCTAGCAAGCGAGAAGCGGAGCGAAAGTTAGCCGAGCACTTTCCGGAAGAAGCTCCGCGGGAAAAAACTCAATCTCTCCCCAATAATCTCACGCGGATCGCCTTCAACGCGAATGACTCGCTCTACGCAAAATTAGAAAAACTAAAAGCCCTGCTTGCCCATAAAAACTTCCAGTCCCGATACGATCTACTCTTTGAAGCACTCGCCGATATTGCTTTGAAAAAACTAGAAAAACCAAATGACCAGGCGCAACTAGTGCCGGCACAAGTAAAAACTACCGGGTACATTCCCGAAAGGATTCGTTACACCGTACGCCACCGCGACCAAGGGGAATGCCAATACACCGATCCCGAAACGGGCCACAAATGCAAAACCCGCCACGGCCTGCAGTTCGACCATATCCAACCCTACGCGAGCGGCGGCCGAAATACCGTGGAAAACCTCCGCCTCCTCTGCGGCGCGCATAATCGCTGGCGCAATCACCCCGCCTCGGGCTAAACCATAAAACATGTCGCAACTCACGCCGGGCGCCTGGACCGCCTTAGCCGTCGCCGACGACGAAACCAGCGAGCCCCGCCTCGACGTCTTCGTCGCGCGCCAGTTCCCCGAGCTTTCGCGCACGGCCGCCCAGCGCTTGATCGAGGAAAAGCAGATACTCGTGAATCAGGCGCCCCAACGCGTGAGCTACAAGCTCCAGCCGAATGACCAAATCAAAATTTTTCTCCCGCCGGCGAAAACGAGCGGGCTCACCGCCCAAAATATTCCCCTCCACATCATCCACCAAGACCAGCACCTCGCCGTGATCGAGAAACCCGCCGGCCTCGTGGTTCACCCGGCCGTGGGCCATAGCGACGGCACCCTCGTGAATGCCCTCCTCCATCACCTGAAAGATCTTTCCCAGGGCAGCGGGGTGGGCGGCGAACTGCGGCCCGGGATCGTGCACCGGATCGACCGCAATACCTCCGGCGTACTGCTCGTCACGAAAACCGACCAGGCCCACCAGCACCTGGCCCAGCAATTCAAGGAACATTCGATCACGAGGAAATACTTCGGCCTTTGCTGGGGCCCGCTCCCCGCGCAGGGCGAGTGGAACGGCGCGATCGGGCGCGATCCGAAAGAACGCAAGCGCATGGCGATCACGGAAAATGGCCGCCGCGCCACTACCCGCTATAAAGCGCTGAAGCACTTCGGCGCGGCCGCCACCCTCTTCGAGGCGCAGCTCCTCACCGGGCGCACGCACCAGGTGCGGGTGCATTTCGCCGCGCACGGATTTCCGCTCGCGGGCGATTCCACCTACGCCCAGGCCTATCCCTCCGCCCGGAACCAACGAGAGCGCGGCCTCAAAGCCCTCCGGCGCTCGCACCCCGACGCCGTGAAACTTCTCGAGCGGCTCGACGAGGAGGGACGCCAATTCCTCCACGCGGCCTTCCTCGCCTTTACGCACCCCACAACGGGCCAAAGGATGGATTTCGCCTCGGATCTGCCGGCGGAACTGCAAAACGTCATGGTAAAGCTAAACGCATGATTACCCAATCGGCGCTGCTCGGAACCCTCACTAACCTCCGCCACGGATTTACGAACTTGCGGGTACCGAAGGCCGAAGTGGAAGCGCAAAATCGGCGCACCGCCACCGCCAAGCAGGTGCACAAGGCAGACCTAATTTGGGTAAACGCGCTCGAGCAACGGGCGCGTGAGGCCGACGCAATCGCCACCTTCACGCCGAATCTTCCCGTGGGCGTATATTCCGCCGATTGCACGCCCATCCTCACGGCGGCGATCGAGGCATCCACAAATAAAGTTTATGGCATCATGGCGGCGCACGGTGGCTGGCGCAGCACGGCGCTACGGATTGCCCACCAGAGCTTCCGCGAGTTCGCGGCGGCCAGCCTAGAAAAACACCCTCGTTCCCGATTCGTGGCGGCCATCGGCCCCTGCATCGGCCCGGCACGGTTCGAGGTGGGCCCCGACGTGGTGGCGGCGTTTCCGCAAAGCGAAAGAGAGGGGATTGCGCAGGCCCTCCGCGTCGAGAATGGAGTGCCCAAATACCTCTTCAACCTGCCCGCCGAGAATATCCGGCAGCTCCGGGAAGCCGCCCTGGGTTTAGCCCTCGAAATCGATTTTCTGAACCTCTGCACCCATACCCTCGCCGACCAATTCCCCTCCTACCGTCGCGACAAAGGAAAGGACGGTCGTATCCTCTCGTTTCTGGAGTTCACGAGTTGAAGCTATTCTGTTAGGATCTGGAGCACTGGGAGGCTACTTAAGCATGCGCAGCAATACCACTTTTCTGAAGCTCGTTCTCTTGCTCAGCCTGATGGGTATCGGGGTATCGGGTAAACTGCTCTCGATCCACAACCGCTTCTCCACCGGCCAGGCCTCGCTGACCGAAACTTGCGCGATCGGCAATAGCGCGGGCTGCGCCTCGGTGGCAGTTTCGGACTATTCCGATGTTTTCGGCATCCCGCTCGCCGCGATCGCGATGGGCTATTATTTCACGATTCTCTTCCTTGGCTTCTGGGCCCTGCGCAACCAGCAAACTGCCAACGAACCGCTCTACGTGAGCTTCTTCCTCGCCACGCTGGCGGTGGTGGTAACCGTGATTATGTTCGTGATTTCGAACTATATCCTCAAGCAGTTCTGCCAATTCTGCGCCATGCTCTGGGTGGTCAACCTCGCGATTTGGCCGCTGCTCGTAAAACAGCTCGGGCTCGGCTGGGGTAATGCCCTGGCGGCGAACGCCGAAATTTTGGGCAAAGGCCAGCTCAACCTCCGCCGTGACCGCGTGCTCACTTCGCTCGGCGTGGGCGCGGCCTGCGTGGTGATCCTCGCGGTGATCGGGGTATCGAGCAATAGCCTCAATGCCTCTCCCCGCTCGGATAGCTCGCTCGTGGCCGATTACGCCAGTGCGCCCATCGTGATGTTGCCGGCGGAGGCTTACGGCGGCCCCACCGCGAAGGGCGCCGCCAGCAATCCGGTGATGGAAATCGCCGAACTCGCCGACTTCCAGTGCCCCGGTTGCCGCATGGCCGCGCAGCTTATCCGTCCATTCCTGCTCAAGCACGGCAGCAAGGTACGCCTCACCTATCACCACTTTCCCCTCGATGGCTCCTGCAACCCGTTCGCGCAGAACGGCCGGCACCAAATGGCCTGCGCCTTCGCCAAGGCCAGCCTCTGTGGAGCTAAACAAAATAAATTTTGGGAATTCCACGATCAGATCTTCGATCGCCAAGACGAAGGCCTGAATCTCGCGATGATCGACGAGATTGCCGAGAAAGTGGGCGTAGACCGAGACGCCTTCCAGACTTGCCTAAAGGATCCCGCCACCGAAACCGCTCTGCAAAAAGACATGCAGCTCGGCGAGCTCATCCACCTCGAATCTACGCCCACGCTCGTGATCAACGGCCGCAAGCTGGCCGGCGCGCGCACTCCGGCCGAGCTCGAGGAATTGCTCCTTTACTTGGAGAAAGAAGCCAAAAAGTAAGATGCTGATCGACAGCCACGCCCACCTCGATTACGACTACGAGCTCTCCACCGAAGAAATGCTCGCCCAAGCGAAATCCGCGGGCGTGGAAAGAGTGATCGCCATCGCGGCCGCGCCGGACTCCCTGGAACGCGTAAGAGAGCTCGCCGAGAAATTTCCCCAAGTTTTCTTCACCTCGGGCGTACACCCGCATGATTCCAAGGATTTCACCCCCGAGATTTTTGCCCAGATCCGGCGCCTAGCCCGCCACGAGCGCTGCGTGGCCATCGGCGAGCTCGGCCTCGACTACCACTACGACCTCTCCGCGCACGGGCCCCAACACGAAGCCCTGCGCGCCCAGCTCGCCTTCTCCGCCGAGATCGGAAAGCCCGTGGTGGTGCACACGCGCGACGCCGACGCCGATACCATTAAGTTCCTCCGCGTCCACAGCGAGCAGTTCCGCGCCCGGCACGGCGCCAAAGTTCCCGGCGTAGTCCATTGCTTCACCGGCACCGCCGAGCTCGCGCGCGAAACGCTGGCGATGGGCTATTATATTTCTTTTTCCGGAATCCTTACTTTCAAGAACGCCGAAGATCTTCGCCAAGTTTGCCGCGAGATCGTGCCCCTCGATCGTCTCCTGGTGGAAACCGATTCTCCTTTCCTCGCGCCGATCCCCCACCGCGGGAAAAAGAACCAGCCGGCCTATACCCGCTTCGTGGCGGAGAAGGTGGCGGAGCTCAAAAATCTTTCGCTCGAGGAAGTAGCCAAGGCCACGGTGGCTAATACCGAGAAGCTCTTCGGTCTCCCTTGATGGAAAAATTCCGGCGCGGAATCGTGGCGGTATTGCGGAACGAGCGGGGGGAAATCCTTCTTTGCGAGCGCTCCGACCATCACGGCTCCTGGCAATTCCCGCAGGGCGGAATCGAAACGGGCGAGCGGCCCGAAGACGCATTCTTCCGCGAACTCCGCGAGGAGCTCGGCAACGGCAACTGCCGCATTCTGCAGACCGCCCCGCGCCCCACCCGCTATCGCTGGCCCCAGAAGGGGCGCGACGGGGTTTCGGGCCAGGAGCAAACCTGGTTTCTCGGCGAGTTCCTCGACGGTGAATCGCCAAATCTGGAGGGCTCCGACCAGTGCTTCCGCGCCTATCGCTGGGTGAAGCCGGCCGAAGCGTTAGCGCTGATCGTGCACTGGAAACAGCCGAGCTTCCGCGCCGGGCTCGAGATGCTGGGAGTTCTTTGATGCCCTCGCGAGCGCCAATACGAGCGCTACCGCCAAAGCAGACGCAGCCCGCGCAAGAGCGCGCCCCAACCTAAGCACCAGAGTAAGAACACGGGCAGCATGGCCCACCACACGGGCACGGCCCAGAGAAAATAAAATGCGAGCGTGCCGAGCAGAAAACCCCAGGGATGGATCATCGCGCCGCGCTTGGGCGGGAGCATCCGGTGTCCCGCCCAAAGCGTGGCGGCGGTATAGGAAATCCAGGCCATCGCCAGCAAAACGAAGAGATACAAAGGCAAGAGCGCGATGCCGATAATAGAGATCACGAGCATCACGAACACTACGCAGGCGCCGATGCTGCCCATGAATCCCACCGCGAGGTTTTTCGGCCACTCGGTGGCCAGCTGGCCCACCGTTACCCGCTGCAAGCTCGGAAAAGCGCGGAAGAGGAGCCAGCCGGAGAGCCAAAAAATTAGGCAAGCCACGAAGCCGGCGAGCAGCTGCGCCACCCAGCCAATATGCTCACGCCAGAGATTTCCGGCCGAGCGCAACAAACGCCAAGCCGGGCTCGGCACTTTCACGATCACGTTCTCGGCCGCCACTTGGGCGCCCGATTTGCTCTCGAACGATCCTCCCATTACCACGAGGGATTGGCGGAGCTGGGAGCCTTCGTGGAAAACCACGTGGCCCGAGAGCACCACCACTTCGTCTACTTCGCCGTAAACATCGAGCTGCCCCCAAAGTAGGAGTATGGTGCGGTAAACTTCGCCCTTTTCCAGCACCGCGTGCTCGGCGCCGAG
>JACCDG010285074.1_pt1 | contig 10740 bp, 7 predicted proteins | sample 7442471 | NCBI WGS metagenome assembly JACCDG01 (sample SAMN15323444, study PRJNA562643) | freshwater metagenome | isolation source: river surface water | place: USA:Blue River Watershed | collected 2017-08-17 | reverse complement strand
TGGCGCGGCCACTGCTGTTGCTGGTGGCACCGCCCAAAGTGAGTGTGCCTGTGCCTTCCTTGACCAATTGGCCGTTGCCGGCTGTGCCCAGTGTGCCAGCGCCCGTGGTGCTGAAAACACCATTAAAAGTGGTGTTGGTGTTGTTGCCGCCGACGATCAGCATGCCCGTACCCAGCGTCAAAGTGCCCGCACCGGCCAGCGAACCGATGCGCTGGTTGAATCCGTTGAGGTTGAGGCTGCCCGACTCGCCAATGATCACGGTGGTATTTACGGCAGGTGCGCTGTTGCGTGTGTCAGGGCCGAGTGCGCCACTGGCACCCAGCGTGAGTGTGCCCTGAACAATGTGTGTTTCACCGGTGAAGGTGTTGGCACCGGTCAGCGTGAAGGTGGTGTTGCCCACCTTGCGCAGGCTGCCGTCACCACTGATCACGCCCGCAAACGTCAGGTTGCCTCCATCGATTTCGAGCTGACCGCCAGTGCCCAAAGTCAGCGAGGCCACACCGGTGCCCGTGCCTTGTACGAACGAAATCAGGCTTTGGCGCTTGCCATTGAGATCAAAGGTGGCACCCGGGTTGATGGTCAGGGCCGAGGAGGCACTGAAGGCCTGGTCGACGCCCAGTCGCAAGGTGCCCGCTTGTACCGTGGTGGTACCCGTGAAGACGCTGTTGCCCAACAAGGTGAGCGTGCCAGTGCCCGCCTTGATGAGGCGGCCAATGTCAAAAATGGTGCCGCTGAAGTTGGCGCTGCCTGCACTGTTGAAACTGCCTGCGGCGAAGTTGTTGACGCCAATGGTCAACCCCGAGTTGGGGTAGCCGCCGTAACCCATTTGAACCGCACCCGAGCCCGTCAGGGCGTCGACGCGGACATCGGCTTCGACGGTGCGGAAAACCGCCTGGGCTGCTACGTTGAGGTTGGCCAAGTTGTTGGTCCAGACTTCGTTGGCCGATGAGCCTGCGACAAAGGTGCCCGCTTGAACATCGATCAGAGCGCCTGCGCCCATGGCAAAGGTGGCAGCTGTGGAGCCCCAAAGCACGCTACCGAAACCGGTTTTGAGCAGCGTGCCCGTGCCCGTGAAACTGGTGTTGGTGCCGTAATCCAGTCGCACATCGGTGTGCAGTTGCAGCACTGCACCCGTGGCCATGTTGAAAGAGGGTGTGCGGTAGCCGCCTTCGCTCAGCAGCAAGGTGCCTGCGTTGATGTTGGTGGCCCCGGTGTAGGTGTTCAGTCCGCTCAGCGTCAGGGTGCCCGCACCGACCTTGGTGAGCGCCAGCTTGCCCCCGGCTGTGCCGTCACCGATCACGCCATTGAAAGGCGTGGTGTTTCCGGAGACCGTCAGGGTGGCGGTTACACCGGTGAGTGTGCCGCTGACGATGCTGCCCGAGCCTTCGATGCCCGCGACCGTGTCGCTGGTGTTGAGTTGGTAGGTGGCACCTTGGGCCACTTTGACGGTGGTGGCATCGGCCAGGCTGCCTCTGATGACCAGTACGCCTGCCTGAATGTCGGTGTTGCCTGAATAGCTGTGGGCACCGCCCAGCACCAGAGTCCCTGCGCCGGTTTTGACCAGGCCGCTGCTGGCGTTGGCACCTGTAATCGTGCCGTTGTAGGTGGCGGTAAAACCGCTGGCCACTTCGATGGTGCCCTGACCACTCACGCGGATGCCGCGCTCGGGGTCGAGGGTCAAAGTGGCGTTGATTTTGAGTTTGCCACCGTCCTCAATGACCAAACGACCCGCGGTGGCCGAAGCCACATCGGGACCCAATTGCAGGTCGCTGGTAATCGTGAGCGTACCGCCACGAACCACGGTGTTGCCGGTGTGGGGACTGTTGCCGGTCAGGATCAGTTCACCTAGGCCGGTCTTGATGAAGTCGCCCGAGCCGGTGTAGCCACCATTGAAACTGAGGCTTTGGCCTTCGGTCACGTCGATTTGTGACAGCAGCGGGGTCAGTCCTGAGGGCGTGAGCGCGTTGCCTGCGGCATCGCGAATGACCGCGCCATTCAGGCTGATTTGGCCCAGTTGCACGCCTTGCGAGAAGTCGCTGCCGTTGTAGCGGTAGACCAGCTTGCCGGTGGCCAGGTCGGACTCGGCCGCGACAAAGCTGGCACTGCGGGCGGCACCGCCGGTGGTCAGTGCCAGAGCGGAGTTGCTCAGGTCGGTGCTGGTGGCGACGCTTTCGGTCAAATTGACCGTGACGGTGATTGCCGCCCCCGAGAAGCTGATCTTTGTGGTGGCCGCGGCGGGGGGCGTGGTGTCAAGCAACAGACCCAGCGCGTCCAGCAGTTCCGTGTCCAGGGCCGACGTGGCATCGACCTGACCCAGACGCAATTCCAGTGTGCTGTTGCCGCCCAGCTGTCGGCTGCCTGTGTCGTCGCTCGATGCGGCCACATCGGCCCCGGTCAAGCCTTGCAGGGTTTGTAAAAAGACGAGGCCAGCGTTGCCTGAGCCCACATCGCAGCCATAGAGCAGGATGTCGGCGTTTGCAGTCAGGGATGATTGCCAGTTGAGAATTTCGGCTTGGCGTGCTTGCAGTGTGCTGTTGTCCAGGCGCAAATCACCCAGCAGCAATGTGCCAGGCTCGCCATGGCTGATGATGTGCAGCTCTTCGATCTGGCTGCGGCTGGCCAGCAGCTGTGAAATTTGGGTCAGTGCGTCAGAGCCTTCGGCGAGTGCCACCACTTCGCCTTTGTTGGCCAGCCCCAGCCGGATGCGTTCGGCTTCTGGCAATGTGGCGCTGATGACGATCAAACGGCCAGGCTGCGGCGGCAAGGCTTGCGGGGTGAACAGATCGGGTGTTTCGCGGTAGAGCGGTGTTGCCTTGTCGCTGCTGGTGGTGTTGCGCTCGTTCAGCAAATCCGCGGTGGACATGGCCGCACCGTCGAACATCATCCGCTGCTCCAGCACCAGCATTTCGGCCGCTGGCCTCACTTTGCGCTTGCGCTGAGGTTTGGCCGTGGCCTCTTGTGCTGCCGGGGCCTGGTCTGCAGCGTTGGACAAATCGACAGGGGCGTTTTTTTTCTGGACCATGCGGGGCATCCGGTTTATTCATTGTGCAAAGGCCGACACCGGCCTTTGTTTTTCATTGTTCAGGGCAACTGAAGGCGGCCACTCATGCCGGCTTTCAGGTCGGCCATGGGGCCTTCAAGGTTGGCTGTGACCTTGATGGACTGACTCACGGGGTCAATCCGGGGGCTGATGCGTGCAATGCGCGCCATGCCGTTGCGGCGCACTTCATCGATGCTGACGCGCACCACCATGCCCACGCGCAAGCGGGATAGCCAGGTGGAGGGGGCTAAAAATTCCAGTTCATAACCCGAGTCGTCCAGCACATCCACCAAAGGTGTTCCAGGCTGTACATATTGCTGCTCGCGGATGCGTTGCTCGGCCACGATGCCAGCAAAAGGCGCTTTGATCTCGCATTTGGACAGTTGGGTTTCGCTGATGCGCAGTTCGGCTTGTGATTTTTCCACCGCGTTTTTGGCCAAATCCAGCTCCATCAGGCCGGCTGCGTTCAGTTCGGCCAGGCGCTGGTTGGCTTCGAGGCTGCGCTGGGCTCCCGCCAGTTCGGCCACCGATTTGGCGCGCTGGGCATCGTGCAAACCGCAGTCGAGTTTGATCAAGGGTGTACCTGCGGTAAAGCGTTGCCCTTCCTTGACCAGAATGTTTTGCACCACCGCACCAATTTCCGCGGACAGCGTGGTGTAACGCACAGGCCGAAGCTGAGCGCGGATTTCTTGTCGATCCATGCCAGAGGTGACAGGTGTTTGCGCGTGCCCGCATGCAATCAGCAGTAGCAAAGCCAGGCCAGACAGGGCATTTCGCAAAAACGGGTCAGCGTGTGACATGCGGGACTTCCGGGTTTTTGAGTTCGGTCAGCGAAGGTGTTTGCCTGACTTTTTCAAGGATGTCTTTCATCGGCAAACGGTCTACACCTGCATCGTCAAACTCCACCCCGATGACGGCACGCAGGCGGCTTTCTGCCACTTGAATCTGCGCGACGGACTGGTAGCGTCTGAATTGACTGAGCAGCGCGCTGGCTTGGGCATTCACCGTTTCCAGACGGCCCCGCATCAGGGCTTTTTCACGCGCCCAAGCGAGTTTGGCCAAACGGTCATCGACCGCCCAAATCTGGTCAGCCCTTTGGGATTGTTTTTGGGCGTTCAGCCAGTTCAGGCGTCCCAGGTGCACTTGTGTCATCACCGCCATCTGCATGACCATGCGGCGCTGATCGGCCAGCGCCACACCGGCATCGGCCAAGCGCATTTGGGATGGCCCTGTGAACAGGTTCATCAGGTTAAAAGACAGTTGCAGACTGGCATCGTCCCAGCCCTTGTGCACCTGGTAGCTGTCGGTGTCGTATTTGGCGGAGATGTTGAAGCTCAAATTCGGGAACATGCGTGCCAACACTTTGCGCGTTTCATCGCGGGCGATGCGGGTTTGGTGTTGTGCTTCGCGCAGATCGGCATTGCGCTCGAGCGCCATACTTTCAAGGGCCTCGATGGGGATGTTCATCTGGCCACGCAACTCGGGCCACTTGGCATCCAGTGTCAAAGGCTGACCTGCGGGCGCGTTGATCAATGTCGCCAACTCCACTTGCGCCGGCGCCAAATCCTGGTCGATCAACTCTAGGGTGCGCAGGCTCTCGAGCAGTTGCTTTTGGTAAGCCAGCGATTCGGTGGGCGCGCGCACGCGTTCGTTTTCGACTTTGCGCGAGTCCTCCAGAGCTTCTTCTGCCTGGGCAATGGTGGTTTTCAGATCCTGACGCATGGCCTGGGCGCAGGCGGCACGCCAATAAGCGCTGCGGACGTCCTGAATCAGGGTGTGGATCAGCTTGCGGCGGCGTTCATTGGCAATTTGCACGCGTTCGCGGGCTTGTTTGGCGTTGAAATAACCTACACCAAACTCCAGCAGACTCCATGAAGCACCCACTTCGTGCACGGTATGGTTGCGCTCTGATGTGGCGTTGCTGGGCGTGCCATTGGTGTTACGTGTGAGGCGCTCTTCGCTGCGGTTACTGCGTTCAATTTGTGCGCGCGCTTTGGGCAGCATGTCTTGCAGGGCCGATTCAAATTGACCAGATGCGATTTCGAGTTCGAGCTGCTTGGCACGGCGGTCCAGGTTGTACTTCAAGCCTCTTGCAATGGCTTCATTCAGCGTCAGCGGACCCCGTATGGGTTCAATCTGCAGTTGTGCCAATTCCTGCTGCCAGCTGTTTTGCGTGGGCGTCAGTAAAGGCTTCTCTGATGCCAGCTGAGCGCAACCCGTCAGCAAAGCTGGCAGCATCCAAAGAGGAAGTAGTTTTATTTTCACGCATCACCCTTGCATTGCGGTTTGTATTTCACAGCCCTTGTTTCTTGTTTTATGAGTTGTTATTTGTTAGATTTTTTCGGGAAATTTAACAATTTCAGCTGAAACAAAAGTTTTGTAATTTTTGCAAATGTGATCGATGCTGTATATACCTAATTGGGGAATAGATGATCTCTTTGATCTGCGTAATTAGTTGTTTGGTGCTATTAATTTGTCCCCTTAATGGTCCGAGAAGTCAAAGGAAATGTGCCTTCTTGTTTATAAAATTGTTTATACGGAAAATAGCGAGCAGTGAAAGAAAGCTTTCCGAGTTCGGCGATTTCCCGGATGACTCGTCGCAATTGGGCGGTTTGCTTCGGCAAACTCAGTGGGTGTATCCCTAAAAGGGGGTATGCATTTGGCCTACGGTTACCTAATATTGGTGACTCTGATATTTTTGCGGTTTTGAATGAGCACCACCAGTTGCGGGCATGTCTATGTTGTCGATGACAACCCCGATATCCGCTTTTATTTAACCGATTTGTTACGCCAGATGGGTTACACCGTTGAAGGTTACGACGGTGCACAGGCCTTTTTGCTGCAGTCGTTTGACATCTTTCCGGCTGTTCTGGTGCTGGATGTGCGCATGCCGGACATGTCTGGCATCGAACTGCAGGACAAGATGAAAGCACTGGGCCGACAGACCCCCATCATCTTCATCAGTGGCGAAAGTCAGTCCGAAGAAATCATTCGCGCCATGAAAGGGCAACCCATTGAATTTTTATGGAAGCCTTTCCAAATACAGCAATTGATCAACGCCATTGAACGGGGGCTGGCGTTGGACACCTTGAATCGGCAAGCATTCATCCAAAAAAATGAGATTCGCCGCAAATGGTTGTCCTTGAGTGTGCGCGAACGGGATGTGTTTGCTTTGATGCTGGAAGGTCACACCAACAAAGGTATTTCCGAGCGATTGGACATCCTGCCCGACACGGCCAAAAAACACCGTGCCAACGTCCTGCAAAAGATGCAGGCACCACAGTTGTCCGATTTGTTGGCCTTGTGCAAAGGGCTCGATCCGAGAGCGCTCGAGATATGAACATGACTTGGAAGCCATGGTCTGAAGAAGAAGCGGCTGAACTGCAAAAGCTCAGACAAGAGGCACATTTGGACAGCTCTCGTTTCGCCATTGAAAACGCTATCTCGCACGCCCAGTTGCTGCAATTGGAAAACGGGGGGGATTCCCTGTTTTATTCCCCAGCCATCAAGGCGCATTTGGGCCGAAAGCTCATCAAGAAACTGCAAACACAGCGGTGATGGCATAGATGTCCGTGATCGGTTTAACTTGACCCGATCAGTGTCGCCGGATGTGTAAAGTGCGGCTTTTGTCGTCAAGTTTCACCAAAGAAAAAGCCCCTGCACGTAAATGCAGGGGCTTGTCTTTTTGGCTCCTCAACCTGGGCTCGAACCAGGGACCTACGGATTAACAGTCCGGCGCTCTACCGACTGAGCTATTGAGGAATAGCTTTGAATTATAGAGCGATTTTCAGGCTGTTTTGAGGAGGCGGTGCAAGTTTTTTGAAAAATCTTGCACCGCTCATTCAGAAGTTGGCTTTCACCCCAACTCTGAAGGTTCGGGGTGCGCCCGGGTACAGATAGTAGTGGCCAAATTGCTTGGGGGCTTCACGCCAGTAATGGTGGTCAGCCACATTGTCGATGGCCAAAGTCCATTGGGTGCGTGTGCCATGGATGCGGGTGTCGTAATGCGCTGCGAAATCCAGGGTAGTCCAGCTGGGTAGATTGATGCTGCCGTCCTCGGTCACCCGGCGCGAGCCTTCGTGGTTCAAGCGCAGGCTGGTGCGCAGGCCGGGGATGTCTGTGAAGCGGTATTGGGCCAGAGCGCGCAGGGTGTATTTAGGCACGTTGAGTGGGCGTGTCCCAATTTCTGGGTGCAACGCCACTTTCGAGATGCGAGCCTTTACCACTTGAGCTTGGCCATTGAAAGTCCAGACGGCGTTGTGCCAGCCCATGCTTATATCAATGCCTGTATGGGTTTGTTTGCCGTCCAAATAGCGCGTACTCAGCCACGTGTTGGCATCGAAAATGTCATAGGCCAGTGGCCGTGAAATGTGAAAAGCAGCAGCAGACCACTCGAATCCGTGAGCCTTGCTGGGTTGTCGGATACCAACTTCGGTCTGAGAGCTTTTTTTGACACCCAATTGCTCGCCAGGATTTGCAAATGAGGCACTGGCGTTGGGGGTGACAAATTGCTCCAGCCCATAGCCGTGGGAAACGTAGAGCGTTTTTTCATCAATTTGCGTGGACAGGGCTAACCATGGCGATATGGCGCTGCCATCAATCGCACTGACATTACTTCCTTGAGGTTCGTTCTGTTCACTTCTTCTGTCATAGATCACGTGTCGCAGCCCGAGCCAAAAACGGGTGGTTGTGGTCAGGTTCATATGGTCTTTGACGCTGAGCTCTGTGGCGTATTCGCTGCGGTTGGCATTGGCATAAACGGGCGTTGGATCAGGTGTCGAGCTTGTGTTCAAACTGCCTGCATAGTTCCACGCCTGTTTGGGTGGCAAACGGTCCAGTAGTCGACTTCGTTGCAAACCCAATGAGAGGTTGTGAATGGTTCCAGCTAAATTCACTGCACCAGAGACTTCAGTTTGAAGCGTATCGGAGATGCGTTTTTCATTCAGGCTACGGAAGTCATAGAGCGTTGCATCTTGATCGACGGGGTATGACAAACCCATCGCTCGGAGGTTGGATCCCCATGCAAAAGTCAAATTGTCATCTGTGCGCAGCCGCTGACCACCATATTGCGTCGTCCACAGCCAGCCACCTTCCAGGTTTTGTTTGAATCGAACCGTGCCGGTGGTGCCTTCAAACACACCAGGGACCGACCAGGCTTGCCGTGTCAGGTTGTGCTTGCCATCGACAGGCGCAGGCAGTGCATCGCCCAGCAAGCTGTAGCCATTCACGCCAAATTGCTGACGTTCGCTGCGCTCGATTTCCCATTCCAACTTGCTGTCGGGCGTGATGCGCCAGTCCATGGCTATTGCAAAGAGTTTGCGGTGACCTTCGGTGTTTTTGATGTACGGGTTAAGGTCTTCGTAGGCCACATTGAAGCGGTAGCCCAGTGCTTGGTCTTGGCCAAAGCGGCCGCCTAAGTCGAGTCCGATGTTGCTGCTTTTGCCGCCGCCATACCCGATGCTGACCGATCGGATGGTCTCGTCCCTGGCTGAAGGTGGGCGCTTGACCACGTAGTTGACCAATCCACCCGGTGCGCTGGTGCCTGCCTGGATGCCGCTGGTGCCCTTGAACAGCTCAATCCGTTCCTTGTTGTCCATGGGGATCATGGTTTCGGCGGAGATCGGCAGTCCTTCGCGGCGGTAGTTGTAGCGGTTGTCCAGTGGGTAGCCACGAACGCTCAAGTTATCCCAGTAAGCGGGCGAGTTGTAGCTGTCGGTCACACTGGCGTCCAGACGCAAGGCATCGGACACGCGTTGTGCGCCAATGTCCTGCAGGGTTTTCTGGTCAATGGTCACCGCACTGAAAGGGGCTTTGCTCAGAGGTACATCGCCAAAGCCGCTGACCTGCGAGGGGGCGGTTTCGGTGATGGTGATGTCTGTGAGCGTTTGCGCCTGAACGCTGCCCAGTGCCAGCAAAGCAACCGCATTGGCCGTGTGAGAGGCACGCCATGCCAAGCGGTTAGAGGGGCGGCGTACTGCTGGCGAAGAGAATGGCGAAGAAATTGCCATGACGTTTTTCCTTCAACGTTATGGCAGGTCGGCTGACTGGGAACGTGATGCGCCCAGACCTGGACGCCGTTCTTTTGACAAGCTTCCCTGCGCGAGGATTACCTCAATCAGGTTCAAAGGGACTTTCTCAGTCGAGGGCCTCGCGGCCTTCAACACCCCTAGCGAATGCGCCGCAGGTGTGCGGCACGGTATGGATTTTAGGCGATGCCCAGCCGCTGGTGCAGCAGCGTGGAGGTTGTCGTGTACTGGAGCAGGGTTTTTTCTTCGGGGCGCAGCAGGGCCACCGCACCAAAGGCGGCCAGGGTGGCTTCGTGGAAGCCGCACAGGATGAGTTTCTTCTTGCCCGGATAGGTGTTGATGTCACCCACGGCAAAAATGCCCGGCTCGGAGGTGGCGAAGTTTTCGGTGTTGACCACCAGTTGTTTGCGTTCCATGGCCAGGCCCCATTGCGTCACCGGCCCGAGCTTGGGCGACAAGCCCAGGCAGGTTTGCAGCACATCCAGATTCAGCCACTCGGTCTCACCTTGGGGGGTGAGCAGTTCCAGCGCTTGCAGGCGGCTACCTTCGGCGCGCAAGCCAGTCGGCTGGCCAGGCACAAAGCGCATGCGGCCTGCGACGCAGGCTTGCCGCATTTGGGCGATCAGCTCGGGCGCTGCAGTGAACTGGTCGCGCCGGTGCAGCAAGGTCACGCTGGCCGCGGCTTGAGGGCCCTGAATGGCGTCCAGGCAGGTTTGCAGTGCGGTGTCGCTGTCACCCGCCACCACCAGGTGTTGACCCGTCCAGCGTTCAGCGCTTGGGGGCTCGGCAAAGACCTGGGTGCCGTCAAAAGCCTCCAGGCCTTCCAGCACCATTCGGCGTGGCACAAAAGCCCCTACGCCAGCGGCGATGAACAGGGTGCGGGTCAAAAATGTCGGCCCGCCGTCGGTGCTCACAGTCAGGCGCTGGTCGTTCTCACGCTGGATGGCACTGACTTGCTGGCCCAGGTGAAAAGCGGGCTTGAAGGGGGCGACTTGTTGCTGCAGACGCTCGACCAGCTCACTGCCGGTGCACAACGGAATGCCCGGGATGTCGTAAATCGGTTTGGCCGGGTAGAGCTCGGCACATTGGCCGCCCACATGGGGCAGGACGTCGATCACATGGCAGTGGATGCCTTGCAGCCCCAGCTGGAACACCTGGAACAGGCCTACGGGGCCTGCGCCAATGACCAGCGCCTCGGTTTCTATGGCTTGCGTCATGCGGTGTGTCCAGAAAAAAGGCCGGAAATTCCGGCCCGTGAGTGCATGCAAAGGGGCATGGATGCGGTGATCAGCGGATCAGTTCTTTGAGCTTGCCGCTCTTGTCTTTCCACGCTTCGGCGGTGGGCAGCGGGGCCTTGCGCTTGGTGATGCTCTTCCAGGTGGGCAAGAGGGCCAGCTCGGCGTTGATCTTGGTCATGTGCTGCTGGTCGGCCGGCAGGTCTTCTTCGGCGTAGATGGCGTTCACGGGGCACTCGGGGATGCACACGGCGCAGTCGATGCACTCATCGGGGTCGATGGTCAGGAAGTTGGGGCCTTCGCGGAAGCAGTCCACAGGGCAAACGTCCACACAGTCGGTGTATTTGCACTGGATAAAGGATTTGGAAACAACGTGGGTCATGAGGGTCTCGGCAAATGGGATGGGCGCTGCACGTGCAGCGCCAAACCCGTGATTTTA
>JACCDG010234384.1_pt1 | contig 10740 bp, 8 predicted proteins | sample 7442471 | NCBI WGS metagenome assembly JACCDG01 (sample SAMN15323444, study PRJNA562643) | freshwater metagenome | isolation source: river surface water | place: USA:Blue River Watershed | collected 2017-08-17 | reverse complement strand
CTGGCCAATCCGCGCTACCCCACCCAGGCACTGCACCATTTGCTGCTGGGCCATGGCCTGGCCCTGCCCCTGCTGCAGGCCAACGACCCGGCGGCCAAGCGCGGCATCGTTTGCAACGTGGGCCGCGGTACCACGGACAGCAGCAAAGAAGCGGACATCATCGCTGCCCAACGCTACGAAGTGCAGCACAACGACTGGATCTTGCAACCCCTGCTCAAGGGCAGCTACCCCGAAGAGGTGTTCAAGTTATGGTCCGGCACCGAGCCGCTGGTGCTGGACGGTGACATGGACATCATCAGCCGCCCGATGGACTTCATGGGCATCAACTACTACTTCCGCTGCAACCTGCACAGCGATGGTGGAACCGGTTTTGTCGACGTTCCGTTGAAGAACGTGGAGCGCACACAGATGGGCTGGGAGGTGTACCCCCAAGGCTTGGAAGACCTGCTGCGACGCTTCAAGGCGCAATACGACCGCCTGCCCCCCATCTACATCACCGAAAACGGCATGGCCTCCGATGACGCCGTGGTCAACGGTGAGGTGGTGGACGAACAGCGCATGCGCTTCATGCAATCGCACTTTGCCGCAGTGAGCCGGGCCATCGATGCGGGCGTGGATGTGCGGGGCTACTTTGTGTGGTCCCTGATGGACAACTTTGAGTGGGCATTCGGCTATGAACGCCGATTTGGCATCACGCACGTGGATTACGAGACACAGGCCCGCACGCTGAAGCACAGCGGCAAGGCCTTGCAGGCGTTCCTGGCCCTCCGGCGGGGGTCTTGATCCGGAGCCGATGGGTAATCACGCCCGTCGGCCCGTTTTTAACGGGCACTTGCCCAACTTAGAGGAGACAACAATGAGCATCTTGAAGAAACATGCCTTGGCAGCCTGCTTGGCCACCATGGGCCTGATGGGCGCAGCCCACGCACAAAAAGCCGAAGTCATCCACTGGTGGACCTCCGGTGGTGAAGCCGCTGCCATCAAGGAATTTGCTGCGGCTTACACCAAGGCTGGCGGCACATGGGTGGACACTCCCGTGGCCGGCGGTGGCGGCGCACAGGCACGCACGGTGATCATCAACCGCACCATCGGTGGTGATCCCCCCATGACAGCACAGTTCAACTACGGCAAGCAATACGAGGAAATCATCAAGGAAGGCCTGCTCAACAACCTCGACGAGGTGGCAGCCAAGGGCAACTGGGACAAGATCCTGCCCGAGAAGATCAAGAGCCAGGTGAAAGTGAACGGCCACTACTACGCAGTGCCCGTGAACCTGCACAACGAAAACTGGATTTGGTACAACAAGGCCGTGCTGGCCAAGGCTGGCGTGACCAAGGACCCCGCCAACCTGGACGAATTCTTCGCAGCGCTCGACAAAGTCAAGGCTACCGGCGTGACGCCCCTGGCATTGGGTGGCCAAGGCTGGCAAGAAAACATTACCTTCCGCTCCATCTTGATTGCAACCGGTGGTCGTGACCTGTACCTGAAGACCTTCAAGAACAAAGACGTCTCCGGACCCGGCTTCAAAAAGGCCGTGGAAAACTTCAAGAAGCTGAAGTCCTACGTGGACCCCGGCTCTCCTGGCCGCGACTGGAACCTGGCTACCGGCATGGTGATTGATGGCAAGGCCGGTTTCCAGATGATGGGTGACTGGGCCAAGGGCGAGTTCATCAACGCCAACAAGACAGCCGGCAAAGATTTCGGTTGCTTCATGGCAGGTGGCGCCAACAGCCCATACTCCATCGGTGGTGACGTGTTCGTGTTCCCACGCAACAAGGCAGCTGGCAGCGCCGAAACCCAGAAAAAGCTGGCTGAAATGATGATTTCGCCCGCTGTCCAGGTGTCCTTCAATAACAAGAAGGGCTCCATCCCCATCCGTACGGATGTGGACCTGAGCGGCGTGGACATCTGCGCAGCGCAAGGCGTGAAGGCTGTGAAAGAAAACCGCCTGATCGAAGGCATTGATGATCTGCTGTCGCCCGACGTGAAGGGCGCATTCGAAGATGCCATCAGCAAATACTGGAACTCCGCCCAGTCTGCTGACGACGTCGTCAAGGCTGTCGCTTCTGCTCTGAAGCTGTAAGTGCCATGGGTCGGGGCGGCAAACGCTCGCTCCGATCCCGTTCTGTAGAAGTGAAACCCTGCGCGGCGGCTTCGCTGCTGCGCAGGGCTGTCACGTGACCCGAGAGTTTTTACCATGGCACGTAGTTCAAGACCACGCCGCTTTCATCTGGCGCTCAATGCCGCCCTGTTGCCGCTGGCCATTACCACGCTGCTGGCCTATGTAGGGTCAGTGCTGTGGAGTATCCGCATTTCGTTCTCCACATCCCGCATGCTGCCCAAAGACGATTGGGTGGGCCTGATGCAGTTTGAACGCCTGTTCAACACCGACCGGTGGATGGTGTCGTTGCAGCACATGGGCATTCTGGCCGTCGTCTACATCGGCGGAGTCATTGTGCTCGGCACTCTGATGGCGATCTTCATTGACCAGCGCATCAAGGGTGAAAGCTGGTTTCGCACGATTTTTCTCTACCCATTTGCCATGAGTTTCGTCGTCACTGGGCTGATCTGGCAGTGGCTGTTCAACCCTGGCCTAGGGCTTCAAAACGCCTTCCGTGAAATGGGCTGGGAGTCCTTCGTCTTCGACTGGACGACCCGACAGGACCTGGTGATTTATGCGGTGGGCATTGCCATGGTCTGGCAAGGCTCTGGCACCACCATGGCCATCATCCTCGCGGCCCTGCGCGGGGTCGACGAAGAGCAGTGGAAAGCAGCCCAACTCGAAGGTATTTCCAAACCGCGCTACTACTGGAGCATCGTCTTGCCACAAATAGGTCCGGCCTTTGCCACCGCATTTGTGCTGCTAGCAGTCGCTTTGGTGCGCACATTCGACATCGTGGCCGTGATGACGCGTGGCGGCCCCGGTGACGCCAGCGAAGTACCCGCCAAGTTCATCATCGACCACCTGTTCGAGCGCAACAACATTGCTTTGGCGTCCGCGGCGTCCGTCGTCATGCTGATCACCGTCTTCACGGTTCTCACCCCCCTGCTGTACTGGCGCTCCAAGGTACAGGCCCGACTGAATGCCGGACATTGAAAGTACTTCCGCCATGAACACGACTATTTCGCTCCCAGCCAAGGCCGCCCGGCCGCGCCGCAGCGCCTTCACCCCTGCACGTTTGGGCGTCTATGCCTTTTTGATCAGCGTCTCGGCTTTCTTTCTGTTGCCGCTGTATGTGATGGTCATCACATCATTAAAAGCCGGGCCAGAGGTCCGGCAGTCCTTGTTGTTTGCTTGGCCGACGAATCCCCAGTTCGGCAACTGGGTGGAAGCCTGGTCCACTGCCTGCATTTCCGTGGCCTGCGAGGGTATCCAAGGCGGATTCTGGAACTCCGTGCGATTGGCGATTCCTGCCACTGTGTTGTCGGTATTTCTCGGCGCACTCAACGGCTACGCCCTGAGCTTCTGGCGCTCCAAATGGGGGGACCTGCTGTTCGCCATCCTCATGTTGGGCGCCTTTGTGCCCTTCCAGGTCATGATCTACCCTCTGGTGTCCTGGTTCCGCATGGGCGGCTTCTACAACACCTACTGGGCCATCCTGCTGGTGCACTGCATTTTTGGCATGCCGGTGCTCACGCTACTGTTCCGCAACTACTACGTCTCGGTACCCCAAGAGTTGTTCAAGGCGGCCCGCATTGACGGTGGCGGTTTCTGGCGCATCTTCCTGCAACTCATGCTGCCCATGGCCACACCCATGCTCATCGTGGCGACCATCCTGCAGGTCACCGGCATCTGGAATGACTACCTGTTCGGCCTGATCTTCGCGGGCAAAGACAACTACCCCATGACGGTGCAGCTCAACAATCTGGTGAACACCACCTTCGGCGAGCGCCGCTACCACATCGACATGGCCGCCACCATCCTCACCTCCCTGGTGCCTCTGGCCATCTATTTCTTCTCTGGCCGCTGGTTCGTCCGTGGCATTGCCGCTGGCGCCGTCAAGGGCTGACCTTCTCTTTCAACCTCCACCACAAAGACTCCATCATGGCCAGCGTCCATATCAAAGACCTCGACATCACCCTGGGGGGCAACAGCATCCTCAAATCCATGAACCTGGATGTGCAGGAAGGCGAATTCCTCGTGCTGCTGGGCCCTTCGGGCTGCGGCAAATCCACCCTGCTGCATTCGATTGCCGGCTTTTATGACGTCAACGACGGTCAGATCATCATTGGCGACAAGGACGTGACCTGGGCGGACCCCAAGGACCGCGATATCGGCATGGTGTTCCAGTCCTACGCCCTCTACCCCACCATGAATGTGGAGCGCAATATGTCCTTCGGCCTGCGCGTGGCCGGCGTGGACAAGGCAGAGATCGAGAAGCGTGTGAACCGGGCTGCCGACATGCTGCAGCTCAAGGAGCTGCTCAAACGCCGCCCATCCCAACTCTCGGGTGGCCAGCGTCAACGTGTGGCGATTGGGCGGGCGCTGGTGCGTGATGCCAAGGTGTTCCTGTTCGACGAACCTCTCTCCAACCTCGACGCCAAGCTGCGCGCAGAGCTGCGCCGCGAGCTGAAGGAATTGCACCAGAACCTGAGCGCCACCATGATCTACGTGACGCACGACCAGGTGGAGGCCATGACCCTGGCTGACCGTATTGCGGTCATGCGCAACGGCAAGATCCAGCAAATCGATACCCCGGCCATGGTCTATGGCAAACCGACCAACGTGTTTGTGGCGGGCTTCCTGGGCTCTCCCAGCATGAATTTCATCAAGGGCGTGCTTGATGTGAGCGGTGGCCGCAGGACGGTACGTGCCGGAGAATTTGTACTGGACGTGTCGGCCTACCCGTTCCTGGCCGATGCACCGTCATCGCAAGATGTGATTCTGGGTATCCGCCCCGAACACATCCAAATCGCCCATGGCGGTGGCGCTTCATCCATCACCGGCAAAATCAAGCTCATCGAACCCATGGGCGCCCACCAAATTCTGTGGGTAGATTGCCAGGGCCAGACGCTGAGCATCCACACCGAAAGCGCCACCACCTACCAGACTGGAGCGGCCCTGGAACTGTCAGTCGATGCCACCCGTGCCTCCATCTTCCAGGGTGACGGAGAGCGCCGCCTGTAAAGGATCAATACACGTACGATGGCCACCATCAAAGATGTCGCCAAGCTGGCGCAGGTCGGCGTAGGCACCGCATCCCGGGCGATCTCGGGCCGCGGGGGCGTTTCACCGGATGCACTGGCCCGCGTGCAGAAAGCCATCCAGCAGCTGGACTTCCGCCCCTCCAATGTGGCGCGTGCGCTCTCGCTCAAGAGCCTGGGCATGCTCGGGGTCTACGTGCCCCTGTTCGAAGGCTCCTTTTACTCGCCCATCCTGCAGGCCATTGACCGCGAATTGCGGGCGGTAGACCGGCACATGGTGGCGGCCAATGCCTGTGGCCAGGGCAACGAACGCCAGAAGGCCCTGCAAGGCGTGGAATTTCTGATGCAGCGGCAGTGCGACGGAGTTTTTATCCTCAGCAATGACCTGCTGGAAAGCGATCTGGCCGACCTCTACCGCCGCTACCCGCGCCTCGTGCTGCTCAACCGGCAAAGCCCGGTGTTGGGGCAACACGCCTTCAGCGTTGACCATGAACATGCCGGGCGCTTGGCGGCCATGGCCCTGCTGTCCCACGGGCACCGCGAGATTGCCGTGATCCAGGGCCACCGCGATGCCCCTGACAACCACGACCGCATGCGCGGATTCCATGCCGAGCTGGGACGCCATGGCGTCCAGGTGAAGCCACAGCACCATGTGGAAGGCACCTTCAGCTTTGTTTCCGGCTATGCAGGGGCAGAGCAGTTGTTGGCACAGCATGACCAGAACTACACCGCCGTCTTCTGCGCCAACGACGTCATGGCCATGGCCGCCATCACGCGGTTTGTCCAGGCTGGCCGACGGGTGCCGCAGGATGTGTCCATCATCGGCTACGACGACACCGACATCGCCGCCTACACCGCCCCCACGCTCACCACCGTACGCATTCCCATGGACAAGGTCACCACCAACGCCTGCCGGTTCCTGTTGAACATGTGTTACGCACTGAATTTGCCGGTGGAGCGGGACTTCGCCCCCCACATCGTGTGGCGCAGCTCGGTGGCCCAAGGCCCCCACCGGCCTGTGGACCTGACGACCGTGACACGCAGCTGAGCGCCCCTCTCCCATGGTTTTCAAACTTGGCATCGTGGGTGTGGGCAATATTTTTCCTGCCTACCTGCGCACCCTGCAGCGCAGCAAACTGTTCCAGATTGTTGGCATCGCCAACGCTGGCCCCGGCATCGGAAGTGCTGCGCAGCGTGCAAAAGAATACCGCTTGCCGGCCGTGTCGCTGGAGGCGCTGCTGGAGAGCGACGCCGACATCATTCTGTGCCTGACGCCGCCGCTGAGCCACCACGCCATCGGCATGCGGGTGCTGCAAGCGGGCAAACACTTCTACACCGAGAAACCCCTGGCGGCCACGTTTGCGCAAGGGCAAGAACTGGTCGCACTGGCAGCGCGACAAGGCCTGCGCCTGGGGAGCGCACCTGATACATTCTTCGGCGCGGCGGCACAAACCGTACGCGCACTGGTCGATGGCGGCACCCTGGGGCCCATCCGCCACGGCACGGCCCACTTCATGGCGCATGGGCCGGACGAGTGGCACCCCAACCCGGACTTTTTTTACCGCACCGGTGCAGGTCCGCTGCTGGATGTGGGCGTGTACTACCTGACGCACTTGGTTCACCACCTCGGCCCGGTGTCACACGTCAGTGGCACCGCCCATACAACCCACACTGAACGCCGGATTGCCGTCGGCCCCAACGCAGGCAAAACGCTGGTTGTGGAAGTGCCCACCCACATCGTGACGCAGCTCGCATTTGCTGGCGGCGCCCAGGTGGTACTGACCAGCAGCTTTGATGTCTGGAAACATGGCCACCCGCCCATGGAGCTTTACGGCGATGCGGGCAGCATTCAACTCCCCGACCCCAACCGCTTTGGCGGCACCGTCCGCTCGGCTTTGCGCGACGGCCCCTGGGTGCGTGCGGATGGCAAGCGCCCGTACACCACCAACATGCGTGGCCTGGGGCTCGTGGACATGGCACTGGCGCTGCAATCGGGCCGGCCCCAGCGCTGCAGTGCCGAGATGGCCCTGCATGTGCTGGAAGTCATGGAGCGCGCCATTGTCGCGGGCCTTGGCGGGCACACCCAGCCCCTCACCACCACATGCACACGACCGGCACCGCTGGACTCCACACCCCTATGACCATGCACTTTCCTCCTGACTTTCACTTTGGCGCATCCACCTCGGCCTACCAGATCGAAGGAGCGGCAAACGAAGATGGCCGCTTGCCCAGCATCTGGGACGAGTTCGCCCACCACAGCGGACGCATCAAGGACGGCAGCACCGGTGACGTGGCCTGCGACCATTACCACCGCTGGCGCGAGGATGTGGACCTGATCCATTCACTGGGCCACAACGCTTACCGCTTCTCCATCGCCTGGCCCCGTGTGATCCCGCAGGGGCGTGGCGCGCTCAACACCAAGGGCCTGGACTTTTACGACCGCCTGGTAGACCGCCTGCTGGCACAAGGCATTGCACCCTATGCCACGCTCTACCACTGGGACTTGCCGCTGGGCCTGCATGCGCAGGGCGGCTGGCTCAACCGCGACACCTGCCATGCCTTTGCAGACTACGCCGCCGCGGTGGCGCAGCGCCTGGGGGACCGTGTCTACGGCTACGCCACCCTCAACGAGCCGCGCTGTTCTGCCACCGTGGGCTACCTGGAAGGTCGGCACGCCCCCGGCGAGATGGACCAGGCCAAGGCCCTGCAAGTGGCCCACCACCTGATGCTGGCCCACGGCCTGGGCATGCAGGCGCTGCGCGCGAACACCCGCAAGGCGCGCCTGGGCGTGGTGCTGGACGTGAAGCCCTACCACGCAGCGGACGATTCGGCAGCCTCACGCCAAGCCGCACACAACGCGTATGGCGTATTCAATCGCTGGTTCATGGAGCCCATGTTTCTGGGCCACTACCCGCAGGACATCTGGGACGGGTATGGATCGCTGGTACCCACGGTACACGAGGGCGACTTGGCCACCATCTGCCAAGCCATTGACAGCCTGGGCATCAACTACTACTCGCGCGGCCATGTGGAGCACAGCGCCGCCAAGCCCTTTCCGCATGCCGCCGACGTGCGCTGCACCACCTCGTCTTTCACCGACATGGGTTGGGAAATCTGGCCTGATGGCCTGCGCGAAATGCTGGTGCGCATCCACCAGGACTACCGCGTGCCCGACCTCTACATTGCCGAAAACGGCGCCGCCATGGATGACGTGCTGGAGAACGGCCAGGTGCACGATCCGGTACGCCGTGACTACCTGCAAGCACACCTTGCCGCCGTGGCCCAGGCCCGCGATGCCGGTGTGCCGGTCAGCGCCTACCTGGCCTGGTCATTGCTGGACAACTACGAGTGGGGCCACGGCTACACACGGCGCTTTGGCATCTGCCATGTGGATTACGCCAGCCAACAACGCACGCCCAAAAGCAGTGCGCTGTGGCTGCGCGACTTTATTGCGCAACAGCGCCGCTAATCCGAGGCCACGGCCCGGGTCGTCTGGCGCACGACCAACTCCAAGGGCGGCACATGCACCGCCTCGCTGGGGTAGCCCATCATCTCCAGCAAGGTGTGCGCCGCGTACAGGCCCACCTCGTACACCGGCTGGCGTACAGTGGTCAGCGGTGGCGTCATGTAGTTGCACAGGGGAAGGTCATCAAAGCCCACCAGGGACACATCCTCAGGCACCCGGATGCCGCGCTGGTGCAAGGCCAGGCGCGCGCCCAGTGCCGACTCGTCGTTCGCACAAAAGATGGCAGTAAATGGCTCGCCGCTGTCCAGCAGCTTTTGGGCCGCCAGGTAGCCTCCTCTGTCGGTGAAGTTGCCATGCACCACGCATTGGGGATTGGGCGTGACGCCCGCTTCCTCGTGCGCCTGGAGATAGCCCAGGTAGCGCTGCTGCGCGTGGGGCCGCCCTTCCATGCCGGCCAGGTGCGCGATACGGGTGTGTCCCAGCGCCAGCAGGTGCTGGGTGGCCAGGTAGCCTCCGTGCTTCTGGTCCAAATCAATGGAGCGCACATTCGGCCCCTCCAGCTTGCGCTCGGTAATCACGACCGGCTGCTGCTGTGCCACGGCCAAGACCTCGTTGTCAGCGATATTGCCGGTCAGGATGATGACGCCATCCACACGGCGCGAGGTCAGCAGCTTCAGGCTGGCTGCATCGGCCTCGGCGTTCCAGTGACCGCTCACAATGATGCAGGAATGGCCGCTCTCGGCCAGCCCCATCTCGATCCCTTTGAGCGCACGCGAGTAAAACTGGCTCTCAATGGCCTGGGTGAGCACCCCCACTGTCATGGTGATGCCAGTCTTCAGGCTGCGTGCAAAAAGGTTGGGCTTGAAGTTGAGGCGGCGGATGGCAGCTTCCACCGCCTCGCGTTTTTCCGGCGCCACTTTGGCCGTGCCATTCAGGATGCGCGACACCGTGCTGGCCGACACCCCTGCGGCGCGGGCCACTTCCAACAGGGTGACCGGCTCGGACGCCGTGGAAGGGGAATCGGAGGGAGAAGGCATACCCTTCCGAGTTTATGCCAAGCGCCTGCGCCGGGGCAGGCCCCGGGCCTCAGTTGGCGAAGGCGGCGATGCCGGTTTGCGCACGGCCCAAGATGAGTGCATGGATGTCGTGCGTACCTTCGTAGGTGTTCACCACCTCCAGGTTCACCAGGTGGCGCGCCACGCCAAACTCGTCGCTGATGCCGTTGCCGCCCATCATGTCGCGCGCCAGGCGGGCAATGTCCAGCGCCTTGCCGCAGCTGTTGCGCTTGAGGATGGAGGTGATCTCCACCGCCGCCGTGCCCTCGTCCTTCATGCGGCCCAAGCGCAGGCAACCTTGCAGGCCCAGCGCGATTTCGGTCTGCATGTCAGCCAGCTTCTTCTGGATGAGCTGGTTCGCGGCCAGCGGGCGGCCAAACTGCTTGCGATCCAGCGTGTACTGGCGCGCGCGCAGCCAGCAGTCTTCGGCCGCGCCCAGCGCGCCCCAGGCAATGCCATAACGGGCCGAGTTGAGGCAGGTGAAAGGGCCCTTGAGGCCCTGCACTTCAGGGAAGGTGTTTTCTTCCGGGCAAAACACACCGTCCATGACGATCTCACCCGTAATGCTGGCGCGCAGGCCCACCTTGCCATGGATGGCCGGGGCACTCAATCCAGCCATGCCTTTTTCCAGCACAAAGCCGCGGATGGGGCCCACCTTGCCGCCCTCGCTCACCTCCTTGGCCCAGACCACAAACACATCGGCCATCGGGCTGTTGCTGATCCACATCTTGCTGCCGCTCAGCTTGTAGCCACCGGCCACCTTGTGGGCGCGCGTGGCCATGCTGCCGGGGTCGGAACCGTGGTCGGGTTCGGTCAGGCCAAAGCAGCCAATCCACTCGCCCGTGGCCAGCTTGGGCAGGTACTTCTGCTTTTGCGCCTCGGTGCCAAATTCAAAAATCGGCACCATCACCAGGCTGCTCTGCACGCTCATCATGCTGCGGTAGCCGCTGTCGACCCGCTCCACCTCGCGGGCGATCAGGCCGTAGGCCACGTAATTCAGGCCAGGGCCGCCGTACTGCTCGGGAATGGTGGGGCCGAGCAGGCCCAATTCGCCCATCTCCCGGAAGATGGACG
>JACCDG011371002.1_pt1 | contig 10743 bp, 10 predicted proteins | sample 7442471 | NCBI WGS metagenome assembly JACCDG01 (sample SAMN15323444, study PRJNA562643) | freshwater metagenome | isolation source: river surface water | place: USA:Blue River Watershed | collected 2017-08-17 | reverse complement strand
CAAGCATCAACAGAACCTGTAGGAGACTGACATGTTAAGCCGCACCGCAAGCTGCATTTTCTGGATGGCCCGCTATATGGAGCGCGCCGAAAACACCGCACGCCTGATCGATGTCAGCCACCAGATGTCCCTGTTGCCGGGGGCTGGCAACGATGAACTGCTGACCCCGCTGCTGATCACCGGCTCGCTGGAATATGTAAAAACCGATAAGGCCAGCAGCGAAACCGAGGCGATTCTGTATGCGCTGGCGCTGGATCCGGACAACCCGGCCAGTATCTACAACTGCATTCGCAACGCCCGCGAAAACGCACGTGTAGTGCGCGGCAAGATTACCTCGGAAATGTGGGAAAACCTCAACAGCACCTGGCTGGAGCTGCGCCGCTATCACCGCGACGATTTGCGCGGCGCCGCCGCATCGCGCCTGTTCGACTGGGTGAAGGAACGCTCGCACCTGTTTCGCGGCGTCACTTACGGCACCATTCTGCGCAACGATGCCTTTCATTTTGCGCGGCTCGGTACCTTTATCGAACGCGCTGACAGTAGTGCACGCATCCTCAATATCAAGTTTCACCGCATCACCCACAGTGGCCAGGCAGAAAGCGTCAACGACTATTACCAGTGGGCAGCACTGCTGCGCTCGGTGTGTGCGTTTGAAGCCTATCGCGACATCTATCGCGACCGGATCACGCCACAGCGGGTGGCAGAAATGCTGATCCTGCGGCCAGACGTCCCACGCAGCCTGCGCGCCTGCTTTGACGAAATCGCCCAGGTGTTGCCAGCGATTGCCGGCAACTGTGGCCACGAGGCCAAGCGACTGGCAGCGGAAATCCACGCCCGGCTGCGTTTTGCCCGCATCGATGAAGTGCTGGCCGAAGGCTTGTCGAATTACCTGGGGCGATTGATCGACGACACCAACCGGCTCGGCGAGCGGATTCACCACGCCTATCTCGAAGCAGCCTGAGCACCTGCCCTGCAAGCCGCGCCAGTATTGCCTTGCAGCCTGGCCTGCAGGCCAGTGTGGATGCGCCCTGCAGGCCGATGAACATTGATAGTGCAGACACGCACCGGATTCAGGCAGATCCAGCACGGATACACTGGGCCGGCTCCCGGAAAAACGCAGGGCAGATCGCCGCAAAGCCCTCTGGCAGCGTGCTTTTGCCGGAAACCGAAGGCTGTTGGCCCGGCTCTAGCAGCCTGTCGGACTTGAGCGATCGTCGTGAGCCGAGTGGGAAAACGAGACCAGATTTGTCTGTTTTTGAGGCGCATAGCGGGGCTATGCAACGAGAAAGCGGGCAAAAGTGGGCCGTTTTTACCGCTGGCGCAGCAGATCAGTCTCAAGTCCGACAGGCTGCTAGCTAAAGCTTAACCATTCATCACGCGCAGGGAGATACCGCCATGAGACTCGCCATCAGCCACGAAACGGTTTACCGCTACGAAAACCCGGTGAAGCACAGCACGCAACACCTGCGACTGACGCCGCACAGCAGCCACAGCCAACGCATCATCGACTGGGAACTGGAGCTGCCGGTGCCCGCAGTAAAAAGCATGGATGCCTACGGCAACATCCTGCATGTGCTGACGCTGGACTACCCGCACCAGGAGATTCGCATTCGCGCCAAAGGGCTGGTGGAAACCAGTTCGGCCAACGACACCGATCACGATTCGCTGGCGCCGATGCCGTTTTTGCGCCACACGGATCTGACGCGGCCAGACAGCGCGCTACGCATTTTTGCCGAGCACTTTCGCCGCCTGCCACCCAGCCTGGCATCGTTACATCAACTGGCAGAAGCCATTCACCAGCGCATGCCCTACCAACCCGGATCGACCGACGTGCACATGACGGCGGCGCAAGCCTTCAGCAACGGCAGCGGCGTGTGCCAGGATCACACCCATGTGTTCATCGCCTGCGCCCGGCAACTGGGCGTGCCGGCGCGTTATGTCTCCGGCTATCTGTATGTGCCGGATCAACAGATGCAGCACGTTGCCAGCCATGCCTGGGCCGAGGCGTGGATGGATGGCGACTGGCACAGCTTCGATATTTCCAACCTGACACCGGCCAATGAACATCACCTGAAACTGGCCATCGGCATGGACTACCTGGACGCCTGCCCGGTGCGTGGCGTGCGCCGTGGCGGTGGCGGAGAAGAAATGCAGGCTGCGGCGTGGGTATGGCTGGATCAGCAACAGCAATGAATCCGCCGATGGTTGGCCTGCAGGGCACATCCAGCGCGGCTTGCAGCTGGCCTGCGGGCCGCGCCGGACGGCACTTGCAGCGCACCGGATCAGCAGTCAGAATCAACGCTCATCCCTTACCCGATTACACGCCATGACCTATTGCGTTGCCATGAACCTGCAGGACGGCCTGCTGTTTGCATCTGACTCACGCACCAACGCCGGAGTCGATCACGTTGCCACATTCCGCAAGATGCAGCTGTTCGACAAGCCGGGCGAACGGCTGCTGGTATTGCTGTCGGCCGGCAACCTGGCCACCACCCAGAGTGTGGTCAGCCTGCTGCGGCAGCGGGCGGCGCATGATCCGGACAACCATAACATCTTCACCGTGCGTTCGATGTATGACGCGGCGGAGCTGATTGGAGAAACACTGAAACAAGTGGTGCAGCGTGATGCTGGCGGGCAAAGCCAGGGCAGCGTGGATTTCGGCTGCTCTTTCATCCTTGGCGGGCAGATTGCCGGCGAAGCCCCACGGCTGTTCAATATCTACCCGCAGGGCAATTTCATCGAAGCCACGCCGGATACGCCCTACTTCCAGATTGGTGAAAGCAAATACGGCAAGCCGATCATCGACCGCGTAATCAGTTATCAGACCCCGGTGGATGAAGCAGCCAAATGTGCGCTGATCAGTTTTGATTCGACCATCAAGAGCAATTTGTCGGTGGGCTTGCCGATTGATTTGCTGCTTTACCGCCGCGACACGCTGGCCATAGGCTTGCAGCAGCGTATTGGTGAACAGGACGAATATTTCCAGACGATCCGCAAGGCCTGGGGCGAGGCGCTGCGCCAGTCATTTGCGGCACTGCCACCACTGCCGTGGTGATGTAGGCGCTGTGTTTCAGGACTGCGCTCAGATACCCTCACCATCCAGCACCACCCGGTCGCGGCCGTTGGCCTTGGCCTGATACAGCGCGATATCGGCACGATGAATCAGGTCTTCCACCCGCTCGTCTCCGGTCTGGAATGCGGCCACGCCCATGCTCACGGTAAACGCCACCACCTGCGGATGCTGCGGCAACTCGATACGCAAGGCGTTGCGCACCTTTTCGGCCAGCGCAGCGGCATCCACACTGCCGCTGGTAAGCACGGCAAATTCTTCGCCGCCCATGCGCGCCACCAGATCGCTGCGGCGGCACTGACGCTGCAAAACACCGGCAAAAAAAGCCAGTGCCCGATCACCCGCGGCATGGCCGTGTTTATCGTTGATCTGCTTGAAATGATCCAGATCCATCCAGAACAGCGTCAGCTGCAGTGGCTCGCGGCGTGCCTTGAGCAACTCGCGCTCGGCCAGCTCGAAAAAGTGGCGGCGGTTGAACAAGCCGGTGAGCGAATCGTGATGCGCCAGTTGCGCCAGCATCGCCTCCCGGTCGCTGCGTTCGCGCAGCAGTGCGCCCACCAGGCATGAGCTGAGGATGATACCCACCAGAAAGGTGTTCATATTGGTGAGGTCGGCGCCGGAATCAACCAGCTGGTAAAACGGCCCCAGCCCCTTGTGTGTCGCCCACTGGGTGCTGCCCAGCACAATGATGTTGGCCAGCGCGGCACCAAACAGCTCGAACAACGCCGCCACCAGCATCACCAGCAGATAGACGATGGACAACACATGCAGCGGATGCAGCCATTGATAATCCGGCACCAGCAGCAGCTGCGCCAGCACCAGTGCCAGCAGCCCGGAGGCAAGCAACAGGGTCAGCCAGAAACTGCCGGGTTGATGGCGGCGCCACACATCCACCCCGCTGAGAATGCTGCTGGCAACCAGAATCTGGCACACCGATTCGTCCAGCCACATGAACTTGAACACCTCAACCACGGTTTCCCAGGTGATGTCCGCATGCATCAGCGACTGCATCATGCCCAGCGCCAGCAGCCGCGCCACCGGCTGCGAAACCAGCGTCACCCCCAGCACCAGCAGCAGGTAATCACGCGGGGTATCCATCTGCCAGCGAAACTTCAGCCGCTGCAGCAGCGCGGTCAGCAGAATCAGCACCAGCAGATTGCCGCACGCCACCAGCAGCGCCAGCCCCGCTGCCATGCCCTGGTAAAGCGACAAGGCCAGGTGCCCTGCAAATACGCTGCCCCAGGCCGTGCGGCCAACCAGCAGCATCATTGCCAGACCAAAACCTTCGTGAATGAATACCGACTCGGCAAATGCACCGCTGGCGGAAGAAAACCAGTACGACAGCAGGCCCGCGGCAAAATAGCCGATTGCCAGCAGAATTGGTGTCCATAGCGGAAAACGGGCCTCGGCGCGGGCACCCATCGGACTCCCCCGTAACGGTGTTGCGAGTTGCAGATTGCTCATGGTGCTGCCTTTGCGGCAAGGGCGGGTGAAAATCAGTGCAGGCGACATGCATGCTGCACTGCAACTATCACTTTAGTCGGAATTACCCGGCTCGCCAGCATCCTTTGCAATATGCCGCACATCGGCCACTGACGGCACGTTGCGGCGCAATGCCGCCTGCGCCAGCACGGCACTGCCAATGGGTGCGGCGATAAACAGCATCAGCACAATCAGCAGTTCGTGCCAGCTGCCCTGACCGTTAGCGCCAAAATGCAGCGCCGAGGCCAGCAGCAGTGCCAGCAGGCCCAGGGTTGAGGCTTTTGACGGGCCGTGCAGGCGCGAATGGAAATCCGGCAACAGAATCAGCGCCAGCGAACCAAGCAGTGTGAACAACACACCAATCACCAGCAGCAGTGCCACCAACCATTCGCCGTTCATCGCAATACCCGACCATGGCTGAGAAAACGCGCCAGCGCCACCGTGGCAACAAAACCCATCAGCGCAATCAGCAGCCCGGCCTCGAAATAGCTTTTATCGTTGAGGCGAATGCCGGCGAGCACCACCAGTGCAATCGCGTTCAGATACAGGGTATCCAGCGCCAGCGCCCGGTCAACGGCATCCGGGCCGCGCAGCAGGCGCCAGAAATTCAGCAACATGGCCAGCAGCAACCCGGCAAACGCCCAGGGCATCACGTGCATCAGCATGGCAGTATCTCCAGCAGTTGGCTTTCGTAACGATTCTTGACTTCGCGTACCAGCGCATCGGCATCGGTCAGGTGCAAGGCATGCACCAGCACCCGCCGCTGTGCCAGTTCTACCCGCACACCAACGGTTCCCGGCGTGAGCGTGATCATCGATGCCAGCAACACCGCCACCAGTTCGTCGTCGCGCTCCAGTGGCACGTAGACAAACCCAGGCTGCAACTGCTGGCGCTGGAACAGCACCTGGCGCGCCACCACCAGATTGGCGAGCACGATATCCCACAGCAGCAGCGCAATCAGGCGCAATAGTTTGAGCGGCTTGCTGACCCGGCGTACCGGCATCGGCGCCAGCCGCTGCAACAATAATGGCAGCACCGTGCCAAGCACGGCACCCAGCAGCCAGTGGCCTGCCGCCAGCGACTGGTTGAGCAGCAACCACATCAGCAACAGCGCCAGGCTCAGCCAGGGGCGGGGGAGCATGCGGGCGGGCCTCATCGCAGCACCTCGACATAGGCATCGGTGAGCAACAATTGCTCGGCCATGCGCTGGCAATAGGACGATATCGGCTCGGCAAACACGCTCAGCGCCAGCGCCATCAGCACCAGCGCACTGGCCGGCAACAAGGTGCCGGGGCGTGCCGCATGCCAGTTGCCACTCGGCTCTTGCCAGAACAGGGCACTGCCGGCCCGTGCCAGCGCAATCATGCTCAACAGGGCCGCCAGCAATACCAGCGCCAGCCACAGGCCGGGTGCCTGCAGCGGCAAACCCTGCAACAGCCAGAGTTTGGCAAGAAAACCGGCCGAAGGCGGCAAACCGGCCAGCAGCACTGCCGCCAGCAAAAACAGCAGCGCCAGGTGTTTGTCGGCCACGCCGCCGGCATGCAGCACGTCACCGGCATCGCGCCGCAGCTGCAGTTGATCGGCCAGCAGATACAACACCGCCACCGCCAGCGTGCTGTGTGGCAGGTAATACAGCGTTGCCGCCAGTGCTGCCGGCGTGGCCACGGCAAAGCCGAACAGCAGCATGCCTACCGACCCCACCACCAGCCCGCCAGCCAGCCCGCGCACGCTGCGCGCCGCCAGCGCCAGCAGGCTGCCCAGCAGCAGCGTGCCCAGCGCCAGCCACGGTAGCCACGGCGTCAGCAGGCCACTGCCGGCATCGCTGGCGCTGCCGAACACCAGCGTATACACACGGATGATGGCGTACACCCCCACCTTGGTCATGATCGCAAACAGGGCCGCCACCGGGCCCGGTGCCGCCGCGTAGGTGCCGCGCACCCAGGCATTCAGCGGCCAGAGCGCGGCTTTCAGCGCAAACACGATAAACAGCAGCAGCGCGGCACTGCGCAGCCACGGCCATTGCCCTGGCGCTGCCTGCGCCACACGGCGCGCCATGTCGGCCATGTTCAGCGTGCCGGTCAGGCCGTACAGCAGGCTGACCGCAATCAGAAACAGCGCCGAGCCGGCGAGATTGAGGGTGACATAACGCAGGCCGGCATCGATGCGCGCCCGGCCATCGCCATGTACCAGCAGGCCGTAAGAGGCAATCAGCAGCAGTTCGAAAAACACGAACAGGTTGAACAGATCGCCGGTAAGGAAGGCGCCGTTCAGGCCCATCCACTGCAGCCAGAACAATTCGTGGAAAAACGCGCCGCGTTTATCCCAGTCGCTGACAGCGGCGTAGGCCTGCACTTCCAGCGCCAGCAGAGCGGTCAGTACCAGCATCCAGGCCGATAGCCGATCCAGCTGCAGCAGAATGCCGAACGGCGGCTGCCAGCCTCCGAGACGATAGACCTGGATCGCACCCTGATCGGCCCAGGTCAGCAAGGTCAGGCTCAGCAGCAACATGGCGCCACCACCCAGCAGCGCCAGGCCACGCTTGAGTGCCAGGCGTTGCCCCAGCAGCAGCGACAAGGCCGCCAGCAAGGCTGGCAGCAGCACTGGCAAAATCAGCAAATGCTGGCTCAGCATGACGCATCCTCGTCACGGTCGATCCGGTCGTCACCCTGCTGCTGGCGCTGGCGAATGGCAAGCGCCAGCAGCAGGGCGGTCATGGCCAGGCCGATCACGATTGCAGTCAGCACCAGTGCCGGCGGCAGCGGGTCGGCATAATCGCTGCCCGCAGCGTGGATGATGGGCGTGGCACCGATTTTCAGCCCGCCCATGGCAAAAATGAACAGATTCACCGCATACGACAGCAGGGTCATGCCCAGCACCAGATCAAAGCTGTGGCGGCGCAGCACCAGATACAGGCCACAGGCAGCCAGCAGGCCGACAATCAGCGAAAACAGCAATGCACTCATGCGCCCTCCTCCGGCCGATATTGCGCCAGCCGCGTAAACAGGGCCCAGCCAGCCCCCACCACCAGCAGATATACAGCCAGATCGAACAAGGCGGCCGTGGCCCATTCCAGCTCACCCACCAGCGGCACATGCAGATGGCCGTGGGCGCTGCTGAGAAATTCGCTGTCGAAATACCAGGCACCGGTGCCGGTGACCAGCGCCAGCATCAGGCCGAATGCCATCCAGCGCGGCGGCGACAGACGGCTGAAACGCATGCCGGCCAACACCGGCAATACCAGAAACACCACCGTTACCAGGCCTGCAACAAAGCCACCACCCGGCTGTTGATGCCCGCGCAGGAACAGATACACCGCCACCAGCAGGCCAAACGGCAGCAGCAGGCGCACCCCCAGCCGCAACATCGGCGCAGCGGGCGCATCAGCGCTGCTGCCGGCGCCTTGCTGCAGCAGTTTGATCAGCAGCAAACCAGCGAGGCCAAGTACGGTGATTTCGCCAAAAGTATCGAAACCCCGGAAATCCACCAGGATGACGTTGACCACATTGCTGCCGCCGCCCAAGGGCACGCTGTGCTGCAGGTAATAACCGGAGAGGCTGGGCACCGGGTTGCTCAGCACCGCAAACAGACAGGCGGCAATGCCGCCGCCAGCCAGCAATGCCAGCAGCGCATCGCGCCAGCGGCGCGCGGGGGACTCACGCATGCCGTGGTGCGGAGTGGGCAGGTGGCGCAGCGCCAGCAGCAGCAAAATGGTTGCCACCACCTCCACCACCAGTTGCGTCAGAGCCAGATCGGGCGAGGAATACAGCACAAAGGTCAGTGCAGTCATCAGTCCGACCACGCCGGCAGCCAACACCGCCAGCACCCGCTGCCGATGCCAGCGCACACACACCAGCGCCGCCAGCAACATGATGCCGCCCCCTACCAGCGGCGGGATATCCGCACGCTGCAGCGGCGCCAGGGGTAATGCGGCGGGCATGATCTGGCCAAGCCAGGGCCAGATGCCGGCCAGCAGGCACAGCAACAGCCAGCGCAACAGGCCGCGGCGCAGGGTATCGCGCTGCCAGTGGCCGGCTACGCTGTGCGCCAGTTGCAGCAAGCCGGCCAGAAGGGCATCAAAGCTGCGCTTGCCGCCTTCTTCCGGCACCAGGCGCCCCATCGGCCACGCCAGTTTGCCCGGCCAGCGATACAGCACCAGCCCCAGCAGCATGGCGGCAATGCTCATCAGCAAGGGCAGGTTCACGCCGTGCCACAGCGCCAGATCGATGGCCGGCAAATCGTCGCCTACCACACTGCGCGACGCGACCTGCAGCAACTCCAGCACGGTCCAGCCCGGCAGCATGCCCACCAGCAGGCACAGCGCCACCAGCAGTTCGATCGGTACACGCATCCAGCGCGGGGCCTCGTGCGGGGTGTGTGGCAATGGCCCGGTTGCGCTGCCAAAAAACACGCCATGGGCAAAACGCAGCGAATACGCCACGCTCAGTGCGGTGCCCAGCCAGGCCAGCACGGGCAGCAGCCAGATCACACCCAGCGGCGCAGCCTGTAGAGTCTGTCCATAGAACATTTCTTTCGACAGGAAACCATTGAGCAAGGGCACGCCAGCCATCGCCGCCGCCGCCACACAGCCAAGCAAGGCGGTATGCGGCATGTAGCGTGCCAGTCCACCAAGCTTGCCCATGTCGCGGGTGCCGGTTTCGTGATCAACAATGCCGGCAGTCATGAACAGCCCGGCCTTGAATGTGGCGTGATTGATCAGGTGAAACACTGCGGCCACGGCCGATTCACGGGTGCCGATACCGAACAGCAAGGTAATCAGCCCCAGATGGCTGATGGTGGAATAGGCGAGCAGGCCTTTCAGATCGCGCTGCAGATTGGCCTGCCAGGCACCAACCAGCAAGGTGGCCAGCCCGACGGGCACTACAATGCTGAACCACAGATCGGTGCCAGCCAGCACTGGAAACAGCCGCGCCAGCAAAAACACCCCAGCCTTGACCATGGTGGCCGAATGCAGGTAGGCCGACACCGGTGTTGGTGCGGCCATCGCCTTGGGTAGCCAGAAATGCAGCGGAAACTGCGCCGATTTGGCAAATGCACCGAGCAGGATCAGGCACAGCAATAGCGGATAACGCGGATCAGCCAACACCTGCTCGCGTGCGGCAATCACGTCGCTCACGGCAAAGCTGCCGGCAATATCGCCCAGCAGCAAAAAACCCGCCAGCAGGCACAAGCCACCGGCACCCGTCACCACCAGGGCCATGCGAGCGCCCTGGCGCGAGGCGCTGCGCTCGCCCCAGTAGCCGATCAGCAGAAAGGAGCTGATGCTGGTCAGCTCCCAGAAGCTCAGCAACAGCAGTAGATTGTCTGCCAGCGCCACGCCGAGCATGGCGCCCATGAACAGCAGCAGCGAGGCAAAAAAGCGCCGCGTGTCGCGCTCGTGATTCAGGTAATAACGGCCATACACAATCACCAGCAGGCCAATACCGTATACCAGCAGCACAAACAGTGCCGCCAGCCCGTCCAGCCGCAGGGCCAGATGAATATCCGCCGCCGACAGCCACGGCAGATGCAGCACCGGATGCTCGCCCGCCACCAGCCCCGGCCACATCAGCCACAACAAGCTCAGGCCCAGCACTGGCGCGCCGGCAGCCAGCCATGGCGGCAACACACGGCCACGCAAAGGCAGCAGCGTCAGCAATGCGGCGGCAACAAACGGCAGGGAAAGCAGCAACAACAAGGGCAAGATGCAAGTCCGGAAACACGGGCAGCCGTCATTCTAGCAGCTTGTCGGACTTGAGCGATCGTCGCGAGCCGGGCGTAAAAACGCGGCCAGCCTTGCCCGTTCTTGAGACAGATGGCCGGGCTGAACGCCGCCTCTCTCATTACTGCAGCAGATCTGCCAGCCATCATGCCGGGGCCGACAGCCCCAGCAACTCACGGGCGTTGGCACTGGTGGCGGCCGCCACGTCCGCCAGCGTCATCTGGCGCAATTCAGCCAGTACACTGGCAATTCGCGGCAAGTGCACGGGGGAATTGCGCTGCCGGTAAGCCCAGGCGGGGGCCATGTCAGGCGCATCGGTTTCCAGCACCAGCGCCTGCAGCGGCAGGGTTGCCGCCAGCTCGCGAATCCGCCGCGCCCGGTCAAAGGTCATCGCCCCGCCAAAACCCAGCCTGAAACCCAGCTTGATGAACTCATCCGCCTGCTGACGGCTGCCATTAAAGGCATGGGCGAT
>JACCDG010903179.1_pt1 | contig 10744 bp, 9 predicted proteins | sample 7442471 | NCBI WGS metagenome assembly JACCDG01 (sample SAMN15323444, study PRJNA562643) | freshwater metagenome | isolation source: river surface water | place: USA:Blue River Watershed | collected 2017-08-17 | reverse complement strand
TCATCCGCCATTCCATGAAAACCGCGATCCTATCGCGCGAGGAAGAATCGAAACTGGCCCATGCCTGGCAAAAGAAAAGGGACCAAGCGTCGATGCACAAGCTCGTCACCGCCTATATCCGCCTGGTCGTCGCCATTGCCAGCCGTTTTAAAATTTACGGCCTGCCGATGGCCGATTTGATTCAAGAAGGCAATATCGGATTGATGACCGCCGTCGCCAAATTCGATGCCAACCGCAATTTGCGCTTTTCCACCTATGCCTCGTGGTGGATCCGGGCGCAGATCCAAGATTATGTTTTGCGCAACTGGTCGATCGTGCGGCTTGGCTCTACCGCTTCGCAAAAATCGTTGTTTTTCAATTTCAACCGCCTCAAGGCGCGGATCGACAATACCGGCGGAAAAACGCTGGACGATGGAGGCAGGGCCAAAATAGCGCAGGAATTGCGCGTGCCGATGCGCGACGTCGAGCGGGTGGAAAAAAGGCTTTTCGCCTATGATTACTCCCTTTCTCACACCCTGTCCGAAGACTCCGAGGCGACGGCGCAGGATTTCCTGGCCGACGAAAGCCCGTCGCCCGAATCCGCCGTCATCGGCAAAAGCGACCGCATCCGCCAAAGCCACTGGCTGCAGCAAGCCTTGCGGCAATTGTCGCCGCGCGAACGCCGGATTATCGTCAGGCGCAAGCTGATTCACGACGCCGATACGCTCGAAACGCTGGGCGCGGAAATGGGCGTCAGCAAGGAACGCGTGCGCCAGCTCGAAAACCGGGCGATGCAAAAAATAGAAAGCCATTTGCGGCAAAATGTCGAAACGCCCCAGGATTTGTTTTAGGCGATTCCTCATTTTATTCGGAATGACAACCATCAACCATCAACCGCCCCCTTTACCCCGTCCGTTTTCCGCCCTACACTGGCAGCATGCAAAAACGCCGCTTTTTTCCTGCCATCGACAAAAATAGTTTCAGCGACGCCATTCAAAAAATCCCGCTGATCGTCTTTGTGGGTTTTTTACTGCTGTTCTTTTACGGGATTTTAGGCACGGAAAGCTGCCGGGCGGGCTGGCATTCCTGTTCGCTGCTTTTGTCCTTGGTGTTCGGCATCATCGGCGTTGTCGGATTATATCTGATCCGCCCCTGGCTGCGCGTGCGCGAGAAAATTTACGCCATGGCGCTGGATTTGAAATTGCTCGACGACAGGCCCGAGGCGAAAACCGATCTGACCCTGACCGAAACCGCAGAAAGCGTCATAGCCTCGCTGTCGCAATTGCAGGACAACGCCAAGGCGGCAAAAGAAACGGTTTTCAATCTGCAGCAATCGCAAACAGATCTTTTGGACAATTTGCCCGACGCGGTGATGGTGCTGGATCAGGACATGCGCATCTTGCGCGCCAACCGGACGGCGTTGAAAATCCTGGGCGCGGACGTTCTGGGGCGGGAATTGGCGCATGTGCTGCGGCCGCCGCAATTGACCGAGGCTTGCGTGAAATCTCTTTCCCAGCGCCAGGAAAGCCAGGCGGAATTCATGCTGATCTCGCCGGTGGAACGGCATTTTCAAGCCTTGATCAAGCCCCTGCGCGGATTCGACGGCGGCAAGGGCGGAAAAGGCAGCTTGCTTTTGACGCTGCACGACATCACCACCATCAAGCGCACCGAGCAAATGCGCGCCGATTTCGTCGCCAATGTCAGCCACGAAATGCGCACGCCGCTATCGAGCCTGATCGGGTTCATCGAAACGCTTTTAGGTCCGGCGAAAAAGGACATCGAAGCGCAAGAAAACTTTTTAAAGATCATGGAAGCCCAGGCCAAGAACATGGCGCGGCTGGTGGATGATCTTTTATCCCTGTCGCGCATCGAAATCCGCGAACATACCGAGCCACAAGACGCGGTCGAGGTGGAGGCGGTATTGAACAATCTTGCTATCGCGCTGAATTTGCAATTGATGGAAAAAAACATGCGGCTGCAAATCCGCGCCGAGGAAAATCTGCCCATGGCGCAAGGCCATGACGACGAGATATTCCAGCTGCTGCAAAATTTGATCACCAACGCGATCCGCTATGGCCATGCCGGAACGCCGATCGTGATATCCGCCTATTTCACCCGCGATGTGCCCGCGAATTTCGGCGCAGCGCGGCATGGCGCGGTCGCGGTTTCGATCGAAGACCAGGGCATCGGGATCGCGGCGCAGCATATCCCCCGCTTGACCGAACGTTTTTACCGCGTCGACAAAGCCAGATCGCGAGAGGTCGGCGGCACGGGCCTTGGCCTTGCCATCGTCAAGCACATCATCAGCCGCCACAGAGGCGCGCTGCAGATCGAAAGCCAAGAAGGTGTGGGCAGCAAATTCACCGTGTTTCTGCCCATCTATCAAGAGCTTACGGCCCAAGACGGCGCATCGCCGCAAAGCCGCTAAACCTGCGATATTGTTTCTTTAAAGGTATAATAATATTGTTTTTATACTCAATTAATGCTATGGCTGCCTTAACAAATTTTAAAATTAGAAAAGGCGGGCGCCATTGCAAAAAGAATATAGATTCTTCCCCTATCCCTATTTAGAGGCTCATTTCCGGGGTTCCAACCCGCCACAATCTTTCCACGCCTTTACGCCGGGCGGAATGTTTTTCCTGAATGATGGCGGCGAGGGGTTTGCCCTGATGCTTGATCCCTTCACCCTTGGCATCGACCCGCCGAGAATCAGGGAAATGGCCCGGCGCAAGCGGGATGGGTTTTTCGCCCTTTATGATATGCAGGGGCTTGGTTTTTCCGTTGCAAGAAATTTCGATTTTAAAGCGCTTGAGCAATCTGCCGAATTTTCCCCGCAAAAAGCCTATGCGGCGATCGACTGGTATGATTGTTCGGCGCAAGATATCGGCAGGTTCTGGCAAACCTTGGAATCGGCAAACCCCCATTTTCATGGGATGTTGTCGCATGTCTTAGGCCACCTGCATCAAGCCGTCGTGGATGCCTGTATGGCCCCCGTCCCTTATAGCGTAGCGCCATATACGCATTATGAAACGCAGGAGCAGCAGGCGACGAGCTGTTTCCAGGGGAATTTTTTTCACTTTCTAAAGCTATTCCGCCAAATCCTGATCGCAGGGGAAAAGGACAGCGGGTTTCTAGGCCCGATGCAACAACCGGGGCGTTATTCCGGCGCGCCGCAAATGCGTGTGGCGCAGCGGCGCATGGATGAATTTCTGCAAAACCCTTCCATGACACACCATTCAATGATCGAGGCGAAGTTAGCCTTGGCCCTGCAGGGAAACGAGCGCGGCTAGAAATTAATACCGCGCGATTTGTCACAAAACCGTAATCAATTTCCGCTAAGCCTTTGCCTATGGCGGCGGCGTTTTGCCGCCGGCTTATCCCCTAACCAGGAGTCGCTTTTATGCACAAACCCCTTATCGCAGCGCTCGCCCTGACCGCGTGCTTGCTGTTCACAACGCCGTCCTTCGCGCGCGATCAAATCCGCGCCGTCGGATCGTCCACGGTTTACCCGTTCGCCACCGCCGTCGCCGAAGAATATTCCAAAACCGCGACCCACAAAAATATCGTGGTCGAAAGCACCGGAACCGGTGGCGGATTCAAATTGTTCTGCTCTGGCGTCGGCGCCGAGCATCCCGATATCGCCAACGCGTCGCGCCGGATCAAGGATTCGGAATTCAAGCAGTGCCAAAGCAACGGCGTCGAGGAAATCACCGAGGTGAAATTCGGCTATGACGGCATCGTTTTGGCGCAATCCAGCGCGGCAAAGCCGGTCAAATTGACCTTGCAGCATATCTTTTTGGCGCTGGCCAAAACCGTTCCGGGAAGCGGCGAAAATGCGGGCAAAATGATCGCCAATCCTTACCGCAATTGGAACGAAATCGACCCAAGCTTGCCGGCGCAAAAGATCGAAGTATATGGCCCGCCGCCAAGTTCCGGCACGCGCGATTCTTTCGTGGAACTCGCCATGGAAGGCGGCTGCAAGTCGTTTTCCGAAATCAAAAGCCTGCAGAAATCCGACGAGGCCGCCTTTAAGTCCCTGTGCCACACCATCCGCGAGGACGGCGCCTATGTCGAAGCCGGGGAAAACGACAATCTGATCGTGCAGAAACTGCAATCCAACCCGACGGCTTTCGGCATTTTCGGCTATAGCTTTCTGGACCAGAACCGCAGCAAGCTGCGCGCCGCGACCATTAATGGGCATACCGCCGATATCGCGTCGATATCGGGCGGAAAATACCCGATCGCGCGCGAAATGTTCTTTTACGTCAAGAACGCGCATCTGGACGTGATCCCGGGCCTAAAGGAATTCGTGGCTGAATTCGTCAGCGAAAAATCCTTTGGCGACAAGGGCTATCTGAAAAACAAGGGGCTAATCCCGCTGCCCGTCGCGGAACGCAAATCGATCCGCGAAAAGGCGTTGCAAAACGCGCCTTTGGCGATGTAACAACGGCTCTAGGGGCGGGAAAATTTTCCCGCCCCTTTTTATTTTATAAAAATACCCAATTTCCGGAATAAAATTTTGATTATCAACTCCGCCGCGCTTTTTATCGTTATCGCCGCCGCCGCTTTGGCTTTTCAGCGCGGGCGCGGGCGCGCCTTGGAATTGAACGCCGCAGCGATTAAGGCCGGGGGCAGACCGGCGCGGCTTTCTTCGCCGCCTTCTTATTACGGCTATTACCTGGCGCTGTGGTGCGCCTTGCCCGCGCTTTTGTTTTTCGCCGCCTGGAGCATGGGTGAATCGCAAATGATCGGCGCATGGCTGAAATCGGAAATGGCGCGGCAGATAGAGCCGCAAAACCAAGCGAAAATTTCTTTTTATCTTTCCGACATCGAAAAAATCGCGCGCGGTGAAACATTGTCGCGCACGCCGGAAACCTGGCTTGCGGCGCTGGGCGAAAAATTGCGGCGCATGCGCGAAATCGCGGATTACGCGCTGGCGGCGGGCGTTTTGGCGACCGCCTGCGCCTTTGGATTCTTGGGCGCAAGACGCATTACGCCACGGCTTAAGGCGGCGCATAGCGTCGACCGTCTGGCCATCGCCGTGCTGTGGTCTGCCGCCTGCCTTGCGGTGCTTGTGACCTTGGGCATCGTGCTATCTTTGGCCTTTGAGGCGTTTTTGTTTTTCGAGCGCGTTCCATTTTTCGATTTCATCTTCGGCACGCATTGGAGCCCGCAAATGTCGATCCGCGGCGACCAAATCGGAAGCTCGGGGAGCTTCGGCGCTCTGCCGGTTTTCGCCGGGACCGCGCTGATCACCGTAATCGCCATGTGCGTGGCGCTGCCGATGGGGCTTTTGACGGCGGTGTATCTTGCCGAATATGCAAGCATCAAACAGCGGCTTTGGATCAAGCCGTTTTTGGAAATTTTGGCGGGCGTTCCGACGGTGGTGTACGGGTTTTTCGCGGCGCTTACCGTCGCGCCATTGCTGCGCGGCATGGGAGTCGAACTTGGCTTTCATATCGACGGGGAAAGCGCGCTGGCGGCAGGGCTTGTGATGGGCGTTATGATTATTCCTTTCGTATCCTCGTTAAGCGACGACGCGCTGCACGCCGTGCCGGACCAATTGCGCGACAGCTCTTTGGCTTTGGGCGCGACGCAATCGGAAACCATCCGCAAGGTGATCATACCCGCCGCCCTGCCCGGCATCGTCAGCGCCTGTCTTTTGGCGGTATCGCGCGCCATCGGCGAAACCATGATCGTGGTGATGGCGGCGGGGCTTGCCGCCAATTTGACCGCGAATCCTTTTTCCGCCGTGACCACGGTCACGGTGCAGATCGTAACGCTTTTGATCGGCGATCAAGAATTCGCCTCGACCACGACCTTGGCGGCTTTTGCCTTGGGCTTGGTTTTGTTCTTTTTGACATTGGTCTTGAATTTCATCGCGCTGCATGTGGCGCGCAAATTCCGGGAGCGTTATGAATAATCCATCCCATCAGAAATCGGCGCTGTTGCAATCCCGGCTGCGGGCCGAGGCGCGTTTTCAGCTGTATTGCAAGGCGGCGGTTCTATTCGCGGTCGCGATTTTATTCCTTTTGGTCGGCATGACCTGTTTCCAGGCGCGCTATGCGTTTTTGCAAAGCCGGATTCAGATAACCGCGCAGCTTGATCCCGCCGTGATCGACGCCGACGGGCTTTACGCGCAAAGCGGCAAGATCGAGGATTTGCTCAAAGGCGATTTTCTTTCGCCGCTGATCGCGGGCCTTGCGCTGCAGCTCGACGCCGATAAGAACGATCCTGTGCAAATGCACGACGTGCAAGAATTGCTAAGCCGCGGCGGCAGCGATGTTCTGCGGCGGATGCTTGCGGAAAACCCGGCGCTTTTGGGACAGACGATAAATCTTTGGGTTCCGGCATCAAGCGATCTTGATATGGCGATGAAATATGGCTGGGGCGAGGATATAGAACAAGACCAAAGGCGGCTGAACGACGCGCAAACCGCCTGGGGCCAAGAATTGGCGGCAAAGAACATGTTGCAGAAAAAATGGTCTTGGGATTTTATGACATCTTCCGATTCGCGCGAGGCGGAGCTGGCCGGAATCGCCGGCAGCTTTATCGGATCGCTGTGGACGATGCTGATTACGATTCTTTTCGCGCTGCCGGTCGGGATCATGGCGGCGATTTATTTGGAAGAATTCGCAGCCAAAAGCCGCTTGACCCGCTTTATCGAAATGAACATCAACAATTTGGCTTCGGTTCCTTCGATCGTATTCGGGCTTTTGGGGCTTGCGATATTTTTGGGCTTTTTCGGTCTGCCGCGCTCGGCGCCGCTGGCGGGCGGGCTGGTTTTGGGTCTGATGACCCTGCCGGTCATCATCATCGCGTCGCGATCCGCCTTATCCGCCGTGCCGCCATCGATCCGCGACGGTGCGCTGGCCTTGGGCGCATCGCCGTTGCAGGCGACGTTTCACCATGTGCTTCCCCAGGCCGTTCCCGGAATCATGACGGGAAGCATCATCGGCATGGCGCGCGCCTTGGGCGAAACCGCGCCGCTTTTGATGATCGGCATGGTCGCCTTTGTCGCGGTGCTGCCGCAAGGCCCGTTAAGCGCCGCATCCGCCCTGCCGGTGCAGATATTCCTTTGGGCAGACAGCCCGGAAAAAGGGTATTTGGAAAAAACGGCAGCGGCGATCATAATATTGCTGGTTTTTCTGGTATTGATGAATTTAATGGCTTTTTACCTGCGTCACCGGGCGGAAAAGAAGTAACCCCGTCATAATTCTGAAAAGAACCTTGCCTAGAATAACGACAAATAAAATGGAACATATTATGGAAAGCGCAACCGCCCTTAAAACCCCCTCCCCCGCTTTGCCGCCCTTAAAGGCCGTAGAAATGACGGATGGATCTTACCTGGCCGCGCTTGATGCGGGCGACGCCAAAATGCAAACCGAAAACCTAAGCGTGACTTATGGCAATGGCAGCAAGCAAGCCTTGAAAAACGTCGCGCTGCAAATCGCGGCGCGCAAGGTGACCGCCTTGATCGGGCCATCGGGTTGCGGCAAGTCCAGCTTTATCCGCTGCCTGAACCGGATGAACGATCTTATTTCCGGCTGCGATGTGACCGGATCGATTCTTTTGGACGGCGAAAGCATTTACGATCCGTCGCTGGACGTCACCCAGCTGCGCGCCCGCATCGGCATGGTGTTCCAAAAACCGAATCCGTTCCCGAAATCCATTTACGACAATGTCGCCTATGGCCCGCGCATCCACGGCCTTGCCGGCAACGCCGCCGAGCTTGACGGCATCGTCGAAGACAGCTTGCGCCGCGTCGGGCTTTGGAAAGAAGTGAAAACAAGATTGAAGGACGGCGGAACGAACCTTTCGGGCGGGCAGCAGCAAAGGCTGTGCATCGCCCGCGCCATCGCCGTCAATCCCGAAGTTATTTTGATGGACGAGCCTTGTTCGGCGCTGGATCCGCTTTCGACCGCAAGGATTGAAGAGTTGATCGAAGAATTGAAACAGAATTATTGCATCGTTATCGTCACCCATTCGATGCAGCAGGCGGCGCGGGTATCGGATTACACCGCGTTTTTCCATATGGGCGAGATCGTCGAATTCGGCCCGACCAAAAAAATATTCACAGCGCCCTCCGATCCGCGCACCCACGGCTATATAACCGGGCGTTTCGGGTGATTTTATGAGCAAGCAAATCAACGATTTCGAGGATATCTTGCGGCTTCTGGCGGAAATCGGCGGCCATGCCGAATCCGAACTCGGCATGGCGCTCGAGGTTCTGGAAAGCGGCAACCGTGTTTTGGTGCAGCAGCTCAAGGATTCGGATCTGGAATTGAACCAGCTGGACCGAGAGGTCAACGACCAATGCCTGCAATTTCTGTTGCAGCACAGCGCCATGGCCGACGATTTGCGCGGGGTTTTGTGCAGCACGAAAATCAGCCTGCATCTGGAACGCATCGGCGATTACGCCAAAAATATCGCGACCCGTTCGCTTTTGATCGACCGCAACGCGTCGGGGCCGCTGCTCGCCTCGCTGCTGCGCATGGGGCGGCAGACTTTATTGTCGCTTAGCCAGGCGCTCGACAGCCTTGGCAACCGCAACGGCGCTTTGGCGGAAAAGGTCTGGCGGCAGGACGCGCAGATCGACGCGATTTACCATTCGCTGTTTTCCGATATCCTGTCGCAAATCAACGACCGCTCGCTCGATCCCGCGACGGGAAGCCATTTGCTGTTTATGGCGCGCAATCTGGAACGCATCGGCGACCACACCGGCAATATCGCCGAAATACTGGTTTATTGGATCAAGGGCAAGCATATCGCCACACTGGCCAAACCCGCGAACTTGCAATCCGATCCGGCATCGGTTAAAAACGCATCATGAAAAACCGCATCTTGATTGTCGAAGACGACCAAGCCATCGCCACTTTGCTGCGCTATAATTTGCAACAGGATAATTTCGACGTGGATTTGGCTTTCGACGGCGAAGAGGCGCTGTTGCAGGTCAAAGAAAAAAAGCCGGATTTGATTATCCTCGACTGGATGCTGCCGCTGATCCCCGGCATAGAAGTGTGCCGGCAATTGCGCCGCGAGCCGGATTATAAATCCATCCCGATCATCATGATCACCGCCAAGGGCGAAGAGGCCGACAAGGTGCGCGGGCTTAATTCCGGCGCCGACGATTATATCACCAAGCCTTTTTCCCCGACCGAGGTGGTGGCGCGGATTCACGCCGTCCTGCGCCGCAGCAACCCCAATGCCGGCGCGGAAACCCTAACCTTCCGCGATATCGTGCTGGATACCTCGACTTTCCGCGTCAAGCGCGGCGGCAAGGACATCCATCTCGGCCCGACAGAATTCCGCCTGCTGCGCCATTTCATGGAAAATCCGCAGCGCGTTTTCAGCCGCGAGCAATTGCTGGACGCCGTTTGGGGCCAAAACGTTTATGTCGAGGTACGCACGGTCGATGTGCATATCCGCCGCCTGCGCAAGGCGATCAACATGGATGGCGGCGCCGACATTATCCGCACCGTCCGCTCGGCCGGATATTCGCTGGACGCGGATGCGGCTTGAGCTGCAGTTGACAACTCACTGTTGACTGTCAGCCGAATATCCCCGTCCCCACCCTTATATGCGTTGTGCCGCAGCGGATTGCGGATTCGAAATCGGAACTCATGCCCATCGACAAGCCGACGAGATTATTTTGCCGCGCCAGCTCCGCCAAAGCGGTGAAATAGGGCGAAGCGTCCCTGCCCTGCGGCGGGATCGCCATCAGCCCCGCGATATTCAGCCCCAGCGCCTTGCAATCGGCGATAAAACCCCCGGCCCTTTGCGCCGCGATGCCGGATTTTTGCGCCTCGGCCCCGATATTCACCTGAATAAAAAATTCCTTTTGCGCGGCGTTTTTTTCCGCCGCCAGTTTTTGCGCCAAGGATTCGCGGTCAAGGCTGTGAATGGATGTGAATATATCCAAGGCGTCCTTGGCCTTGTTGCTTTGCAAGGGCCCGATCAGATGCAGCCGCACATCCGGATAATCCTTTAACAAAGCAGGCCATTTACGCAAGGCTTCTTGCACCCGGTTCTCGCCGAAATCCCGATGGCCCGCGTCTAAAAGCGGCGTAATCGACGCGACATCCCTGCCCTTGGTCACGGCGATCAGGCGGATATCTTTAGCCAAGCGGCCGCAGGATTGCGCCGATCTTTCGATACGGGCTTGGATGGCTTTATAGCGGGACATAATATCTGGCATCTATAATAAAAAAGAGGCGGGAGTGATCCCGCCTCTTTCCATTCCGTACTAAGAATGAATCTTAGAACTTGATGGTCGAACCAACCATGATGGAGGTCGAGGAGTAGTCCGTGGTTGCGGTAACACCGGAACCAGGAGCAACTGCGCCTTCATTGTCATAGTCGTCGAATTGCACGCCAGCATCCAAGGTGATGCCAGGGCCCATCGCGTAAGAACCGGTCAGCATGAAGCTGTCGAGTTCTGGCTCTTGGGTTGCGGTCAATTCATATTCGCCATGCGCCCAGCCGAGGCCGATCGTGTATGGGCCAGTGGTGTAGGTACCGCTGAGTTCATACGAAGTGGCGTCTTGGTTGTTCGCGAAGACATCGCTGATCTTGCCGTAAGAGCCGCCAACCGCGAATTGGTTGAAGCCCAAGAGCAAGCCGGCTTGCCAAGCATTGACGTCATCGGATAGCGCGGTTTCGTTGTCCGAACCGGTGTAGCCGATGGATGCCATGATCTTGACGTTGTCCCATTTGCCGTCATAAGCAGCTGCAACCGAGAAAGCTTCGGAGTTGCCGCCGTTGT
>JACCDG010194002.1_pt1 | contig 10746 bp, 20 predicted proteins | sample 7442471 | NCBI WGS metagenome assembly JACCDG01 (sample SAMN15323444, study PRJNA562643) | freshwater metagenome | isolation source: river surface water | place: USA:Blue River Watershed | collected 2017-08-17 | reverse complement strand
TGGGAGATGAAATTTCACTTGAAAATCTGGGATAAATATCACTTTTAAAACACCTAGCACATGACAAATGACCTGAAAATAGATAGATTTCAAAGCCTAATGATCGAATTATGTTTTAAACTAAAAACCAAAGTACAGGCCGAAAAAGGGCCGGTATCTATTAGAATGGAAAATGCCATTCTTCCTGATGGGGTAGTGGCGCCGGTGTTCTATAAAATCAAAATATACCAACCTGAAAACGGCTTTTATATCCAGTTTTTAGCCAACGAAATGGATGTTTTTGAAAATTTATAAATTCAAAAGATATGAGCAAATTCACAGCAGAAACAGGACTTAATAAAGATGGAATACCTGTCATCAAATGCAGCCCAGCATATTACGACGAATTGATTTTAGAATGCAGGAGCATGATTGAGAGTCACAAAAGGGCCGGAACCTTAGAGATATTTATAAAAACCTATCAATCAATCGGAAATCTTGCCCTTATGCCGACTATGGCAGAAGTTTTAAATGCTAATTGATTTATAACTCCAAGTTTCCCGCTCGATCCCATATAGCCCCAGGTGCCTAGAAACGCCTATTGGCCACCATTAAGATTTGATGTCTTCATAGGATTTTCAGCCCTGGCGCGTCGTAAGACGTCCAGGGCTTTTTCGTGCCCTTAAAACCGCATTCTCAAATATTACATTTTTCAGTAATCCCAAATCGCTTTTTTTTCAACAAAACAGCATTTGAGAAAAGGAGGTACCCTAAAAGCTACACTTTTTTATTTTTTTTGAAAAAAAGTGTAGCAGTGTAGCTTTTTGAGTTTTTTCCTTAATAACTTATTGATTATCAAAGAAAAACTTATGCTACACTTTATGCTACACTTTATGCTACACTTTTGAGAAAAATACAAAAGTGTAGCTTTTTTTTGGGCAATTCCTTGCTACACTTGCTCAGGTGCTCCAATTTATGCTACACTTTCAAAATAAAAGTGTAGCATAGAATTGTTATGATAATCAACGAGTTACAAAGGTTTTTGCAAAAAGCTACACTTACTAAGGTCAGAAAAATTTTTTCCAGCGTTTTTTTTTCGCTTTTCAACAAAATCTGGTTTTTCAACAAAAGTGATATCCCCGATTCAACACCCCCCAAAAAAAAAATCCCCCGCCGAACTTTTTCAGCGGGGGAGAGGTCCCATATATAATCTCAGCAAAAGCTGACTTTCCAAAAGTACAAAAAAATTGGACTACCAATTGAAAAGTGGTAGGATATTTGTACTATATAGTAACAATAGTGCTATATCTTGCACGCAATTTGTACCAGAAGGGTACCAGGTGGCCACAAAAAAACAACCTTCTATCCAATGCAACAAGCTGATTATCAACCAAAAAGCATTGAAAGACCCACAAACGGGCCAGAATCCACAAAAACTACCGAAAAGGCACCCGAAAGGGTAGGGGAGTGGCCGCGATTGCTGACCAAGAAGTTTTTGGCCATCCAATTTGATTGCTACGAACGCGGTCGCATTAACATTCGAAAATTCAGGGCCTATGTCCTTACCACGGAGGTATTGGAAAAGGCTGGTATTGATCCAGAAACGGCATACTCTATTCATACTAAAACTTTCAACGCAATTCAATCAATGTCACTTACTAAAATTCTACGGGTTTTTTGCCTCGTCTGCATGATCCTGTTTTCAGGATCCATTTCTGCACAAAGCGTAGCCGCACCGGCACCCATTAAAATGGATACCACCATTACCACCGATACCACAGCCGGTTTGGTCGTGGTGATGGATTCAACTATTCGGATGCAGATGGTTGAGAAAGGAAAGTATATGTATCAGTCCGTTGTGGGTTTGATAGTGCTCGATGCCAAAATGATCCGCACGTATATCAAGGTTGTTTCCGCCAAAAATGGCACTTCGGACCCTGTAGAGCAATCCCGCCGCTTCTTTCTGGTAACGGGCGAGCCGTTGAGAGAGGACAAAATTTTGATGTTCAAAACAGCCAACAAATGAACCTGTACCTAATCGAAATAGGCTGCACAACAAACAGCACAGCCAGCCACCTGTACATGGACAACAAACCTTTTTGTTTCGTTGTCGAGGACGGGTTTCGAGAGCGCAAGGTGAAACACGAAACCCGGATACCTGCCGGTCGGTACCAGATCCTGCCATTGAAAAATGGCAAGTTTTTCAACCTGTACTCTAAGCGCTGGGGCCACAAGTTTGTACCATGGATCCAGGACGTTCCTGGTTTTGATGGAATCCTGATCCATATCGGCAACACCATTGCGGATACCTCCGGCTGTTTGCTTCTCAACCGGGGCATTACCCTGGGCGCTGATGGCAACTATTCCGGCACCGATAGCACTTCCATTTACAAGCTGTTTTACGCTCTAATGGAAAAGGCCCTCGAGCGCGGGGAGGAAATCTGGCTCGAAATCGAGCGCCTACCAATTATGTACGAAAACGATCTAATCGGATGATGAAACGGTTCAGATTTGACTGGCAGGCCGTCAGCGCCTCCATTGCCGTCTCTGCTTTGCTGGGGATGGTATTTTTCTTTATCGCCGGATTTCCAAAAGAAAAGGTCTGGATGGGAGCCATTTGGGCCGTTACATTCTACGGCCTCATTTTGCCGTCCTTAGGCATGCTCCAGATGATCCAAACGATATTAAAGGAGCGCAATTCAACACGTTTCCCAACACTAAAATTTTCATCTTCAAAACCATACAATTATGGAAGGTAAAACAACTAGTCAAGCAATTGAAGAAATTGTAGAATTAAGCCAAAAACATGGCGTGTCTACAGACTTCGTCCTAGAAGTAATGCGCCATCAAGAGGCACTTAAAAAAACTGAACGAATAGAAGAGGTGCTACAGAAAGGAATGGATTTTCTAACTGAGAAATTAAGCGTTGGATTTCAGCCGCCAACGCAAGGGGCCGAAGAGTTCAAATGGGAGGAAGAGTTCAAAATTTGATACGCCATTAAAAAAGCCCCGGCTGGAATAACCAGCCTGGGCTTTTTTTTATATCCATCCTGGTAATTAGTACCCATACCTCCGATTATAAATATCAATCGCTTTTTCTCGTTTATGTTTGGCTCCGATGGAATACCCAATGGAGAAAACCGTGCCCAATGCTCCAACCAAGTATCCACCGGCCTGGGTCGTTTGCTCTTCGGATAAAACCCCTACCAATACGCCACCAAGCCCGACAATAGACCACAAGAGCGCGTTTCGGTCCGATCGATTGGCAGATGCCCATTTTATATAAGCGTCTGCATCATGTTTCTTCAAATGCAAGGCAAGGTCTTTGGCATTGGTTGTTTTGTCTCCAATTTCATACCTGGTAGAAAACATTCTTTCTTCAATCCTGATCTTTGGAGTAGTCGTTTGAGCTGCTGACAACAATGGGAGAAGTAATAGTGCTAGGATGAAAATTTGTTTCATAATAGATTGATATTAAGTGTTTTAGTTTAGAACTACCACAAAGGAAAAAAACATTTGTCTAATTCTTAGACAATCCTGTATTTTTGTCGCGGCAACCACATTTTTTTAATCATGCAGTCTTTCCATTCAACTCTTATTTTTTCAAGATACGGGGCGAGGCAGATAACGGGCGAAGGCTCGTTGTTTGACCCTTACTGCGTGAGGGTGTGGTTGCCACTGCCCTCGCCTCTTTTTTCTTACCTTCTAAATTGTTCGTTATGGCAACCACGAAACAACAGGACAAAAAAGCAGTTCCGGGCTTTGATCCGAACTACAATCCAATGCTTTCCATCGCAGATGCAGAGGATATCAAGTACTCCCTGGAAGAAATGTTTTACGCTTATGTCTGGACCTGTGTAGGCCGGTCAGAGCAGGATCATGAAAAAATCTGCGCCGTGTATCACGGATTATTAACGCTTTTGGATCGTTCAAATTCTACCAATTGAGCTATGCGCAAAATTTAAATAGGCACCAAATAGCCTATAAATGACGCTCAAAAGCACCACAAAACCAGCCTCGCACTCAAATGCGGGGCTTTTTTTGTTGTGTTTTGTGCCGTTATGGCAAAGAAGCAAGTTAGAATTATTGTGGGCCTCGCAATTGTTGGCGGGCTTTTATGGTGGCTTTCAAAGCGCACACTCAGCCTGATCAGCTACGGCAGCCCTAGCCTGCGTATCCACAAAGTAACGCTTTCAAACATTGAGATCCGGGTGAAACTCCCGATCATCAACCAAAGCGATGTACCCGCCCCCGTGACGGCATTCCTGGGCGATATCTTTTACAACGGCTCCAGCCTTGGGAGCCTTACCCTTGTCAACCCCGTAACACTTCCCGGATTCGGCAAAACAGATCTTGAATTTAGCCTGGTAAGCGGCCTTTTGGGCACTGCATACCAGATCGTCAACATTTTGACGAATAACAATCCCCTGGACTTTCAATCGATCAACTACAACAATGTAGACTGGTCGAAATTCATCATAAAAGGTGTATTGAAGGTGGCAAACGTGCCGCTTCAAATAGAAACCAACCTCGTTTAACCAATGCGTTGTGATCCTGGCCAGATATTCCAAAAATCCAAACTGACTGAAAAACTCAGGTACAGGGACGGCCAAACCTCTGACATTATTGAGGTGATCATGGGCATGGATGCGGAATCGGATAAGTACATAAAATCGGTGGAGGCGTTGGATTGCCTTTTGGGCGCAAGCGATTACGAAACCCTGCACAACGTGTGGAAGTTCGTAAAGCAAAACGTACGCTACAAGCCAGACCGGCGCGGAAAAGAGGTAGTAAAGTCTCCAGCGGCCCTGTTTGAAATTGGCCATGGGGACTGCAAAAGTTTCAGCATTGCAGAGGTTGCGCTACTTCGTGCGCTCGGGTTCAAAGGAATCCGATACCGTTTTACAGCATACGAGCCGGGCGATGTCACGCATGTATACGTCGTGTGCCGATTGAACGGGAAAGACGTGATTTTGGATGCCGTGCATTCCAAATTTGACGATGAGGTACGGTACTATTCAAAACGGGATATAAAGGCTGCCACGTCCATTTCAGGCATTGGAGCCGTCCCACAAAAGTCAAACTACACAAATCTTGTAATACTGGGCCTATTGGCTTGGTACTTCTCAAAATAAGCTATGCCAACAGGAATCTACGAAATACATGGCCCGTATGTGCCACAAAATGAACTGGCAGACCGTGGACGTATGGTATCCGGATCGGTGCCCTATATTCCGTACAACAACCTGACCAAAGGGGAAATGAAACTTTCCCTTCTGCTGGAGCAAGCCAATATGTATGCTGCGGCATATCCGGAGCGCAAAGAGTTCAAGGAATCGGCCAACATGCTTTCCACAGCCTTGCGCCAGGGCTTGGCAAATGGTATCAATTTCGTTGGCGCCCTGTATGATCCCCTTTTGCAGCTCACAGCTCGAGAAATCCAAAAAGCCGTCCGTCAAACAGCCCCAGCGGCTGGCATTCTGTTGGGTAGAGATTCAATCGCCAAAGGGTTGCAAGGCATTGGAGAGCCTATTGTATTACCATTCGACCATGACTGCGTACAGTACGCCACAAAAAAGGCAAACGAGAAATTCAAGCAATTGTACCCCAATGGCCGCAGCTGGCAACAATGGGAAAACCAAATCAACAATAGTGTTCCTAGGGAGTATTACAGGGAACAAAAACAGGTTTGTAGGGTAAAAATAGAAATTGAAAAGATTGTAAACCAGCGGATTACCGACGCAAGTCACCATGTCTTATACTATGACATTTCGCAAGGATTCCCAGGCACAAAGTTCTCTTTTGTAAAAACCAAAATGCTGCTCCAGCTTGGCGGCATTGCCGGTCTTGCCAATGCGACGGAAACCGATACCAGCCTAATGAGCACTTGGTCTGAGACATCAATCCTCCGTAAAAACTCCATTTCAAATGTGGGCACCGTTGGATCGGTACAAAGCTCCTTTTATCTGGCTCCTGATCCACAGGAGTATATGGAATCATACATCAAATGGAAGGAAAGCGGCGCATTTAGCAGGTTGAAATCCCAAAAAACGCGCGGTGGTAGCAAAATTGGATTAGACCCTGCAACCATCACAGCCTTGGTAGTGGCCATTACCGGCGCAATCAAAGCTGCTGCCGATATGCAGCGCTCTATGAATGAAAAGAAAGCCGGGGCAATGGGCTCTGCGCTCAATTACAGAACTCCTGCCCTTGAAGCGCTGAAAGAAGATTTTGACGTACAAGGCGGCAGCGGTGAAAGCTCAAATCTGCCACTTTTAGCCGCAGCCGGGTTAGCTGCATATCTATTATTGAAATGACGGCTTATCAACTTCAGATGAAACAGCGCCGCTGGATTTTCTGGGATTCGATCCGGTGGGGCACTTACTTTTTTGGCATGCAGCCCCCACAAGCGGCAAAGGCATACCGGGATACTCCGGAGCGTTCGTACATCCCACCAAGAGCCCAACCTATTAAGCAAAAAAGTAAAAAATCGTTGTTAACCAGGCTTATTAAGTGGTTTTTAAGCCTCATTAAAATCAACCATGCAAAGACAAGATTTATTTAGAAAACGCCGTGGAGGCGGTGGCGAAGCCCCAAAAACAACGGGTAAAGCCAAAACGGGTAAAGCCAAAACGGGGCAATCAAAAAAAGGACCTGGAAAGCCAAAAGCCCAACAACAACTCGAAAAACAGCCAGAAACTACTCCTCCTTTGGATCAAGACGAGGTTTAAAATAAAATCCGGGTTTGCGCTCGGATAATCAACATTAGTTCACTCAACAACACTTTCTAAAAATGGCAGTCGCTAAAAGAAAGCCGAGCGCAAGCAAAAAGCGCAAAGCAAAAGCATCCACCGGCTCAACCTTGAAAATGTTTGGGAAAACGTACAAAAAGGCCCTTTGTGGCCTGACTAAGACGGAGGCCCAAGAAAAAGCCGACGCACATCGTGCAAAAGGCAAGGGTAAAGGAGCCGCAGTCAAGAAAAACAGTGCAGGCCCTGGATTTTGCCTGTACAAACGCGGGTAAAACCCATCCAACCCAAGCGGGTAAAACCGCCTAACTCAACCATTCACACAAAAATCACAACCATGGCTTGTTCTTGTAATGTAAAAAGCATTGGTCAACGCAAATCAAAAATGGCTACCAAAACTAAGCGTCGCCGCCGTTCAATTCGCGGCCTAAACTCTTCCGGAATCCAAAGCACTGTAACTGCCGCCGCCCTGGGTGGCGTAGGTGCAGTAGTGTTCGGAATCGCCCTTGAAAAAATCCTTCCAGCTGAATACATTAAGTATTCGCACTACGCCAAAATCGTTGGCGGTGCATTGATGGCCTCAATGTCCAAAAACAAAATGGTACAGGCGGCTGGCCTTGGCGCTGCTACGGTAGGCGCGGCCTCCGTCGTTTCGGATCTCACCGATGGTGTAAACGGTGTATCCGGCCTCGGCCTTATCCGTCCAGGTGGGCAGTATCAATATCGCATTGCTGGCAATGGTCAGGACAATGTGATCATGCAGTAAACTGCTTTTCTGCCAAGTAAAATTCTAAAAACCCCAAAAAACAAACCATCATTCAACAAAAAAAGCATTAAAAATAATGAATCTGTTCATTGCACCCGATCCAAATCGCTCGTTTTTTGAGCGCGTAGTTAAAGCAGTTGCCACAACCTTCGGGATTGACGAGGCAACCGTGAAAAACGAATTTGTCCTTTCCCCTGAAACGGTGGTTATTGGTAACAAGCTGTTGCCCAACCAATCAACCTACAATTTCTCCCCACGCAACAACGTAGGCGCGTCATTTGAAACGGATAACAGATTGGACCAAAATGACTATTTTGCCATCCAGGCAGTTGGTCTGTATTTCTCCCGTTGCACCTACGCATCTGGAACCAATACGTTCTCTCAATACGGCAACTACCCCAAATTGACTTTCCCGGATCCAGCCTACTTTGATGGCAATCCAGCCTCTGGACTTGACGAATGGCAATGTCTCCAAACCGTTGTAAACGGAAAATGGAGCTTTACCGTTGGCTCACAGCAAATCATTCCGCAGGACGTTTGCTCCAAGCTGGTGTACAACCCTCAAGCCACTTACACGGCGTCTCCTTTGGCCCTTCCGGAGTTCAACGGCCTAGCCGATCCTGCAAGCCGTGGTTTGTACAACCTCCCAATGAATTTCATCCTTGACCTGAATCAAGATAACCTCTTGAACGTGGTCCTTGCCAACGGCGATACTACCGTGATTGACGGTTCTGTAACCTCTGCCGGTGCAGCCTCAACCGTGCGCAACCATCTGTGGGTTGTCATGGAGGGTATTGTGGTGAAAAACATGGGCGGCAACCGCGTAGGCAGCAAGTCCTGCTAATTGTCAGCGCTCCTTTAATTACTAGAACTTATTAGATGCGGGCGGGCTCTGTCCGTCCGCATCTATTTAAACCATCACACAAAATGTGCAACTGCAACGGCAAAGGCCATACCTGCATTAAAACCATTTCGGTGGTAACAGCTGGCGCCTCAAATCAAATTCCTGATAGTGCTGATATTCGGGACGGGAAAATTCGGAGCATCATGCTCCGAAGACTTGGCGGAGCTGCCGCAAAGGATGTAAATGGAGCCAATTTGGCACCTGATACCGTCATTGCCACGGCTCATTTGCTCTTGGTAAACGCCAAGAATATGCAAATTATGAATCCTATCCCGCTTCAATTGCTCCAACGGGACTACAACAGTCCGGAGCCATTCATGGTGAACCAAGACGTTTACAGCGGCATTGATTTGACCCGCAGTAAAGTTATTCTGTCCACGGCAGCCGCAGGCTATTCTGCTACAGATGTAATCGAGCTCGTTTTTGAGTACGATTGCCCAAACTGTTAATAAAACGATGCAAGGCGCAATTTCTTCAATTCAAGCGGTAGAGCGGTGGTTTCGATCAAACGAAGCCCCATTCTATACCATTTCTTATTACTCCACGTCATCACCAACCGGGCAGGGCATGGTGATTTCTCGGAATATCAAAGAGGCCGACATGGACGCGGCTTGGAATCGACTACAGTCGCTTATTCTGGACCAAACAGGATTTGGAAGGGCACAACTAAATCTGATCGTGTACGATAAGCCAACGGGCTACAATACCCCCAGCGGCCGCACAAACATTGACATTACAACGGCTCCACAAGCTGGCAGCAATGGCCCCTCAATCGGCATGCTTCCGGCTGGATATGTTGACGAATCCAAAATCCAGGCTATTCTGGACGAAAGAGAACGCCTTTGGACATTAAAGCGCGAAAACGAAGAGCTAAAAAGCGCACTTGAAAACCCTGGAGACTTTTGGGCTAAAGGCGCTGAATTTTTCGAGCGGATAGGATCCACGCCATTAGGAGCCGTTTTAATAGCCAAAATAATGGGTACACCGCTTCAACAAATCCCGCAACCCGTCAATGGAATTCAGGAAAGGGCAAACCCAGGCAATCCTGATTCTGAGGTAGAGGATGTTGAAGACGAACTAGAGGATTTGGAAAAAGTGGCTGCAAGTCACGGGCTTTCACTGAAGGAATTTTTGGCCAAAACCGTATCCATGGCACAGCAGCAGCCTGGCGTGGTATCAATGCTAATCAATCAATGAATCGAATAAATCAAAACGTCAAGTATATACTTCGGCCTTGGGCAGAATCTCCCATCACTCAAAATAGGGTAATTCCGCCTATATACGACATTGATGCCATCATTTTACGCAATGCAGGCACGGCAACCGTCAACCTTTGGAATGGAGCCTACACGCTGGCCCCTGGCGAAACGGTTAGCTTCAATGTAACGACCCTGGAATCCACAATTGATTTTGCAGATTGTAACGTATCGTTCGACACAAGCACCGGCGCTAACCAAAAGCTCCAGATTCTGACCCTTAAATCTTCTCCCTGCACATAATATGGCACTGATACAAGCATCTCGCCCAGGCGGGTCCGGTGGCGGTGGCTTGGCCATTACCGGATGGGCAGACGATAAATTCACGCAGACAACCAATTTCACGGCCAGCACCGTGATTTTGAACTTAAGCCAAACGCCATTGGTACCACAGGCCATAGACCTGGACTACAATGGTCAAAGCTATTATTTGGGCGATGATTTCACCGTTACAGGAAACCAGATCACCATACTTTTTGCTGATCCGTATGTGACGGATTACGATGCTCCGCCCATTTTTCATGTAAAATACCCGTATTAAAATGCGCTATTTATCCATATTGTTTTTTTTGATCCTCGCCCACTTTGCAAGTGCGCAAGGATCAAACCGCATTAAATTAACCCAGCTCGAGCAAGCCAAAACGGTGGAATCCAGCAAAGCGGGCCAAATTCCGCTTTCCAATTCTAGCGGTGATTTGCGGTATGCCCAATATGTCGAGGTAGATTTGGTGCCAATAGGTTTTGTGCCAACGCCAACGGGCAATACTTCCAACTACAGCGAATTTGTAACCGCTTCGGACGGCAGTTTTTGGTACATCGACTGGCAGGGGCGCGGGTATGAATTTCCCAGCGGCGGCGGTGGTGGTGGATATGTAACCATACAGGAGGAAGGTGTCAGTTTACCTGCCCAAACCATTTTGAATTTTATTGGATCCACAGCTACTGCTGCGGATGGCGGCACAAAGACCAATGTCACTTTTGACAGTGATGTGAACGCACTCGCAAACATTGCCACTACCGGGGTTTATGTGATTACAGGGGCGGGAACGTCAACAACCAGGAGCGTGGTTGCTGGCACAGGTAGCATTACCG
>JACCDG010202063.1_pt1 | contig 10747 bp, 10 predicted proteins | sample 7442471 | NCBI WGS metagenome assembly JACCDG01 (sample SAMN15323444, study PRJNA562643) | freshwater metagenome | isolation source: river surface water | place: USA:Blue River Watershed | collected 2017-08-17 | reverse complement strand
TTTCCTTTAGTGAAGCCAAAGTTCAGATCGTTACTCCAGGGCATCGGAACTCTTGCGCCGTCTCTTCCTTTATCTATTCCGCCAGTTCGGAAATACACTGGATCTTGGCGAGCAGAATCTGGAATTAAGCCATCTGAAAGTCCAAGTTCTTCCCCTTGGTATATGTAGCAACCTCCAGGCAATGCATGTGTTAGTAATGCAAACGCTCGAGCGCGGCGCTGGCCAATCGCTCCACCGCCTAATCGAGTAACTAGGCGAGGGGAATCATGGTTAGACAACACCCAAGTCGCAGGAGCGCCTACTGCACCTACTTCCTGCAAAGTTCGATCTATCGCTTCTTTTAAATATTCACCATTCCAAGGTGCTATCAAAAAATCAAAATTAAATATCTGATGGAGTTCATCGCTTCTCACATAACGAGCTGCTCGCGAACTTGGGTGTACCCAAGCTTCAGCAACAGAGATTCGTTCGCCAGGATAACTATCAAAGATCTTTCGCCAACTTCGATAAATTTCGTGGACTCCTTCACGATCAAAAAATGGAACATCGCTTAAGAGTGCAGCTCTTTCTTCGTCTGGCATATCAGTAACATCAAGTCGAAGAGCTCGTGTTAAACCCGATGGGTCAGGATGGTCTTTTAAAATTTCATCCTTTGCCAGACCATGGGCAACGTCGATCCGGAAACCATCTACACCCAAATCAAGCCAGAATTTCAAAGTAATTTCAAAATCTCGGCGCACATCAAGGTTCTGCCAATTTAGATCGGCTTGTGTTGAGTCGAATAAATGCAAGTACCACTGGCCTTCATTTTCATTGGTAATTCGCGTCCAAGCGGGTCCGCCAAAAATTGAATTCCAATTATTCGGAGGAATTTCACCGAATTCACCACGGCCATCATAGAAATGGAATCGCTTTCTAGCTTCGGAATTCTTCGGCGAATTAATTGCTTCCTTGAACCAATTGTGATCCGTTGAAAAATGGTTGGGGACAATATCAACAATTATCTTTAGCCCAGCATTATGAGTCTGCTCGATGAGTTCTTTAGCGGTGGTCAAATCACCGAATCGCGGATCGACATCTCTAGGGTCTGATACATCGTATCCGCCATCCCGATTGGGTGATCGATAAAAAGGACTTAACCAGATTGCATCTACACCTAGCCAACGAAGATATGGAAGGCGCTTAATCACGCCGCGAAGATCGCCCTCGCCATCACCGTCGGTATCTTGAAAGGATCTTGGGTAGACCTGATAAATGGTGGCGTTGCGCCACCAACCTTGATCTTGTCTCTCCGTCACAAAAAAGAGCCTAGCGTTTACTATCTGGATATGGCAGCAATAAGTAGCAGAAAATCCAAGGAGATTGCCAAGTTTATTGTTTCAATTGAACCCCGATTTACAGAAGTTGTAGCAGAATTTGGTCCCTGTCCAATTGGTGTTTCGCCTTCTAAGGTCACCAATTTCGCTGCTCTAGTTGAATCAATTTTGGGGCAACAACTCTCAATCAAAGCAGCTGACACAATCATTGGAAGAGTAAAGAAATTATGTAATGGGAAAATCACTCCAAAAGTTCTTGGATTAATTCCAACTACAAGGCTACGCGAAGCAGGGTGTTCTAGCCACAAAGCACGCGCTGTTCAAGAGCTTGCGATAGCTGTGAATTCAGGTGAGTTAAATTTAAGGTCAATTGGTAGTAAGTCTGAAGAAGAGATTTTTCAAATGCTTATACCGATGCATGGCGTTGGAAGATGGACTGTGGATATGTTTCTGATATTTCAGTTGGGCAGAGTCGATATCTGGCCCGTCGGTGATTTAGGGGTTCGGCGTGGATGGGAAAAAGTGCACCAAATCAAAGGTGAAATCAATCCCACAGAACTTTTGAAGTCTGGCGAAAAATTCCGTCCGTATCGCAGTCACCTCGCCTGGTATTGCTGGCGCGCTCACTCGATATATTAAATTTAATTTTTTGGCTTTAACACCAAAGCAACCGAATTAATACACCAACGTTGATCCGTTGGGACTGCATAACCTTCTCCCTCAAAGACATGCCCAAGATGAGAACCGCACTTGGCGCAGCGAACTTCTGTTCGAATACGTGGTGCCAGCGAACGATCCTCCAACAAAATTACTGCATCCTCTTTCGTTGGAGCATAAAAGGAGGGCCAACCACAGCCAGAATGGAATTTATGATCACTGCGAAATAGTTCAGCACCACAAGCTTTACATTCGTAAACACCGATTGTTTCACTTTCGTAATATTCGCCCGTAAAAGCTACTTCTGTCCCAGCTTTTCTTAGTACGTCAAAGGATCTAGCATCAAGATCACTTTCAAGCTTTGCATCATTTAATTGAACCTCAAATGGTTTTCCAGTTAGTGGATTAATTTTTGGAAGAATTGATCCTGGTTCCATGATTAGCTCTGCACCTTTGGAAATGGAATTCCTGTACTAGAGTGACAATCATAACCATCGGGATTCTTCTCTAGATATCGCTGGTGATATTCCTCGGCCAGCCAATAGATATGAGGATGGGCTTCTTGAATTTCAGTAACAATTTCGTCAAAACCTTTACTTGCCAATAATTCGTTATAAATTTCTCGAGTATTAATGGCTGAAATCATCTGCTCTTCAGAAGTTGTGAAGATTGCACTTCGATATTGGGTTCCAATGTCGCCACCCTGGCGGTTCAAAGATGTTGGGTCATGCATCGTCCAGAACTCTTCAAGGAGGCGAAGATATGAAATCTGGGCAGGATCAAATTCGACTTCGACAGTTTCCGCGTGATTAGTAGTTCCAGTGCATACTTCTTTGTATGTCGGATTGGCTTTCTCGCCGCCCATATATCCAACCGAAGTTGAAATAACCCCAGGAAGATTCCAGAATCTTCGCTCTGCTCCCCAAAAACAACCAGTTGCAAAGAATGCTTTTTCAATCACCTCCGAATCTTGGCATGATTTTTCGCTGATAGTCCTCTGAAAACCTCTTCGCTACGGGGTTAGAACTCTGCCGAGGTCATCACCTTCAACTTGCGACCAATTCGCGACCCAACTCACCTTTGAAATCTCTTGAGTATCGATGTGATACGCGAGAGAATTAACCCTCAAGCTCAATCGGGCTAGAAGTAGCTGCATCTGAACTGCGCTTATGCGCGGAATAAAGGAGTTGCCGTGGATCTGAATGCTGACTGGCGCCATAGAGCGGCCTGTCGCCATGTCGACCCAGAGCTATTTTTCCCAGTTGGCAATACTGGACCGGCAATTGCACAGATCGAAGAGGCGAAAAAGGTGTGTGCGAAATGTGAAGTTCGCGAACCATGTCTCCAATGGGCGCTTGAAAGCGGACAGGACTCGGGAGTTTGGGGCGGATTATCTGAGGATGAACGGCGAGCTATGAAGCGTCGCGCAGCCCGACACCGAGCAAGACTTCTGGAGAGCCAGAACCAAATCCAATAACCGTACTCACGGGACCCGAAAAGCAACGCTCACTTCTGTTCCTGGTTGAGCGTTTTTGAAACTCAGTGTTCCGCTTAATTCATTTTCGGTAAGAGTTCTAACTATTTCGAGACCCAAGTTTGAGTTTTCCTTAACGTTAAAACCGTCCGGCAGACCAGAACCATCGTCCTTTACAACTACTTTTACCTCGCGATCTTCCCGTTTTACCAATACGTCAACTTTCGAACCAAATTCAGATAAACCATGTTCAAGAGAATTCTGAATTAACTCGGTGATAATTAATGCTAGCGGTGTCGCTAAGATCGCCGGAATTGAGCCAATTTCACCTAAGTAATTTATAGATACTTCGCCGGGCCGGGGGCTCAGCTCAACTGAGTTCTTAACTATTTTGGATATAACTTCATCGAAAGAAATTGAGTCTCGGGCGCTATTAGATAGGGTTTCGTGAACAAGAGCAATTGAGCCTATCCGGCGAACCGCTTCTTCTAAAGCAAGTCTTGAGTACTCGTCTTCAACACGACGACTCTGCAGTCTCAGCAGAGCAGAAACGGATTGAAGATTATTTTTAACGCGATGATGAATCTCTCTAATAGTCGCATCTTTAGTCAATAAGGCTCGATCTCTTCTTCGCAACTCTGTTACGTTGTGAACTAGAACGACCGCTCCGGAGTGATTCCCGTCCTGAGTGAGAGGAATCGCCAACAAATCGAGAGTTCCATTGTCATTTTCAAATTCCTCACGTCTGGCAGATCTGCCATTCATGGTTGATAGCCAACTCTCTTCTCTAGGCTCCTTGCTGCTGCTCAAGTTTTCTAATATCTCGCCGAGAGAAATTCCTTCCATATCTCGATTCCAGCCCAAGCGACTAAAAGCACTTCGTGCATTCGGGCTTGCGAAAGTAATTTGTGAATCTCCATTTAGTCGGACGAGACCATCTCCAACTCGAGGCGCTGATTCTGATTGATAGGAACTTTCACGTATTGGAAATTCTCCAGTTACAACCATTCGATAGAGCAAATTCGCAATCTCTCGATAATTTAACTCAAGCTTGGAGGGTGTTCTCATAGTTTCGATATTGCGGTGACGTGTGATTACTGCGATGGCCTTACCTTGAAAATGAACTGGAACGTACTCTTCCTTTACGTTGAACTCACCGATACGAGTCGGTTCTTGATCGCGAATTACAGCACCAGTTGCTAACGCTTTAGCAATTTCCGCTTCTTTCTCATCGGCAAGTTTGGTACCAACTAGATCCTGGGTAAAGACAGTTGCAGAAGTCATTGGCCGAACCTGAGCAATTGCAATTAAACCCGCATCCTTAGCATGCGCCCAGAGAACTAAATCCGCAAAGGAAAGATCAGCAAGCATCTGCCATTCACTTATTAACTCAGAAAGGCGAGATACTTCAGACTCGGAGAGGTTGGTGTTGTCGCCTAGTTCTCTGATGGACATAGCGAAAGATTACTCAATTAATCGCTGTGCTACCTCGTTGAGCGCTTTTCTCATCTTGGAACGAGGCGTGACATCTCCAAGAGCACAATACTGTCCTTTAGCCTTATCCAAACTTGTGCGGTCATAAGGGATTGCAAAAGTTTCGAAATCACCCAGGCGAGCCTTAAATCTCTTAAATATAGATCTTTCCCTTCCAGAATTTGATAATTTGTTAAAAAGGAAAATCGGTTTGCCGGAAAATGTTTTACTCTCAAAGGCGTCTATGAAGTTCTCTAATTCGAACATATGATTATTGTCAGGTTGCATAACAAAGACTATTGAAAGTGCTGACTGCAAACTTTCAACATAATCTCGAGCCGGTTTTCGCCGATCAGAAATAGCAGATTTGAGATTGATAATTGATCCAATATCGGCGATATTTACCGCGCTATTTGAAAGAGCAGTATTACTCACAGTCAAACTAGTCCTCAATTTAGTTGATTCACGATCACGCTTCCCGCCAAGCAGGAATGCGATGTCCTTTCTAGTTGGATGAGAATCTATTAGGTGTACCTCTCGAGATTTAGAAATTTCAATGGCGAGATTAAGCGCAATGGTTGTTACGCCAGATCCACCGGTTGTGCCAGTAATTGCGATCAGGTTATCTCGAATTTGTGGCGCTTGAACCCTCTCACTCAAATCGGATCTTTGCATAGTTCTTGCGATGTATTTGCTGAGATTTGATTCTCCAGAAATTTTCATTTCATTAACTGATACCGGGATGAGATTAGGTCGCTGATTCAATTGTTTACGAATGCTAATTGGAATTTCAAGGAAATCATGAACTAATACCGTACGAACTTCAGATTTATCCAGAGACTCTAGATAGTTAAAAAGTTCCCACTCGTTTACGGCGCGGAAATCAATTTTGGCATCAGCTTCTAAGCCAATAATGATTTGGCTGATCAATTTATCTTCAAGGTCAGCGTCGTTTAAGGAAGTAATAATTCCGATCATCTTTAACTAATACGCTCAACCAGAAGAAAATTGAATTCGCTCATCGTAGAAATCAGATCTGAGACCAACGAGTCTGGTACCAACAAAGTTATGCCAATAGCGCCTCCCAACTCCCTTGCTGAATCATCGATTTCTTCAATTCCGACAGATTCCAGAATTAATTCTGAGACCACACCAGATTGGGAGGCCATTTGATTTGGAATTCCATAAATATCGACAAGATCGCCGGCGCCAAGACCAACTGGTGACATTAGTCGCTCAACTTGAATCGGTACGCGCTGTAAGGATGTATCAACCTGAGGAGAGAGGGCAAAACTCGGAATTAGTTCTGCTGCACCAATTCTTCGAACAACAGAAGTTCCGACTATTTCTACTGAAGCGTCCAGATATTGCTCTGCATTGCTGAGCAATCGAACTTTAACCGGAGTAATATCTTTCTCTTCGATAATTTTACCCGGCGCTAAATCTGTGGAGCTCGCCCACACCGTAATTGTTCTATCTGAGGCCGAACTGATTAGGAATGCGGATATAAACGAGGTAATGATGAGAATAAGTCCTAGTAAATAGCGAGGGGTAAACAACAAAAGCGATTCTCTTATGGTGGTTTTTATTGGTTTCACCAGTTATAGATATCGCATCGCTCGAAATCAAGTCACTTTCTCCACAGTCAGGCTCATACTTTCGGCTGAGGCGTAAGCGATATAGCTATCAGATTCTCTCTGCTATGAATCAAATAGATCAAGAGTTCCTGGATTTCTTCATTGACACCCCTATTAATCAGCCGCGAAACGGTTCCCGCTTGTTGTTGAAACCAACTACTCATGGAGAGAATTTCGATATCGGATTTGCGCCGATTCCAACGTCACCGGATGAGTTACCTGAGCCGGAAAGATTCACTTTGGCGTATATCGTAAGCGTTATCGAGGTTATATTGGGCAAAAGACAACTAAGGCAGATCGCGCGCAATACTCACCGTTTTGTGTATGACTCTATTTCCAATCGAATCGGAACTCTTTCTGATCCCCCGAAAATTCAGAGAATCCATCGGAGCTATCCGATTGAGGGCGCGATTGAAGTAGTAACGACGCTACGGTTTAAAACTCGAATCCGAGCTCTCGTTTTTAGGTTTGAGGGTGTAGACGGAAGATGGTTATGTACTGAATTTGATTTATTGTGAAGCGCCGTGGCAGCGTTTATATTTCTTGCCAGATCCACAAGGACAAGGTGAATTTCTCGAAATCCCCGTTGTAGCAGCAACACCATCTTCGGAAGGTGCTGAGTACTGGAGATTGTCGGTAGCTGATTTTTCAGTTACACCTTTGGCTTCAACCTTTGAATTTTCAACTTTTACTTCAACATTAAAAAGGAATCCGACAACTTCCTCTTTCATAGCCTCAATCATGGCAGCAAAGAGGTCATATCCTTCTTTCTGATATTCAACGAGTGGATCTCGCTGTGCCATGGCTCGAAGACCGATACCTTCTTGTAAATAATCCATTTCGTAGAGATGTTCACGCCACTTTCTATCCAAAACAGATAGCAGAATCTTTCTCTCTAACTCACGAATAACATCACTACCAAGTTCTGCTTCGCGCTTCTCATAAGCGCTCAAAATATCGGTCACGATTCGCTCGGAAAGGAAAATTTGGTCAAACCCTGTGCGGCCGCCGACTTCTCTCTCAAGATCTTCTACCGTAAATGAGATTGGATAGATGGCTTTCAGTACAGTCCAGAGTTTTTCCAGATCCCACTCTTCTGGATATCCCTCTGAGGTTGCCCCGGTTACATATCCGCGAATTGTGTCTTCAATAAAGGTACGAACCTGCTCTTTAAGGTCGGCTCCTTCAAGAACTTCTCGACGCTCGGCATAAACAACTTCGCGTTGGCGATTCATAACATCGTCATACTTCAAAACATTTTTTCTTACTTCGAAGTTTTGAGATTCAACTTGCGTCTGTGCAGATTTAATGGCGTTAGAGACCATTTTAGATTCAATCGGTGTATCTTCAGGAATGCCTGCGGCTGTCAAAAACCTTTCAACAAGAGCAGAATTAAAACGACGCATAAGATCATCTTGCAGTGAAAGATAGAATCTAGATTCGCCTGGGTCTCCTTGACGACCTGATCTTCCTCGTAGCTGGTTATCAATTCGTCTTGATTCGTGCCGCTCAGTTCCTAAAACATATAAGCCGCCGAGGCTGACAACTTGTTCATGAGCTTCTCTGACTGCAGCTTTCTGTCGCTCAATCTCACTTGGCCAGAGCCGTTCATATTCCTCAGGACTCTCCACAGGTGAAATTCCCTGTCGCTGTAATTCAAAATCTGCCATGAATTCAGGATTTCCACCGAGCATTATGTCGGTACCGCGACCAGCCATATTGGTAGCGACGGTTACTGCGCCTTTAGTGCCCGCCCGAGCAATGATTGCGGCTTCTCGCTCATGCTGTTTGGCATTAAGCACTTCATGTGTAACGCCGCGTTTGCGCAATACTTGAGAGAGATATTCTGATTTTTCCACGCTTACTGTTCCTACTAAAACCGGTTGACCTTTTCGGTGACGCTCGGCGATGTCATTAGCAACCGCTTCGAATTTAGAGACCTCGGTTTTGTAGACTAAATCGGATTGGTCAATTCGTGTCATCGGCTTATTTGTGGGAATAGGAATGACGCCCAACCGATAAATTTGCATCAATTCCGCCGCTTCAGTCATAGCGGTACCGGTCATTCCAGATAATTTTTCATACATTCGGAAGTAATTTTGGAGTGTGATAGTCGCAAGCGTTTGATTTTCATCTTTGATCTCAACTTTTTCTTTTGCTTCTAGCGCCTGATGTAGCCCCTCGCTATATCGGCGTCCAGCCAGCACACGTCCGGTATGTTCATCGACTATCAATAAGTCCCCGCTCATAATCACATAATCTTTATCGCGTTTAAAAAGCTCTTTGGCTTTCAATGCATTATTCAAGTAGCCGATAAGCGGGGTATTTACTGACTCATATAGGTTGTCAATCTTGAGAAACTCTTCTACCTTGGCAACGCCAGCATCTAAAATACCAACGGTTCGTTTCTTTTCGTCCACTTCATAATGCTCTCCGCGAAGAAGCTTTGCGGAAATATTTGCAAACTCTACGTACCATTTTGTTGCTTTATCTGCAGGCCCGCTGATTATTAAGGGAGTTCGCGCTTCATCTATAAGAATCGAATCGACTTCGTCCACAATGGCGAAGTTATGACCTCTTTGTACACAATCTGCTAGAGACCAAGCCATGTTGTCACGTAGATAATCAAAACCAAATTCATTGTTTGTGCCGTAAGTGATATCAGCCCCATACTGTTCGCGTCGCTCTTGAGGCGTCATTGAGGCGAGAATTACTCCAACTTTAAGTCCTAAGAACCTATGGATGCGCCCCATCCATTCGCTATCTCGTTCGGCTAGGTAATCATTTGTCGTGACGATATGAACGCCATTTCCACTAAGCGCATTCAAATATGCTGGCAATGTTGCGACCAGGGTTTTACCTTCGCCAGTCTTCATTTCTGCGATATTGCCGCGGTGAAGCGCAGCGCCACCCATAATTTGGACGTCGTAGTGTCGCTGACCAAGCGTTCTCTTTGATGCTTCTCTCACGACCGCAAAAGCTTCGGACAAGAGATCGTCTAAAGTCTCGCCATCAGAAATTCTCTTCTTAAATTTATCGGTCATCTCGCGAAGTTGGGCATCGCTCATAGACGAATAAGTAGATTCGTGTGCGTTAACCGATTCTGCAACTTTAAAAAGTTGTTTAAGGGCGCGACCTTCGCCAGCACGTAATATCTTGTCTAGCAGCGCTGCCACGAACCGACCTTCCTAGTTGATTACTAACCGCCCTATCCTATTGCCAGTCTACGTTGCGTCGCACATGCGGTTGCGGCTCCGAGAACTGTCAGATTTCTCTCTTTAAGCGCACGTACCGCCTCTCGCAAGGTGCTCCCTGTGGTTACGACATCATCGATAACAATTATCACCTTACTTTTTATTCCAGATTTTACTCTAAATGCTTTATCAAGATTCTGATAGCGCTCACGCTCTGAAAGAGAGCTCTGGTCGGCGACTTGTCTTGTTAATTCAAGAAGATTCACAATTTCTAATTTTGACTTCAAATTGGGATCTCGCAGTAAAAATCGTGCTATCTCTTTCATGGAGTCAAAACCGCGACGTCTTATGGACTTACGTTGCGAAGGTATCGGCACAATAGATATTGGATAGTTTAGATTAAAATGGTTTATTGAAATTGCTAAAGCTGTTGCAAAGAATTTCTGTGCTGCTACATATCCGTTCTCTTTTGCTAAAAGCATTAATTTTCCAGTTGCTTCTCCGTAAAACAAACTAGAAACAAGCGGGAAGTCTTCTCCGAGTAGAAATCTCGGCTTTGGGGTTAATACCTTTTTACATTCCGTACAAATATAAACTCCTGGTAATCCACAATTCATACAGTTTGGTGGAAAAACTAAAGTTGTTGCTCCTCGCAGTACAGACTCGATGAAAAGATTTATCATTAGAGAATCATCTAGGGTGATTCCTTGAATTAAGTTCTTCTTCTAGAAATTGTTAATCTTATTTTGTATCTGTGGATGGACTTAACGGATAAGTGCCAATCGGAGTTCCAGCTATCTTTGGAACCGTAAGGACAAAATTTGCGCCTTTCCCAATCTCGCCCCAAACCTTGATATCGCCACCGTGAAGAACCGCATCCTCTAGAGCGATAGAAAGTCCAAGTCCAGTACCACCTCTAACGCGGGATCTTGATGGATCTGCGCGCCAGAATCGATCAAAAACGCGATTCCAATATTGTTTCTCGATACCAATTCC
>JACCDG011592377.1_pt1 | contig 10751 bp, 13 predicted proteins | sample 7442471 | NCBI WGS metagenome assembly JACCDG01 (sample SAMN15323444, study PRJNA562643) | freshwater metagenome | isolation source: river surface water | place: USA:Blue River Watershed | collected 2017-08-17 | reverse complement strand
TGTAGCTAGGACGGGCAAGCTTACCGGGAATCTGTTTCAAGTCTTTATCCAGCGAGACAATAACCTTCTCGCCTTTGATCCACTCGCCTGTTGCAAGAATCCCCAGCACATCATCCGCTTCCAGATTTGGTAGCTGCTTTGACGTGTACTTATCTTTCGCATAGTTTCGAAGAGCGGTCAGGTTCATCGGCTTCACGCTCTCTTTGCGATTGGCTTTGTACTCTGGATAGACGGTCTTGCGGAAGTTAGCCTTATCCGAGAAGCACAAAATCATATCATCCGCTTGAAGCTTCTCTTTTAGATTAGTCAGCGCACTATCTAAACTATTCTTGCACTCCTTGAAGTTGGAATACAGCGTGGTATGCTCTTCGTCCCAGTGGAACTCTTCCTGAGCAGCTGAGCATATCTTGAAGACCGTAATGTCAGCATCAACGAGGAGTGTTTTCATATGCGATTAGTTTCTTTCTAAGTTTTATTAGTTCTTTTCGTTGCGAAGCGTTGTCTGAGCGTAGTTTATTGATGTCATCCACCATTCTCAGATAGTCTGGGAGAAGAAGGTAGACGAGCTCGTTGCGCCTGACCTTCTTTGCTCCATACGGTCTCTTAGCCATCAGACAGCAATCTTCAAATAGTTATCTCTGAAATGAATAGTTGCGGCGGCTGACAGTTCTTTAATGACACGCTCTCGTTCAGCATCTTCCAGATTGATGTGAATATCCTCATGACTGTCTAGAAAGTCCTTGATGACATCTCCCACATACAAGGAGCGATTCTTATTGAACTCGCTACGAGCCGGATCATTACCGATTTTAGAAACCAGCGACTGGAAGCGATTATCGTTGATATATTCTCTACCAATGTTGAGATAAGCTTCTTGCTTTTCATTCAGAGGCGTGACAGGGTTGAGTTTCTTCTCTGTATGATCTTTCTGCTCTCGCTCAGAGAAAGCTTTCGACTTCTTCTTGACAATTACGCGATGGCCAGAAGGAAGGTGCTGTGCTTTTACTGGCTTGATAACAACACCTTCAGCCCAGTTATTCTCAATCTTTGGATGACCATACATGATTGGAACCCATGTTACGAACTCCTCATCAACGGCTAAGCACTCATCGAACGTACCCTCCATGATGAACGGAGGCCGGGCTAGCGGCATCTGCTCCACGAAGGTCTCATCTTGGTACACGCCATCTATTGTAACATCGAAGAGCAACCAGTCACGGCCAGAGGTGTATTGAACTCGTTTCTGGACAGCGGCTAGCGTATCATTCTGCTCCACATCAATGTGTTTATATGAACCGCCGATGATCTCTCCATAGAAGACCATTACACGCATACCGGGATGAGAGCTGGCCTGCAAGGTAAGGAAGATATCCCGAACCGTATCTGAGTATTTGTCCATGATGATTTTATGATTGAAGAAATCCTTGGCTGTGCCGGAAATCATCTCGTTGCGGCGAGCGCACTCTACAATATTCCCATCTGTGTACAGAGCAAAGTTAGCGCCATCCACTTTCTCATAAACCCGCCATTTTTCATCCTTGCCCGTATAGAGCTTGATGTTCTGTATCATCTTTTCCTGATAGTGATTTTCTATACCGCTGTATTTTTGGTGTCTAAAAACCATGGCTTATTGCTCCTTTTAACTAGTTCATTCTGTATAAAGAACTTCAATCGAGTTCTTATTTGTGGATTGTACTAGTTCAATGTTAAAAAAGTCTAAAGATGAGAAAAATAAATGAAAATAAGTTGAGCTATTTGATTTTGCTTAGCTTTCTGGCTAGCGCTTTCTGCAATCTCCGCTCTTTTCTATTTAATTGCCGTGCTAGAGGTTGGCTAGGAGCGTAAAACATGCGGCCATTCTCTATAGGAACATAATTAGTTTCTGTCTTCTTGTCGTGTCTGCAAGGTGTAGTTCCATGCACATCACCACACTGGTAGCATCTTTCATTTAGGATTTGATAAACTCTCATAGCTTAGTTATTCTCTGCCCAGCGATTCATGATAATGTCATAGGGGATTGGTGTGAGATTGATCTGCTCACAGGATACGTTGAAGTATCGCCAGTCGGGTTTAACACCTTCTACTTCAAGCTCACTATGCGGTAACAGAGGCTGGCTATAAGCTTTCACCACTTCCGTATGCAAATGCCCATGCACGTTCATAGGAAATCTGCCCAACTCCCTCGGATGGACTGGAACATGGGTCAAGATGCAGTTATCAAACTGGCAAGCACCATAGAGCTTGTTGAAGTACTTCAGATAGTCTTCAGTTGCGTAAGTGTCATGATTACCCATTACCAGCCGCTTATCACCGTTGAGCTGAGCCGCAACCTCCAAGTTGCGCTTACCGAAGCAGAAGTCTCCCAGATGGAAGACTCGATCCTTCTTACCAACCACTGAGTTCCAGCGGCGAACTAGCTCAGCATCATGCTCTTCGATAGTTTTAAACGGGCGAAATGGTTTCGTTGAGGAGAAATTGATAATCCCCTTATGGCCGAAATGTGTATCAGATATGAAGAAAGTTTCCGACAAAATAATCTCTACTACAATAAATAGCCAGCTATAAGATTTCTCTCATAGCTGGCTCTCCGGTTGCTTTAGTTTTTAGGGACGCTAATAAACGGTACGGACTCACTGCCAAGCATCATCGTAGGTAATACGCCATTCCACTTCTGTACTGCTTCGTATGCTACGAGCCCTTGGTTCTTGCTCAAAGCTTCAGAGCGAATCTGCATGGACTCGGCTTCTGCCTGCGCTGAGATTACCTTCTGGTTTGCTTCTTCCTGCACTTGAACCGTTTTATTCTTCGCTTCAATTGCTTTCTGAACAGCTACAACCTTTGCTTCTACCGCAGCTTCAAACTGATCATTGTAATCTACGTTGGTCAGCTCAAACTTACCGATATTAATATGCTTGCCCTCTACGTTATCTCGAATCAGGCTCTCGATCTCGCTAGTTGCCTTATCACGGTTTGCGATAAGCTCCACCGCTTCGTAGCGGCCAATAACCGTCTTAATGGATGCGGCAACAATTTGTGGCAGCTGCTTGGTTTCCCAGTCTATACCAACCTCACGATAGACGATGTGAGCTGAGTCCTGAGAGAGCGAGAAGTTAATCGCATAGGTCAGGTTTGTTGCTTGCACATCTTTCGTATAAGCAAGAGTTGTGTCTTGACGCAGCTGTGTGCGTGTGTCCATCGCAGTAATGCTGCTGGTAAATGGATTGTAGAAGTAAATCCCCTCTGGCAGGGACTCAGAGACTACTTCTCCAAACGTAGTTTTCACGCCGCGATGGCCGGTATCAACTACCTCGAATCCAGAGAAGCTGAGCACAAAACCAATGAACGCAATGATTGCGGCCAAGATAACAAAACCTTTCATAACAATAATCCTTCTGCTAGCAGTGTTGAGAGACATCTAAGAGTGCTAGAAGTTCTTAGAAATATTTAAATAGTTCAGAGCGGCCAGCTTTTGAAAAGATATGGAACGGCCACGCTAAATTGTAGAGCGCATGATAAATGAGATTCATTAAAGATTGCTTAACGTCAGCAAAAGATTTAGCGCTAAAGAATGAAACCAGAGAGCACAGGGTGAAAGAGAAGTATCCCCAGAACCATACTAGAAACAGTAATCTTAGAACCACGTAGCTCATTATTTACGCCTCCAGACAATTCTATCTCTGAACTCTTCATAATACATAACAAGAAACAGGAGCGTTCCAAGCGGCGCAAGCAATACGCAAAGAACCACATAGATCGTCATCTCGCCAAGCGTAAAGTGCTCTGGCTTATCAGCCACAAAGCTAATCCATGTGTTTATAGCCGCGCAAATCGTCCATATTAATCCGATAATCATCTTTCTAACTCTCTTTCTTTTAGTTGGATTGCTTTCTTTAATCGTTCGTATCTCTGGAGCTCGTTTCTGAGGACGATGACAGCTCCGACCACAGATGACGTAACAGCGGAGAAAAGAAATATCTCACCAAAGTCTGGACGAAAAGCCATGCGATAACTCCTACGATTGCACCCGCTACTAGATCGCTGAGCATAATCTGGTAGCCGTATAAAATGATTGTCACGTAATACTCCACATTATAACAATTAGAAAGGCACAGAACAAGACGAAAGCGAACATAGCAATCTCCTAGTGTGTTTCCGACCAATTTCTACCAACCTTAACTCCCGCTTTTAACGGACAATTGAAGTTATAGATGGCTTCAACTAGTTGAATAGCATCCTGACATATTTTTTGCACTTGGTCAACCACTGATTTGTGGCAGAGAAACTGATACTCATCATGCACCCATAGGCGCTGTGTGACCAGATCAGACTCACTTGGCCAGTAAATAGACTGCTCCAAGCCAGCTTCCACCATCAAGCGATGTATCTGGATAGCCCACTGTTTGCAGATAATAGCACCGGCTGACTGGATGAGCGTGTTCAGGGCTGCGAAACTTTTACGAACCAGCAATGGGCGGCCATCAAGACCGTAGAGCCAGCCCTGTTGCCGCGTCAAATCGTTATCAATAATCTTGAGGAGCTGCCAGTAGCCTTTGATACCCTTCTTGAAGCTGTTGATAAGCGTCTGTGCGTATTCTGGAGAAATTCCCAGACTCTCAGCTGCTGTGTCCTTACCGCCACCATAGACAATTAAATAGATAAGCGTCTTGGCCATATCGCGGGTTTCCAGATCAGCTGCCTTCTGGTTCATGGTGTGAATGTCAGTACCATCATCTTTATTACCGTTGTTCACAATCTCAACATACCGGCCTTGATCGTAGGGCGCTAAGTAGTGTGCGAGGCATCTTAGCTCTAGTGCATCCGCATCTGTACCCACTACAACCCAATCTTCTGGATTTTTAATGCCGTATAGTTCGCCAGCCGGATTATCCAGACCAAAGAGAGCCCGACATTCCGCGCCATAGGGCTTATCAACAGCTGGAATCTGTCCCATGTTTGGCTTCGAGTGAATGCCGCGAGCAGTTGGCGTTGCGTTCGGAGAGATGCCGCCATGAATGCAGTTGGTGTCTCTGAGATAGGTAAGCCACGCTGAGCGGCCTTCCTTGACTTTCTCAATACGATCTTGCAGCACCATATATTCGGTGAGTAGCTTTGCTTCTGGATATTCGAGAGCAGCTAGTACTGATTCACACGTAGACACAGAGCCCTTCTCAGTGAAGACCGAAGGAGACCAGCCGTATTTATCAGTGAGCGCTTGATGGATATGTTGCGAGCTATTAGGATTAAAAGGTACGTGAACTTTCTTTGGATTCCCAGCAATCATCTTATCGCCAATCGCCTTCTTAGAGATTTTGCGAGTGGAGTTTTCATTCAAGCTTGCGAAGAAATGCGTGACAGCTTCACCTTTGGTTTTGAAGCGCTGATCTGGATAATCTTCATGAAAATAGTACTCTGGATTCTTCATCTCGTGAAACTTGCCTTCGAACTCTTTTCGGAGAGCAACCACGATTTCATCTCTGCGAATCTTCCAGCTCTGATAGAATTTCTCAGCTTCCTCTGCGTTGAACGGCATGCCAAGCGTAACCTGCTTAAAGCAAATCTTAGCGATGTCGTGCTCCAGCTGAATAGAGTGTGAAGGTACGGGTGTTTTTCCCAGATGCGAATAGAGCTTTCTGGAAACGCGAACGTCCTGTTGGCAGTATGCTATCATATCAGCTGTGAGCGTCTCAAAGCCACCCTGATAGTCATCTTTATATTCACCAATGCGGAATCCCCACGCGGCCAGAGAATGTCTGCCAATGTACTTGCCGGGTAGCTTGCCTCTTCCCTGATCCCATAAGCGCCAATCATTGACTTGAATATCTGGATTGGTCAAGAAGCTCATCACAAGCGTATCGATGATCTGTGCATCCGGCTCATAGCCATACAGATATTTCAGCACAGGAATATCGAAGTTGATGATATTGTGGCCGATGATTCTGGTAGCAGTTTTTAGCTTCTCCATGCCATCTAAGAGTGTGCCATCACGTGGCAGCTCTGGATCGTCATGAAACGTAAAGCCCTTTTTGAGCGTATTATCAATCATGCACATCACGTGGACTTTATACGTGCCTTCTTTGATTTTCTTCTGGAGGTCTTGAAAATTTTCAAACAGTCCAGTGGTCTCTAAATCGAATATAATCTCAGTCATTTCCGAACTCTATCTCTTCCTCTTCGCTGCTGTTGCCTTCATAGGGCTGAAAACCGTAGGCTGATCCAGAGGTGTTCTCCACGATGCGAGCGCTCTTCGGGTCATACTTGAAGAACAGCTCTTGGCCAGCTGCCTGCCCTGTTTCGCGGTCTTTAAGAATCGTCAAGCGCACCTGATTGCGTAGGCTTGGATCGGATTCGCGAATGTTTCTGTGCAAGCCATAAGCAAAGCTTGCCCACTGCTTGATTGCTCCAGAGCCACGGAAGTCGTCTAGTGACACATCGCCGCCAGATTCATGGGATCGGCCAGAGCCTCTTGTAGCGCTTGTGCTTTTCTTGCGAAGGTGTGTGATGATGAAAAGTGTTACAGGCTTCTCTCTGGTCATCTTAGCGATATCCTGCATAATCATATCGAGGTTCTCAGTCATGCCCTTGCTGGCATCGGAGTAGCTCAGAGAAGTGATATGGTCTAAGAAGATGTATTCGCACTGGTCAGCATTAATCATCCAGTACATTTGCTTCTTGATTTCTTCCACAGAGTTCTGCCCAAAACCGTCATAGAGGCTGAGCGCTTTCCCATCCTCGCCTCTTAGTATAAGCTTAGCTTCTTCGATCTGCTTAGGTGTCAAGCAGGTATTGTCCAGATGGAAGGGGGTGTTAGTGACTTTACCAATAAGAGACTTGAAGGTTCTAATAGGATTCTCTTCAAGCAAGATTCCACCTACTCGCTTTCCCATCTTCCGAAAATGCGTCATGAACTCTTTGATGATTTCTGTCTTACCGCAACCAGTACCAGCACCAATCACATGCACTTCATGCAGTCTCACGCCATTGATTAGTTTTGTCAGACCTTCCCACGGTGTATCAATGCCGGGAGGGATAGGCTTATTGATTGCCTCTGCCAGATCATCAATATAGACAATATGCGCTGGACGATACGGAACCGCTCTGAATGGAATATAAGAAAGCTTCTGCTTGTTGCCAGCGATCAACTCTTCATTCAGGTCTTTCTCATCTGGCGTATAGATCAGGCACTTGTGTGGAGCGAATAATGTAGCGCACTGTAGAGCAGCTTTCTTTCCCACATCATCATTGTCAAAGGCGAGAACGATTTGTTCGAAATTTTCTTCGAGCCATCGTAAGTTGTTCTGCAGGACTCCCTTTGCACTATCGACTCCGTTTGGAACGCTAACCACAGGATATTTGCACTTAGTTGCTTCGGCAAAGGAGAGAGCATCGATTTCCCCTTCAGTGATGACGATAAACTTTCCCCGGTTCCAGAGCCACTTCCCATAAAGGTCATTAATTTTTCCATTGACTTTGAACTTCTTTCCTTCATAGCGAATCTTCTGACCGATGCGATGCTCGCCGGTTTCGTCCCACCAGTTAGCCACATGAGCAAATTCCTCTGTGCCATCTGGATATTCTACTTTTCCGCTCTGATAGTCAAAGAACTCACAGGTCTCTTTACTGATACCGCGAGCTTTAAGACCGTTGATAGGCAGCTCCAAGAATTCAACAAGCTTTTGTGCTTTGGCTGGCTGTTCGCCCATGATTTTTCCTACTTCTTCTTTACTAAAGAATGCGCGTTTGTCGTCTTTCCGCTTCTCGCAGTTCGCAGAGAAACAGGTGGCTGTACCGTCCTCGTAGACCGAGAAACATCCTTCACGCCTCGCTGGACACGGGCATGGCATCTGGAATTTAAAATCTGACATCTCTAGTCCGGTGAGGTGATGTAATCTTCTAGCTTCTTTGCATCATCTACGAGCACACTAATATCATCGTAGTGCTTCTCGGCTATGAGCATCTGGCAAATCGCTAGACGTAGTTCTTCTAGTGTTTCCATTATCTGGGAGTCCCTTCTTTGTAACAGCTCCAAACGTACTTCCATTTCCGCTTAGAGCGTGGGACTGGAAACGGACAGGCGGCATCAGGGAAATTAAAGCCATGTTTCTTGATCGTGTAGCCCAGTACTTCTTGATGCTCCACAATCTCATCAGTAGTTAGAAGCGAATCTGACTCTACATAGAACCAGACGCGATCCAGCCACTTACCATTGTCTTCAACTCCGAGAATTCTCCCGATAGTTTCCAGTCCTTTATCCTTGTGCAAAAGTGTTGACTTACTTTGCCTCACACATTTCTTACCTTTGCATGATGTCTGTGATGGTGGAGGGCGCAAAGCCATCTAATCTCTAACGGTTTCGAATAATCGTCATGATGAGCATGCACTCTGGGCTCTCCACAAACTTCACAGGGTTTCTTTTCAATCTTTCCACCTCGAAGATAGTTACCAACCATAGTCTGAGCTTTGTACTTCTCTGGATTTTCAGCTCTCCATCTCTTCACAATGCTTTCGCTTAGAGCCTTGCGTCTAGAAGTTTTAGATTGCTTCCTATCATACTCACGCACAGACTCATTTTCTCTGCGATGATTTCTGACATCCGACTTTGTGCAGTCCTTACACTTATTCAAATACCCATCTGCCGTTTGGCCATGTTTATAGAAATCGCTATAAGGCTTCTCAAAACTACACTTGAAACAAACCTTCATATAGTTCAGTCACTTATCAAAACGGGATAACATCATCCAAGTCTTGATCAGGCTTTGCTTTACCAGCTGCTTTTGCTGGCTTCTGCGGGTGATGGTCTGGATAATCAGCAGTCTGTTCGAACTCAGAGCGAGCTGGCGGAGTTGCAGCAGCCTCATAGCTACCTTCTTCTGCCTCAAAGCCCGGATTGTAAGAACCAAACTCTTTCAGCTCCAGAATCTGCACTGCACGAAGGGCTAGCATCACGCCTTTCTTCGTCTTGCCTACAGCATACGGGATAGGTGAAAAGCTAAGCTTGGCAATTGTACCAGAGCCCACGTTTGGAGCTTGGCCAACAACAGGTGCGCCTTTTGCATCAAAGAATGGTACTGTTTTCTTGTCGCCATTAATCTCTGCGTTCTGTGAGAAGTTAAAGATGTATTTGCCAGTGGCGTTTCCTTCCTTATCATGGTACTCCTTCAGTTCTGGAATCGTGACACCTTTGCCTGTGCCGTGTTCCTCTTCGACTACTTCTACCCACGCTTCATGGAAGGCTTCTGCATCTTTTTTATTTAAGAGCAGGCCAGTAGAATATTTCAATACACCAGAGTCGTTTTCTTCTGGTCGATTAAGCTTAGCGAAGATCAGCTCGCCTTTCGGAGTGATCGATGTTTCATGTGCTTTCATGTTAGTTTCCTCTTCGTTAGTTAAAATTCAAACCGATTAATAAAATCGACAGTATCTTCTGGCTCGCTCTCATCTTCTATCCACTCGAAGTCATTATCTTTCGCTGGGATGATTGCTTCGTTGAGAGATTCGTAGATGCTGTCTATTTCCTTCCTCAGTTCATCTTTCGAGAATCCACTAACTGCTAGTGGAGTTGACTCGATTTCTAGGACGTTATTCCCGCCATCTAAGTACACCTCATGGATAACGAGCTTATTGTTGGGGTAACGTACAATTCTGTATTGCTTGGTGATCATAGGTGTTATTCGTTCTTAGCATTTCTCCTTGTTGATGATTTATGGTATAATGAACTAGTTAAAATTTAGTTTATAACCTCTAACAAAGTTCCTATTTATGCGTTTAACTAGTTTAATTCTTGTTTTGTTCCTTTTAACTGGCTGTAACAATCTCGATGTTCCTAAGAACCAATCGTTTGACTGGGATTCTATCGGCTACATGCACACTGGCAGACCAGCTGATAGGTCTATTGTGTATAATAGCAGCTTTAAATTTTAGAAGACCGAGGAATACGATTCGAACGTATGAGTTACAAAGTTTATCTAGGAAACTAAGCACTAAGTAGAGAGCTCTTCTACCTGCATTCAGCCACTCTGCCATCCTCGGAGAATTCTATAAACTCCTAGCTACCAAATCGCGGATGCCAGCCAAGCTATAGTCCCACTCCAGCTTACCGTCCTTGAGAACGGTTGTGAGCGAGCTCGGTGATCCATCATCTTCCTGCTGGTCGAGTAGCTTATAGCTTTTACCATCGGCTACCACTTTCAGTAAACCTTTCGCAGACTTCTTCAGCTTGCCTGTATCAGTTACAGGGTCTTTAAAGATTTCTACCGGCTCGCCATTAATCTCGCCATAAGTTGACTTCACAGCGAAACCATGAGTGTCTCTGGTAACGTGCTGGTAAGTGTAGCTACCAACTCCGAACACGATGTTCGATGAGCAGAATCCAATCTGTTCCATACGGCTAAGAATCGTAGAAGCCCGTTCTGGCGTGATACTATCGCCGTAAATCAAGCCAATCTTTGGGTTTAGAACCTTATAGCCTTTCTCGTTTACAGTACCACCAAAGTTATCCCAGAGAACTCGTAGAGCTCCAAGATCGCTAGGCTCTAAGCTGTCTTCATGGGCTAACAGATTGCCACAAATCACCGCTTCTGGATCGCCACTATCCGGTCTAATAACCAGCTTACCATCACGAGCCTCGATTTCATCTTTAAGCTGCGGTAAGATGCTGGTGAGCACATTCCAGAAATCCCATGTATCTGAAACCACCGAAACGATCCCAGCAGGGTAGAGCGCTAAGAGACGCTTGAATGTTTCCAGTTCTCCAT
>JACCDG011284453.1_pt1 | contig 10751 bp, 10 predicted proteins | sample 7442471 | NCBI WGS metagenome assembly JACCDG01 (sample SAMN15323444, study PRJNA562643) | freshwater metagenome | isolation source: river surface water | place: USA:Blue River Watershed | collected 2017-08-17 | reverse complement strand
TTGTGCAGCAGTTGTTGCAAAGGCGGCAACGCCAGCAACAGAAATGGTTTGCATCATGAATACGCGACGGTTGGTAGGTTTGGTCATCAATGTCCCCTTGGGAAAGTTTGAAATTGGGCCAGAAGATACTGGCAGCGCATATCTTAACGAGTGTTGCCCAAGTTCAATTGACAGACATCAATGCCCACCTACATACATGCGTTTTTCTTGGAGACGCAGTTCAGCAAGCACCAAGACATCCACCGTATCCACATCCAGCACGCAGCCGTCGTCATCCACCGCGACGCGATAAACCTCATGGTGCGCCAGAACCGAACGCGCACCTTGGTCACCCCTCAGTTGTGACAAAGCAGCTCTGCAACCAAGTCCAAAGCCGACTGGATGGCCTTGCTGTCCTTGGTAACAAGGTGTCACGACCTCATGTTCTGACAGTGCCATCGCGACCTTCAACAAAGTGCTGACTTGAATCAACGGTAGATCCGCGGGCAAGATGAGCCAGCCTTGGGCATCAGGCGTTGCAGCCACACCGCAGGCGATGCTGTCCCCCATGCCCGGGTTTGTTAGATGCGCCGTGTGTGTTCGCTCCACCAAATGCCACGGTAAGCCGCTGGCGCGCACCGCTGCCAACACGTGTTCGCGCACAGGTTGGCCACACAACAAAGATTGGAGTTTGTCTTGCGTCCCACCCGAAGCCTTGAACCGTTCGCCCTTGCCAGCCGCTAAGACGATGACCGTCGGCAGCGCTGTCACGCTTTGACGCAGGAAGATTCGGTCGCCACGGGCGCAGCCGCTGCCGCGTTTTTGACTTGCACGATTTGCGCAATGATGGACACAGCGATTTCTGCAGGCGTTTTGGCACCAATGTTCAAGCCTACGGGTCCATGCAGCCGCTCCAAGGCTTCAACGCTCAAATCAAAGTGTTCCATCAAACGTTGCTTGCGCGTGGCTTGGTTGCGGCGAGAACCCAAAGCGCCCACATAGAACGCATCTGAATTCAAGGCCTCCATCAAAGCCATGTCGTCCAATTTGGAATCATGCGTCAAGGCCACGATGGCGGTGTGCGCGTCGGGCTTGAGTTCGAGCACCACATCATCAGGCATGCCCATGACACGGGTCACGCCATCGAGTCCAAGCATGGCTGCGTATTCTTCGCGTGGGTCGCACACCAACACTTCAAAATCCAACAGCTTGGCCATGTGCGCTACGGCTTGGCTGAGTTGGCCAGCGCCAATCAACAACAAGCGCCAGCGCGGGCCGAACAAAGTGGTGAGCGTGATGCCATCAAACTGCAAGGCATCGGTACGTGCAGCTTCGCGCAAGGTCACCTCACCCGTTGACAGCTTGACCGTACGCGCCACCAATTGATGTGACGAGGTGCGTTGCAACACCTCTTCAATCCAAGTCACATCTTTGACTGGCTCTTGCACCAAACGCAAGGTACCGCCGCAAGGCAAGCCAAAGCGTGCGGCCTCTTCTTTGCTCACGCCATAGGCCACCATGGATGGGTGCGCGAGCGCGTCGTATTCGCCAGCTTTGATGCGGGCAATCAAGTCGTCTTCGACACAACCACCCGACACCGAGCCACTGACCACGCCGTCTTCACGCACAGCGAGCAAAGCCCCGGGTGGGCGTGGCGCACTGCCCCACGTTTCCACCACCGTGACCAAGGTGACGCGCCGTCCCGCTTGACGCCAAGCCAGCACATCGCCCAACACACGCAGGTCTAAGCTCTCCATGTCGTACCTTTAAGCAACGGCAGTTTGCTTGAGCGCCTCAGCCGTGATGGGCAAGCGACGCACGCGTTTGCCTGTCAGCTTAGCCACCGCGTTGGCAATGGCGGGTGCCACCACCGCCGTGGCTGGCTCGCCAATGCCACCAGGCTTCTCGGTGCTCTTGACCAACACGATGTCAATCTTGGGCGTCTCGTTCATGCGCACAGGCTGGAAGTTGTGATAGTTGGTCTCTTGCACGCGGCCAGCGGTCATGGTGATTTGGTGCTTGAGCGCCGCGCCCATGCCAAAGATGATGCTGGATTGCAACTGCGCTTCCACCGTATCGGGGTTGACCATGTGACCCATATCTGCCGCCACCGTCACGCGATGCACTTGCACCTCGCCGCTGTCGTTCAAGCTCACCTCAGCCACTTGGGCCATGTAGGTGTCATAGCCCTCCATCAGCGCGATACCCAAGGCACGGCCTTTGGCCAATGGCTTGCCCCAGCCGGCTTTGTCAGCCGCGAGTTTGAGCACATGGGCAAAGCGTGGTTTACCCGCGAGCAGGCTCATGCGGTACTCGTAAGGGTCTTTGCCTGCGGCTTTGGCCAGCTCGTCCATGAAGCTTTCGTTCGCAAACGCATTCATGTTGTGGCTCACGGCACGCCAGTAGCCCACGCGAACGCCAGTGTCGTGAATCACCAAGTCGTGCTGGGTATTGGCAATGTTGTAACCCGCCACAGCGGCTTCGGCCATGAACGGGTCCATCGTGTCTTTGGGCAAGCCAAAGGCGCGTTGCGTGACCGACTGCGACGCCACTTTGAAATGCAAAGCCACGGGCTTGCCTGACGCATCCAAACCGGCTTTGAGTTGGTTCACACCCACAGGGCGATAGAAGTCATGCGTCATGTCGTCTTCGCGGGTCCACAGCAATTTGACGGGCTTGTTCACGGCCTTTGAAATTTGCGCAGCTTGCACGATGAAGTCGAGTTCCAGGCGACGGCCAAAGCCACCACCCAAGAAGGTGGTTTGCAGCGTGACGTCTTCAGGCTTCAAGCCCAAAGCGCCCGCCACGGCACCTTGCGCACCTTGTTGGAACTGCGTGGGGCCAATCAGCAACGCCTTGTTGCCTTGCACATGGGCCGTGAAGTTCATCGGCTCCAATGGCGCGTGCGCCTGCATAGGGATGACGTACTCGGCTTCCACCACTTTGGCAGCCCCTTTGAGGGCGGCAGCCACATCGCCTTGCGGCTTGGTGATTTCCAACACCTTGCCAGTTTTCAAGGCTTGACGTGTGCCGTCAATCACGCTGGCATCGCTCAAGGCGGCACCTGCGCCCTCGTCCCATTGGATAGTCAGCAAGTCGCGGGCCTTTTTGGCTTGCCACCAGCTGTTGGCGACCACCGCCACGCCGTCGTTGATTTGCACCACGTCGATCACGCCAGCCGAAGCTTTGGCCTTTGCGCCATCAAAGCTCTTGACCTTGCCGCCAATCACGGGGCATTGCGCCAGCGAGGCGTACACCATGCCGGGCAACTTGACGTCAATGCCGAACTCTGCCGTGCCATTGACCTTAGCCGGTGTGTCCACACGCTTGGTGCGCTTGCCCACGATTTTGAAATCTTTGGGGTCTTTCATCGGTGGCTTCTCGGGCACGGGCATGCGCGCTGCAGCTTCGGCCAATTCACCATAAGTGGACTTCAAGCCCTTCGGGCCATAAACCATACCTTTGTCGGCACGGATCAAATCGCGGTCCACCGCCCAACGTGCAGCAGCTGCGGTGATCAGCATTTCGCGCACTTGCGCGCCTGCGACGCGGAGCTTGAGCCAGCCATCGCGCACCGAAGTGGAACCGCCTGTGATTTGCGCACCCAACAAGGCATTGACATACACCGCATCAGGCGGTGCTGCAGCCACTTTGATTTGGCTGATGTCCACATGCAGCTCTTCGGCAATCAACATGGGCATGGACGTGTACACGCCTTGGCCCATTTCAGAGCGGGCAGACAGCAAGGTGATGACGTTGTTGTCGGCAATGTGTACCCACGCATTGGGCGTGTGCACCGTGCCTGCGGCCATGGCTTGGCCAAGTGTGCCGGGCAAGTTAAAGCCGAGCATCAAACCGCCCGTGACGGCAGCAGATGTTTTGAGGAATGAACGGCGAGAGGTTGGTGTGTGTGTCATGGTGTGTCTCCGGCGGTTCAGGCTTTGCGCATCATGGCGGCGGCATCTTTGATGGCGGCACGCACACGGGTGTAGGTGCCACAGCGGCAGAGATTGGCGCTCATGGCTTGGTCAATTTCGGCGTCACTGGGGTTCTTGTTTTTGGCAAGCAACGCAGCCGCACTCATCAGCTGGCCCGATTGGCAGTAACCGCACTGAGGCACGTCGTGCTTGATCCACGCCACTTGCAGTGGGTGGCTGTTGTCTTTGGAGAGGCTCTCAACGGTGGCGACTTTTTTACCAGAGACGCTGGAGAGTGGGGTTTGGCAAGAGCGTACAGGCTGGCCATCCACATGCACGGTACAAGCGCCGCACAAGGCTGCACCACAACCAAACTTGGTACCCGTCAGGCCCAGCTCATCGCGAATCACCCACAACAAGGGTGTATCTGTCTCGGCGTTGGCCTTGGCGGCTTTGCCGTTGATTTGGAAATCGACACTCATCAACGTCTCCTCAATAAAAGTACAGTCGAGTATCAATGAAAAGTATTTACGATGTGTGAACCCGCTTCTCGGGTTTTCCCTTTATTTGTCACAGACGACACACAAAACCACCATGAGTCATATTTCCAACCTTCGCAAAAGTTACGAACGCGCCGAACTCAACGAGTCGGCCTCTGCGGCCAACCCCATGCAGCAGTTCGACCAATGGCTCAAAGAAGCGATTGATTCAGAAGTGCCCGAGCCCAATGCCATGACCGTGGCCACCGTCAGCAGCGACTTACGTCCCAGCACGCGCGTGGTGCTTATCAAGGGTGATGACGCGCGCGGCATTGTGTGGTTCACCAACTACAACAGCCGCAAGGGGCAGCAATTGGCGGGCAACCCGTTTGCGGCATTGCAATTCCATTGGGTCGAACTCGAGCGCGTGGTGCGCATCGAGGGACGCGTAGAAAAAGTGAGCGACGCGGAAAGTGACGAGTATTTCAACAGCCGTCCCCTCGACTCACGCATAGGCGCATGGGCCAGCCCACAAAGCCAAGTGATTGAGGGACGCGGCACGCTGGTGGCCAATGCGGCCAAATACGGCGCGCAGTTTTTGTTGCAACCACCACGCCCGCCGCACTGGGGCGGTTACCGTTTGGTACCCGAGCAGTGGGAGTTTTGGCAAGGCCGCAAGAGCCGTTTGCATGACCGCTTGCGCTACCGCCTTGATGGTGAAGCAGCTTGGGTCCGAGAGCGACTGGCGCCTTAGAAGCTCACTTGCGCACCAACCTTCAAACTACGCCCTGCCAAGGGCGGCGCATTGCTGCCCATGGTTTGCGTGAGCACTGATGTAGACGAATAAGCCAACTTGTTGGTGATGTTGTCTAACTTCGCAAACAGCAGCCAATGTGTGGGGCCGCTGTGCGTGTGAAAGTTCAACGCCGCGTTCCATAGGGTGTTGGCTGCCGTGGTGACGCCAGGGCTCGCGCCGTTGTCTGGCACTCTGTTTTGTGCGGCGGCGTGCATGAAGCCCAAACGAGCGCCCCATGCATTGCGCGACCACACCGCATCTGCGCCTAGGCGCATGGGCGCGATGCGTGGCAAGGGGCTGTTGTGCGTCAAGTCTTGGGCGTGCACCACATCGGCACGCAGCTCAAGATCCATGTTTCCGTGCGCAGCGTTGCGTGTTAGCACAGCGTCTTGCCCCCCCGCCATGCGTACTTTGGCGGTGGACTCGATGCCGTAGAAGCGAGCACGCACGCCTTCAAAGTTGTAGACGGGTAAGTCTGCCGTCGTGCCTGGACTGCCATCGGCCAAGCGATATGCACCTGTGGGCTGCTGCGAAATGTAGTTGGCAAAGTGCGAGCTGAAAGCGGTCACACCAAATTTATGCCCGCCTTGTTGCCACTCGCCGCCCACATCGAATTGGGTGGCTTTTTCTAAACCGATGCTGGCATTACCCACCTCATACGCAGCCGTGGCCACATGAGGGCCGTGGGCAAACAGCTCGTAATCCTTGGGCGCACGCTGGTTGGCGCTGAAGTGGCTGCTGATTTGCCAACCGTTTTGCGATTCACCTCCGCGCAAATTGCGCATCACACCCAAGCCCACGCTGAAGGGGTTGAACTTTTGGGTTTGCGCCACGTTGCCACCGAAATCTTCACGCAGCGCCACGCTGACCGCTTCGGTGCGCGCACCGGCACTGAACTGACCCCAACTGGTTTTGAGCGCTTGGTAGGTAAACAACGCGGCACTTTGCGTGCGACTTGGGCCTACAAACTTCTCGGCACCTTCGGCCTGCAAGTCATTGCTTTCACGCTGAAGGCCAATCGTGCCGTCCAGTTGCATGCCATTGGTCAAGCGCAACGCCTGTTGGCGGCCTTCTAAGCGAAAGTCCCGCCCTTGGTTGTCAAAGCGCGTACCAGCCGCTGCGCCTTCGTATTCGGTGTGTGTGTAGTTGGTGTGGCCCAGCTGAAACTTCAGGTTTTCAAATGCACCCACGTCGCGTAGCAGGCCTTCCATCACCTGATGGCGGCGCAACATGCCAATGCTCACCGTGGGCTCAGCCACCGTGCCATACGTGCTGCGGTACTCGCTGGCCGACAGGCCGAGGTAACCACGGTCAAACAGCAAGGTGCCGCCCACCGCACCGCCTTGGCTGTCACTGGCCGAGTTACACACGCGGCGGCCATTGGGTGTGGTCGCCATGCCACTGATGCAGCTCATGTCCTTGGGCACACGCAGGTGTTGGGTGCTACGGTCAAACGCATCCACATGCAAGGCCAGTTGGTCGTTGCCGGCTTCCACCATCGCGCCGGTGCTGCGTTCGTTCGCTGCACCGCCCGCACGCACCTCGGCTTTGCCCATCACACCGCCTGGCGCATCAAACGCGCGTTCACGTGCAATGCGGTTGTCAATCACATTCACCACACCGCCCATCGCACCGCCGCTGTATAACAAGGCTGCAGGGCCGCGCAGCACTTCAATGCGCTCGGTGGTGAGCGGGTCAATCGGCACGGCGTGGTCTGAACTCAAACCCGACACATCTAGGTTGGCCCCGCTGTTTTGCAGGATGCGCACACGGTCGCCCTCCATGCCGCGAATCACCGGGCGGCCCACATTGGGTCCAAACGAGCTGTTGGCAATGCCGGGCAAGTTGTCGAGTGTTTCGCCCAAGGTACTGCCTTGGCGCTGTGTGAGTGCCGCGCCCGAGAGCTGTTGTGCGGGCACTAGAAGCGCGGCATTGCCTAAGGCTCGCGAGGTGATGGTGACGTCGTCAAGCTGCGTAGATGCTTGCGCATGGGCCTGGGAAACGTGGTGACCGAACAGAGTAAAAACTGCAGCGGCTGCAGCGCTGCGCGTGAAGAAATGGGGCATAAAAACCTGCTCACAAAGAAATGACAGCGTCTTGGCATTCAGCACAAGACGCGAGAAGGGGTCAGTTCAAAGCAAAGCAGGCGGGCCGCGGGCCGCATAAAAGCGCTCGAACAGCGCGAAGCGTTCTTGCAAGGCGACGACGCACCACACCTGCGGTGTGGCCACGGTCACGGCGTCCAGCACCACGTGATGCAACACATCGGGGCAGGCTTGGTCAAACAGTTGGCAATCGACCCAGCTGCTGTGCTCACCCCACAAACGGGTCAACACGTTGGTTTTGTCCGTGGGGGATGCGGCCTCGTGCGGCACCTCCACCGCCATGGACAGCAGGCTATGTGCGCTGCCCGTGGCATGTGCCACGCGGTGCAACATGCCCACGGTTTGCACCAACACCAGCGTGGTGAGCAGCGCCAGCAAAGCCCAACGCAACGTGCGCAGGCTCAAAGCAATGGGCGTCCAGCGCAGCATTTCAGCCATGCTTCACCTTGTCGGCAAAGGTTTGCACAAACTTCTGCACCTTGGGGGCCACCACAAAGGCGCAATACCCTTGGTGTGGGTTGTGTTCGAAATAATCTTGGTGATAAGCCTCGGCCGCCCAGTAATTGCGCAAAGGTTGCAGCTCAGTCACCACGCGACCAGACAAAGCAGCATTGACTTCGTCCAACACCTGCTGCGCAACCGTTCGGTCCGCCTCGTCACTCAGGTAAATACCGCTGCGGTATTGCGTGCCTGCGTCATTGCCTTGGCGGTTCAACGTGGTGGGGTCGTGGATGACAAAGAAAACTTCCAACAGCTCACGCAAGCTGATGGCTTTTGGGTCGTACACCAAGCGCACCACCTCGTTGTGGCCAGTGTCGCCCTCGCACACTTGTGCGTAGGTGGGATTGTTTGTGCGGCCATTGCAATAACCGGACTCAACGTCCAGCACGCCATGGACGCGCACAAACACCGCTTCTGTGCACCAAAAACAGCCACCACCCAAGGTGATGACCTTGGTTTGAGTGGATGGCGTCAGCGGGGTTGTCATAGGGCTTGATTCTATGATTGCGAACCACCGCGCGAAAAGTCAGCGCCTGCGCGAGTAGCTTGGCCTTTTGATTGTTGAAGTGCACCAAAAGGATTGAGCTGGTACATTAATAACCAATCAGTCATTAACAACACATCGTGCCCTTCATTGCCCCCTCCTCCGCAGAAACCTCGCCCAAAAGAGAGCGTCGCAAAGAAGCGCGCCCGGGTGAGCTGGTCAAGGCTGCGCTGGACTTGTTTGTGGAAAAAGGCTTTGCGGCCACGCGTGTCGACGAAGTGGCGGCACGCGCAGGTGTGTCCAAGGGCACTTTGTTTTTGTATTTCGAAAGCAAAGAAGACCTGTTCAAAGCGGTGATTCGCGACAACATCGCCAACTTGTTTCCGGCTTGGAGCGAAGAATTCAAAACGTTTGAAGGCAGCAGCGCAGAAATGCTGCACTACGCCATGGACTTGTGGTGGCTCAATGTGGGCAACACGCCTGCGAGCGGCATTGTCAAACTGGTCATCAGCGAGGCGCAAAACTTTCCTGAAATTGCAGCGTTCTATCAAAAAGAAGTGGTCGAGCCAGGCACGGGTTTGCTGCAAAGCATCTTGCAACGTGGCGTAGAGCGCGGCGAGTTTCAGCACATGGACACGAGCAAAAGTGTGTTCAGCATCATCGCGCCCATGATCTTTTTGATGATGTGGAAACACTCCATGGGTGCTTGCGCAGCATCAGCCAACATCATCGACCCCAAAGAATTCATCCACATGCACGTGGATCTATTGCTCAATGGCATGAGCGCAAAGAAGACCCAATGAAAAACATCAAACCCCGTTGGATCGTGATCGGCATCATCGTTTTGGCCCTGGTGGCTGGCGTGTGGCGTGCCATGAGCAACAAGAGCGCACAACAGGCCGCAGCTTCTGCGCCTGTGGCCGTGCAAACACAAGTTGAATTGGCCAGTAGCGATGTGATGAAAGCCGAGCTGCGTGACATCACCCAGGGCTTAGCGGTGTCTGGCACGGTCAAGGCCGTGAACTATGCCGTCATCAAAGCCCGCGTGGCGGGTGAACTGAAAGAAGTTGTGGCGCGTGAAGGCGATGCTGTCAAAGCGGGCGACGTGTTGGCTCGCATTGACCCCACCGAATACCAACGCCGTTGGCAACAAGCCGCAGAAACTGCCAGCGCCGCCAAATCGCAAATGGAGATCGCGCAGCGTCAATGGGGCATCAACAAATCCTTGGTTGACCGCGGCTTCATCTCCAAAATGGCCATGGACAACTCAGACGCGTCCTACCAAGGTGCCGTGGCAAGCCACAAAGCCGCCATCGCGGGTGCCGACGTGGCTCGCAAAGCTTTGGACGACGCCACCTTGCGAGCGCCTTTTGCAGGCATCGTCTCAGGCCGTGCCGCCCAAGTGGGCGAACGTGTCGCCATTGACGCCAAGATCATGGAGTTGGTCGACCTAAGCCAACTCGAAGTGGAAGTGCCCTTGAGCCCCAACGAATCGATGGACGTGCGCGTGGGTCAGTTGGCCTCGCTGCAAGTCGAAGACCGCAAAGAAACCGTAGGCGCCAAGGTCAAACGCATCAGCCCCAGCGCCCAAACCGGCAGCCGCAGCGTGCTGATTTATTTGGCACTCGACAAAGCCGAAGGTTTGCGCCACGGCTTGTTTGCCAAAGGCATTTTGGGCATGGGCAAGAGTCAAGTGTTGGCTGTTCCTTTGTCTGCCGTACGCACCGACCGCGCGCAACCTTATGTGCAAGTGGTGGAGCCATTGGGCGACCAACTGCAAGTGGTTCACAAAACTGTCACCCTTGGCGTGCGCGGTATGGACTTGGCGCAGCCCGAATCTGAAACCATGGTGGGCGTGACGGGCTTGACCGAGGGCAGCACCCTGCTCAAAGGTCAAGTGGGTGCTTTGCGTGAGGGCATGGTGGTGAAGTACACCGCCAAAGCCGCCAATGCTGCGGCTTCTGCGGCCAGCGCTGCGAATTAAGGCGACACACCCAGCATGTGGTTCACCAAAGTCAGTTTAAAAAATCCGGTCTTCGCGACCATGGTGATGCTCGCCTTTGTGGTGCTGGGCTTGTTCTCGTACCAGCGCCTGAAGATTGACCAGTTCCCCAACATCGACTTTCCGGTGGTGGTGATCACCACCGAATTCCCAGGCGCCTCGCCTGAGATTGTGGAGAGCGAAGTCAGCAAGAAGATTGAAGAAGGCGTCAACTCGATTGCCGGCATCAGCGCCCTGACCTCACGCAGCTACGAAGGCATGTCGGTGGTGGTGATTGAGTTTCAGCTGCACATCGATGGCCGCAAAGGCGCAGACGACGTGCGCGAAAAAGTAGCTGCCCTGCGCCCCACCCTGCGCACCGATGTGAAAGAACCCAAAGTTTTGCGCTTTGACCCCTCCAGCCGCGCCATTTGGTCGCTGGCGGTGGTGCCCGAAACACTGCCCAACGGCCAACAGCTTTCAGCCGTTGAGATGACCAACTGGGCCGA
>JACCDG011626739.1_pt1 | contig 10752 bp, 8 predicted proteins | sample 7442471 | NCBI WGS metagenome assembly JACCDG01 (sample SAMN15323444, study PRJNA562643) | freshwater metagenome | isolation source: river surface water | place: USA:Blue River Watershed | collected 2017-08-17 | reverse complement strand
ACTTTTTTATACTCGGTGATCAACTTGTTGATTACCTCGTCATCATTTACCTCTTCATCATCGACATCCTCGTTCTCCTCATCGGATTCAGGTTCGGGTTCCTGTTGAGGTTCATCCTCATCGAAGTCCAAGGGTAACCCATCCCAATCCGATGGAATCTCCTCATCCTCTATCCTTTCTGGGTCTTCATCATACTTCTCGATCAAGAAGTTCACGAATCTGGTGTGTAGGTGTTTTTTCATATCATGGTTCTTTTTCTCTTGGACCGAATCGAATCGGTCCATACTCTATATATCCAGAACGTCCGTCTCCCCTTAAAATAAAGGAGGGGGGTCACCCCCCCCTCCGTTCTGGATATGTCCCGTTGGTCTACTCCACCAACTTCTTCACCTTCTGGACCGTCCCGGAACTCTTGTCGGTCAACTTCATGGTCTTCCGGACCGAATACCCTTGTTTGAGAAGTTTCACCACGTCCTTGTGGTCATTGAGGAACTGGTCGAGGTCCTTCCGGTATCCTTCCTTCCTACCCACCTTCCCTCCGTTCTTCCGGAAGTTGTCATACCCTGACTTGATCCGTTGACGGATCGTGGTCCGTTCCATCTCACTCACCGAGGTCAAGATCTGGATCATGAACTGGGACATCGGGTTCACCTGACACTTCTCGTTCAGGGTCTCGATGTTGTGGTTCTTGATGAACAGGGAGATACAATGGTCGTTCAGGAGGTTGATGGTCTGGAGGACCTCCAGTGTGTTCCTACCCAGACGGGAGAGTTCCCAACAGAGAACCTTGTCCACTTGGTTCTCCTTCACGAAGGAGATCATCTCCATCAACTTGGGACGTTCCTCGTTCTTCTTACCCCCGGAAACCTTCTCCTCGAACACACCCACCACATCCCACTTCATCCGGTCGGAGTATTCCTTCAACTCATCGGTCTGTCGGGTGTAGTCCTGGAGGGACGTTGACACCCTACTGTAGATCACCACTTTCATGTTACTGGTCTTTACGGTTCGATTCGATCATTCCCTTGGTGAGGTGTTCGAGGTAGTGAAGAACACTCCCGTTCACGAAGTCCAGTTGGATAAGGGTCTTCCGGATCTGGTCTTGGTAGGACTTGGGGAGTTCGGTCAGGAACTCCACCAGAACCTCCAGAGGAACGAAGTGGGTTCCCCAGATGTCGTTGGTCTCGATCTGGAACACATGGTCTGGGGAGATACCCTTCTCGGAGAGGAGTCGGTCGAGGTAGGATTTCATGGTCGAGGTGTATTCCTTTAATTTTTTACATTACAAAGATACGCTATTCTGTATCATGAACAACTCCAAAATGAATTATTTTGATACAGGTCGAGGTTTGATACACTTTCCCTGAAACGAGAAGACCCCGACCAATCGGGGTCCCTTCACCTCGGCATTTTCCGGAACATCGGTCGAGGTTGACTTCCCGTTGAACGGAACCTCGATCGAACAACCTCCTGGAGGAGGTCTTAGTCCTCAAAACTTCATCAACACCCCATCCTCACCCAATCTCTCTATCTCTGAACCTGGATAATAGTTCAGGAGTAGTTCGACCAAGACCTCACGATCTCTCTTGGAGTGGGACTTATGGAAGAATTGAGGGGATAATAACATCTCCGACATGGATTTTGTCTTATCCACAAACCCTACAAGTTGAGGGGTCATTGGATTATCTAAAACTCTCCTAATTTCATTGTTTTTCATATTGTTATGTATATTTATATCACAAATATAATAAACTTATTAACATATTCCAAATATTTTTTGATAATTATTTTCCCTGACGTATCACCTCCCCAATCCCACGTCCTTCCTGAGTTCCTTGTAGAGTAAATCTCCAATGAACCCCTTCATATTAGGGTCCTCCATACGGTTGTAGAAATCCAGTCTCCGGTTCACGTAACTGAGGATGATAGTGTCCAATACCTCATCGAACTTGTGTCTCCGGTTGGTTTCGGAATTGTCACCCACCATCACATCCAGTAGGTCGTTGTCTGTCTTCACCTGTTTCCTTACGTTCTCCAAGTCAATCCGGTCCTCCTCGGTGATCTGGTCCCCGTAGACCTCGTTGATCCGTTCAATGATCTGGGAAAGGGTGTCCAGTTCCTCTTCCTGGGGTTGGGTTCCCGTTCCTGGGTTCAGGGGTTGGAACGTCCCATCGGTATCCTGTAACCGGATACTCCCTCGGAAGGTCTCTTGGATCCGGAAACTGTCGAGGTCCACAAGGGAGGTCACATCACCCATGTCATCCTTCTCCCGTCGAGGTAGTTTCTTGTTGAGGTTGTTCAGGAACACATAGAGTTTCTCCAGATCCACATCCTCGAAGGAGATGATCTGGGAGATATACCCGTAGAGACGGATGAAGGACTGGATAAGGGACCGGAACTCTTCCCGTTGGTCGAGGTCCTCCACCCTCCTCCAATTATCCACCACCCTGTTCAGGATGGGTTGGAAGTGTTCGTTGGGTCTCTTGGGGTCGAAGAAGATGTCCCCGAACTCCTTCACCTCAAAGTCCGTGAAGAGGTTGAACTTCCGAATGTCCGTCTCCAAGGAGTAGAGTCGGTTGGGGTCCGTTTCCCCCTCCAGAATGGTCTTCTGGAAGTAGGGTTGGAAACTCTCGTAGATGTCCTCCGGTTTGTTCACGAAGTCCAGAACGAAGGTGTCCACCTTACCCGTGGTGGTCCGGTTCAACCTACTGAGGGTCTGAACACACTGAAGACCCCGAAGGGTCTTGTCCACATACATGGAGTGGAGTAGGGGTTCATCATACCCCGTCTGGAACTTGTTCGAGACAATGAGGATCCGATACTGAGGGTCCTTCATCCCGTCCGGGATGGATACGGACATGGGTAGATCGTTCATGGATCCCTCGGTGTATTCCTTCCCCGTTTCCGGGTCCACCACGGTCCCACTGAACCCCACCAGACAACGGTAAGGGAGACCCAACTTCTCCATCTGTCGGTCCATCTCCATCTTGTAACGGACACAGTGGAGACGGGACCTCACCACCACCATTCCCCTACCTCGACCACTGAGTTTCTTGGAGGTGTGGTTGATGAAGTGGTCGAGGATGATGGAGACCTTCCGTTCGATGGTGTGGGACTGGTCATCCACGAAGTTCACCAACCTCCTCATCACCTTACTCCGGGGGAGTTCCTTGTCCTCCTCCACCCTCTTGTTCAGTTTGAACCACTGACCGTAGGTGGTGTAGTTCTCCAACACATCCAGGGTGAACCCTTCCACCAACGACTGTTTCATGGAGTAGGTGTGGAAGGGAACGAAGTGACCTTCCTCATTCTTCCTTCCGAAGAGTTCCAAGGTTTTGTTCTTGGGGGTTCCACTGAACCCGAAGAACGAAACGTGTTTCTGTTTACCTCGACTCCGGATCTCTTCTCGGATCACCTCGTCAATGTCGGTCATCTCCTCATCCTCCTGGAAGTCTTCCTCTATCCCCTTGGAGATGGACTTCTTCAAGTGTTTGGAACTCTCACCACTCTGGGAGGAATGAACCTCGTCGATGATGATACCGAAGGACTTACTGGACAACTCGGAGATCTTACCCGATATGACGGGGAACTTTTGGATGGTGGTAATGATGATGTCCTTCCCCAACTCCAGATATTCTTTCAGTTGTTGGGAGTTCACGTCTATCGGGTTCACCACCCCAACGGTCTGTTCCAGTTGTTTGATGGTGTTCTGGAGTTGTTTGTCCAACACCTTCCGGTCGGTGATCACAATGATGGTGTCGAACATCCGGTGGGTGTCCTCCTTGGTCCTGTAGAGGGAGGTAAGGAGGTGGGACAACCACCCGATCGAGTAACTCTTACCTGAACCCGTGGTGTGTTGGATGAGGTAGTTCTGACCCACCCCTTCCTTCCTCACGGTGTCCCTGAGTTTCCGGATCACATCCAACTGGTGATACCGAGGGAAAATGAGGATCTCCTTCTTCCGGTCCACCACCTTCCCCAACTTGGGGTCGAACTCCTTGTCCACCTCGACCGAGACGTGAACGAAGTTCTCCAGGATGTCCAATAGACTCTCCTTGGTCAACACCTCTTCCCAGAGGTAGGAGGTCCTCATTCCATTGGGGTCAACAGGGTTCTCGATACCCTTGTTGTAAGGGAGGAACCTTGTCTTGTCCTTCATCAACCGTGTGGTCATGGACACACGGTCGTTGTCACAACAGAAGTGGACTATCACCCTCTTGAAGAGGAACAGGGGTTCGTCCGGATCCCTGTCGTTCTGGTATTGTTTCTCACTGTCCAAAATGGTCTGTCCTGTCAACTGGTTCTTCAACTCCATCGTCACGATGGGGAGACCGTTGATGAAGAGGACCATATCCAAGGAGTTCCCGTTCTTGGAGGAATAGAATAACTGACGAATGACCCTGAACCTGTTCTTCCCGTAGAGTTCCTTGTGTTCCGGGTTCAGACCACTCTTGGGTTCAAAGTAGACCAGACTGAACTTACACCCACGGTCCTTCACCCCGTTCTTCAGGACATCTATCACACCCCGTTTACTGACCTCGTTGTTGAGACGTTGAAGGAGTTTCTGGTCGGTCTGGGAACCATACTGTTCCTGGAGTTTCTCATACTCCTTGGGTTGGGTGTCCTTGATGAACCCAATGACCTCCGAGGGGACCACACAATTCACCCTGTCATACTCCGTGTGGAGTAGGGAAGAGTAACCAACCTTGTGGAGGTTCTTCTCAATGTGTTCCTCGAAGTTCTTCTCCGTGTAGTTCATCCCTCCTGGTATATCGGTTCGGTCGAGGTCACCTTCACCTTTCCTGTTACCACTTCACTTATCAAACTCTGACGGTATTCCTTCAGGGTCTCTATCCGTTTCTCCTCAATGGAGACCAGTTGGTCTATCTCTTGGGTCTTGGTGTCGAGGTGTCTCACGATCTCCTCCTGTTCGGGGAGGGGGGGGAGTAGAACAGGAACGTCCTTCAATCTGTCCTGTCTGAGGTTGATCCGTGTGAACCCCTTCCCTTCGACACTGACCAGTTCCTTGAAGACCTGACCGAGTAACTGGTAATTCAGGAAGAGAGGGAACACGGTGTTCTTATTGATCCGGAAACCCTTACAGAAACTATTAAGGTAGAGTTCCTCTACCTCTTCGATCAGTATGGAACTCTTCCCAAGGTCTTCATGGGTCTCGGAACTCATCAAGAAGAACATATCATACTTCTGAACCCGATTCTGAACCTCTCCCTCCTCCATGACCACATAGTCAAAATGACCCTTTGATATGTAGGTGTTCCGCAGGATGTTGGTGTATGGGATATACGGTCGGTTCTTGGGGTTGTCATCCTGTTTGAAGTCATCTCCACCCTTCCCTGACAATCCACCAAAGAACTCCCCCAAGTTTCTCAATCGGGTCCTCACCCAATGACTTGGAATCTCCCCGATCCATTCCACCCCACTATCCTTCAGTTCCACGTTGGGGTTGAGACCCTTGGTGACCACCTCGTTGATGATGGAGGTCCGTCTCTCCTTCAGGAGGTCTATCTTCTTCTGGGTAATGGAGACCAGTTGGTCTATCTCCTGAGTCTTGGTGTCGAGGTATCTCACGATCTCCTCCTGTTCGGAGAGGGGAGGGAGGAATACCTGTATCTCACGAATGTTCTTGGAGTAGATGTGGACGATGATCTCCCCCCGTCCCGAAAGGGACTTTTGATGATTCACATAGTCGGTGTTCATCAAATAGGACATGAACAAAGGGTCTAACTCATTCCCAGTCAATCTCAGGACAATGATGTCTCCACTCACATAGACCTGTTCCTCCCCAAAGTAGACCACTGACTTACCGATGTCCTCCACCGTTTCACCGGACCCCGTAAAGAGGACATCACCCTTACCTATTGGAACGGATGACCTCTTGGTCTCTTCATCAATGAAGGAGACCGTTTTGACCACTACCCTGTCATACTGAGTGTAGATCTCCCCATATCGGATACATGGGAAACCCTCTTCTCTCACCTCATCCTTCTTGATACCTGAACCCTTGAAGAAGGTTCCAAGGGTTGACACCTTCCTCCTCTCCCAATGACTTGGGATCTCCCCGATCCATTCCACTCCAGAGGATTTGTATTCTGAGTATCGTTCCATGACCTATCCCATGATCCGTTGGAACAAACCCTCACTCTGTCTCTCGATCTCCAAAAGGTCTTGGGTGATCTCCCTTGAACTCCGTAGAGGTTTATAGTGGTAGAAGTATTTGGTGAAGTTGATCTCATACCCCACCTTATCCTTTTCCCTGTCCATCCAACTCTCTGGGAGGAAGGGGTTCACCTCCCGATCGTAATACTCCTCAATGTCCACCTGGAGGGGAATCCGTTCATGATCCCTCAACTTGGTGTCCGGTTTGGGGTTCCCCTGTCGGTCGGTCACCACGTTACCCCTCTCATCCTTCAAGGGTTGTTCAATGGTCACCTTGGTGTATCCGAAGAACTCGTTCGGGTAGATCTTGGAGTGTCCGGTTTCCTTGAAGTCCGAATAAAGTCCTGTGAGGTTGGAGATATGTTCATCAGTCAACTCCTTCCTCTTTTTCCCCGTGGACTTCTTCATTGGTCGGAAGAAGGAACTCCCGTCGATCAACTGGACCATCCCCTTCCGTTCCTTCTTCTTCCGGTTGGTCACGATCCAGATGTAGGTGGAGATACCCGTGTTGAAGAACAACTGGTCAGGAAGGGAGACGATACATTCCAACCAATCGTTCTCAATGATCCACTTCCGGATCTCACTCTCCCCACTACCCGCATCACCCGTGAACAGGGGAGACCCATTGAAGACGATACCGATACGTCCACCACGGTCCTCCATCTTGGAGATCATGTGTTGGAGGAAGAGGAGGGAACCATCCGTAGTCCTTGGAGTTCCCACGAAGAACCTTCCGTGTGGGTTGGAACTCTCGTTGTCAATGAACTCCTTCTCACTGGTCCAACTGACCCCGAAGGGGGGGTTGGACATCTGGTAGTCGAACTTGACACCCTGGAACTGGTCGTTACTAAGAGAGGATAACGGACCCTTGATGTTGTTGGGGTTCTCCCCCATCATCAACATATCACTCTTACAGATGGAGTAGGTCTGGGGGTTGAGTTCCTGACCGTAGAGGATGAACTCAATGTCGGGGTTGATGTTCTCAATGACCCACTCCTTACCCTGAGTGAGGATCCCCCCCGTTCCAGAACAGGGATCGAACATACTCCTCACCTTCCCCTTCCCTTTCAGGTGTTCAGACTCTCCACAGAACAGGAGGGAGACCAAAAGACGAACCACGTCACGGGGTGTGAAGTGGTCACCACTGGTCTCGTTACTCATCTCGGAGAACCTCCGAAGGAGTTCCTCATAGACCAGACCCATTTCACGGTTGTTGACCACGTTGGGGTGTAGGTCGATCTCGGAGAACTTGTCGATGAGGAGATAGAGACGGTTGTTCTTCCTGAGTTTCTCCACTGGTTTGTCCAGTTGGAAGTGTTCCAGGATCTCCCTCACCATCTCATCATACCCGTTGAGGTAGTTCTGGAAGTTGAGGTGGATGTTCTGGGGGTCATGTTTCAACCTCTTCAGATCATACTTGGAGGAGTTGAAGAACGTGGTCCCGACCTTCTTCAAGATAATGGGAGTTGGGTCCTTTACCTTGTCCTTGTATTGTTGATAGAGTTGGATCACCTCGTCCTTGGAGGGTTCCAGAACACAGTCCAATCGACGAAGGACCACGAAGGGGAGAATGACATCTCCATACTCATGGGGTTTGAACAACCCACGAAGGACATCATCACAGATGTTCCAGATGAAGGAGGAGAGTTCTTGGTATCGGGACATGGTTGGGGTTCAGGAAGAGGGTCCAAGATACCTTCCGAGAACTTTCCACTACGTCATCACATTCTCCACCGTCCTCATCTACCCCCAAAATCCCCTCCAGGAACGACGATCGGTCCTTGTTTGGTGGTATCCTTCAACCGAAGGGAGATCGACGTTCTGGAGGTCAGAAAGTCGAGGTGTGACGGGAGGTATCCGGTGGATCGAGTGGGGGACCTTTGAAGACCGTTTGTTCTCCAAATTGTTCTCCAAAGAACTCAGAACCGGAAATTTGTAAAGACACGTAACTGTTTGTCTTACAGTGTCTTTGTGACCCCACCAGGAGTCGAACCTGGATCAAGAGTTTAGGAAACTCCTATTCTATGTTGAAAACTTTAATACCTTGATTTTCAATTACTTAATTGGTGCCGAGGTGTTCTCCAAGGGGTGTTTTTGGAGAACATTTGGTATATTTGTTCTCCAAGAAGTTCTCCAATGTCGGTCAGTGTCAAGGTGGTGTTCCATAAGTCAGATTCCCAGTCAGATCAAGGGTATCTCAAACTCCTCCGGATCAAGGACCGGAAGAAGAACTATCGGTCACTCGGTCTACCTCCTCTCCATCAAAAGTATTGGGACCCCATCAAACAACGGGTCAAGAAGAACTCTAACGTGGACCACTTGTCCTACAACTCCACCATCGAACGTGAACTCGGTCGGGTCCTGGAGGACCCTTCCATGATCCAGAAAGACCCTTCATCGAAACACTCCTTCCTCCACTACTTCGAGAAGTCCGTCAATGGGGATCGGTTACACTTCAACCACGGAACCAGACTGAAGTATCGGTCGGTCCTAACCAAGTTGAAGGAATACCTCCACCACATCGGGAAGACCGACCTCCCCTTCTCTGACCTCGACCTCGACTTCATCGAATCCTTCCAGAGGTTCCTCCGGACCTCCCTAACCACCAACACCACCATCCACTATCACAAGGTGATCCGGATCTTCATCCGTAGGAGTCAAAAGGACCCTTCCATTCAAACTCGGTTCGACCCCTACACCAACTTCTCCTTCCCCAAGAAGGAGAAGGTCCTGAAGGAGACCCTCTCCATTGAGGACATCCAAGTGATCCGGAACACTCCTCTCTCAAACCCTCGGTTGGACAAGGTTCGGAACCTGTTCCTCTTCCAATACTACACTGGTGGAATGAGGGTCTCCGACCTACTCACCCTCCGGTTCAAGAACCTCATCAATGGTCGGATCTCATACACGATGTTCAAGACCAAACAATCCATCGACATCCCCATCACATCGGTTCACGTCCATCTCCTCCACAAACTACTCGACCTGAAGACCACGGTGGACAAACCCGTTCAATCCTACTTCGACCTCGGCAGTTTCAGGAAACCATTACCCCCGATACAGGACACTGAAAAGAGACCCTCCCCCATATCCCGTAGACCTCCGAAGGTCCTTCTCGATCAGATCCCACAGTCCATCCAGATCCCCTCATCTTCAGTGGGTGGATACAACCCGTTGGGGTTGTTCATCTCCTCCCTCGGTTATGAGGAACTCACCAAGGAGATCTCCCGTCTGGGTAACCTCATCCAGAATGGAGGGGTCATCCGACACGGAAAATTGACCCTGGACCTCCGAAAGGAGATAGACCCTATCAACCACACCAAAAAGGTCCTGTCGAGGTTGGAGAAACGAAAGGAGGACCTCGACAACCAGTTCGTTCGATCCACCATTGAGGAACTCACCAAGATGGGTTCCAAGTCCAAGACCAAGAACTCTTTCGTCTTCGACCTCCTGAAGAATGAGGAGTTCCCTGAAGAGGACCTCTCTGTCCTGTCCGAGGGTCAATACCTCCGGATCAACAAGACCTCCATTGTCTACAACCGGAACCTGAAGAATCTCCAATCCATCTTGGACCTTACGGTCCCCATGAAGAGTCACCTACCCAGAACGTCCTTCACGAACATCATGATGGAGGAAGGTTTCAACACACGGGACATTTCCCTCATCCTTGGTCACTCTTCCCTGTCCGTTACGGACAACTATGTGAAGTCCGGGTTCCGGAACAAACGGACGGACGACATCATCATGAAGATGGAGAAAGGTGAAAAGGAATGATCGGTTAAGGACACGGAAGGGTCTTTACCAGTATCCTTTAGTCAATGACTTTTGAGGACTTTGGTTCTCCGGGGATCTACCCTTTCAAGTCTGTATCGAAACGACCCTATACCAGGAGGGGAGTAGTTGATGATTTACCCTTTCGGGGATACTGGACCTGTTGTCACCCTTGAGACTGTTCAGGTTTTTGGGACTACCCATTTCTTACAGTGACTTATTGGTTAACGTGTAAAAGTCAATAAAACCACCCAATACGTTCATTATATCATCTGGTATTGAAATTGTTGTTCAATCACTTCAGATTTTCAATCCTTAGTTTATACTCATCAATACCTATCTTCAGTCGAAGTATCTCCTTCTTCTTACCGTCCTTCTCCTTCGACAATCGTTCTCTGTTCTTGTTGATTCTTTCCTTTATCTGTTTGATTTTCAGTTGGTTCATGTTTCATGTTCTATTTTGTTCAGTCTCTCAGAAAGGACCTTCTCCATTAGACAAAAGAGGGTCTCTTCCCCATAGAGATACTGATTCTTGTGTTGGATCCTGGGGGGATCCAGTTTCCTTATCTCCCGTTGGACCTTGGACCTGTTGACTCCAGTAATCCTTTGGATGGAGTAGGTATCATAAAGTCTTTCTCCGTTTCTTCTTATTGACAAGTCTGACATATCCGTTCTTCACTTTTTTATACTCGGTGATCAACTTGTTGATTACCTCGTCATCATTTACCTCTTCATCATCGACATCCTCGTTCTCCTCATCGGATTCAGGTTCGGGTTCCTGTTGAGGTTCATCCTCATCGAAGT
>JACCDG010779524.1_pt1 | contig 10752 bp, 4 predicted proteins | sample 7442471 | NCBI WGS metagenome assembly JACCDG01 (sample SAMN15323444, study PRJNA562643) | freshwater metagenome | isolation source: river surface water | place: USA:Blue River Watershed | collected 2017-08-17 | reverse complement strand
TTGAAAAAAATCCAGAATCGCTGACGGGCAAGTTTTTGTCGGGCGAGCGGCACATTGCTGTTCCAAGAAAACGTAGGCAATCACAGCAAAAATTGGTCATCACGCAGGTGACCACCAATAATCTGAAAAACATTGATGTTGAGATTCCATTGGGCATTTTTGTGGCAGTTTCTGGGGTCTCTGGCTCCGGGAAAAGTAGTTTGGTGATGCAAACGTTGGCGCCAGCGCTCAAGCATTACTTTCACTCCGGCTATTACGGAACGGTGGGGTTTGATGATTTGCAGGGTATTGAGCATATTCGCTCTGTGGTGCTTGTGGATCAAACGCCGATTGGTAGAACGCCACGATCTAATCCTTCAACCTACCTTGGTTTTTTTGATGAAATTCGCGGCATTTATGCCAACCTGCCAGAGAGTAATGCGCGTGGTTATGCTCCAGGGCGCTTCAGTTTTAACGTGCCCGAGGGCCGCTGCTACGATTGCGGCGGTGATGGTACCATAAAAATTTCTATGCACTTTCTTGAAGATGTGGTGATGACGTGTAAAGCCTGCAAGGGCAAACGTTTTAACCCGCAAACCCTTGAGATTTTGTACAAAGGCAAAAGTATAGCCGATGTGCTTGAGATGTCGGTTTTAGAGGCAAAAGAGTTCTTCGATGCGTTCAAGGGGATTGCAAAGCGCCTTGAGCTCCTTTGTGATGTGGGGCTTGATTACATCAAACTTGGCCAGCCCTCAACAACGCTTTCTGGTGGTGAAGCACAGCGGATTAAGCTCGTGAACGAGCTGGCAAAACGTGGAGCCAACACCTTGTACATTCTTGATGAACCAACGACTGGCTTGCATAGCTCGGACGTTGACCGGTTGCTCGTGGTCCTAAATCGCCTTGTCGAGCGCGGGAACACGCTTTTGGTGATTGAACATAACCTTGATGTGCTCAAGTGCGCTGACTGGATCATCGATATTGGTCCAGAGGGTGGACGTGCGGGTGGGTACATTGTAGCGCAAGGTACGCCAGAGCAGGTTGCTGCGTCTAAAAAAGGGTACACCAGCGGGTATTTGGCGGCAGTGCTGCAGGAATTCAACCAGCTCTCGTCAAAAAAATAGTAAAAACGCTCGTTTTTGTGTTTTGTGCATGAGGCTTTTGAAAAAAACGCCTTGTTTTGTACATTTGAACATGAGTTAATATTTTGAATGTGTTGATTGGCAGAGGTCTTATTCCATGCAACGTAGCCATAGTTTCGTTACAAAAATTTTTCTTTTTCTTGGTCTTTCGTTTGGTGTAACAAGCTTGTTATGTCCACCTGGCCGTCCTGTGGGTTCGCGTCAGACCGATGATTACGGTTATGGGTACTACGGCCGCGAGCGCTACGTTTCTGATGAAGAACGTCATCTTGAGCGACTCAAGATCAATGCACAGCGTCGTAAAGATCTTGGCGAACAACGCAGCCAAGAAGAACAACGCAAAGCGCGCCTCTTAAAAACACGAGCTTTTATGGAAAAACAAGATTCGCAGAAGAATTTCGTCGATGAATTCAAAAGGCTTTATGAGAAAAAAACCCGCAGAAGTGGCATTTCTTTTGGCTCAAGTGATGATGACAAAACAGACCTCGTTGCGGTTTTAAGAGACTGGTCCAAAAAAGGTGAAGTTAAAAACAAATTGGACGCCGATGTTTTGACCTTAGAGGGAAGAATTAATCGCTTAAAGACAGCGGAAGAGGCGGCTACGAGGCCTGATGCTCGACTTAAATTAAGCCAAGAGCTTTCTGGGTTGCAAGTTGAACTTAAGCGTATTCAAAAACTTATTAAATTTTTAGAAAGCGCAAGCGACTTGGAAGACCTCAAGCATTTGATGGGGCTTGATATTGAGGAAGCAGCGGCTGTTGAAATTGCAGATCCTGAATTAGAAGAGCTCAAAAACCTTGTGGGTGCAACGAATGATACTGCCAATTTGACCGAAGATGAGAAAAAAGAACTTAAAAAGCTTGTTGAGGCACGTGGTGGTAAGTTTGAAGACCTTAAAGACGGTGATATGACGCAATTTAGATTGCTTAAAGAGAAGAAATTGGCCGAATACGATAAAGAAGTTAAAGAAGCCGATGTTAAGCTTAAAGAAATGGAAAACTACGATTCTGTGACTAACACGCTTTTCCGTGCATTCTTGCCAGATGAGTATGACGGTGTTTCTGCAACCAGTACGCCGAAAAAAGTTGGTTTAGCGCTTGCGCTTCCTTTAGTTTCTGCTGCGCGTAAATCACTTGATACCGAATATGAGCGTTTTACCAACCGCATGGTTCGTGCCATGGGTGATTGGTTTCATGACCTGGCGGTTAAAGCTGGATTTGCATCTCCATTGACATCAAAGCAAGTTGGTTCGTGGCTCAAGATGGTTCAAAGTTTTGAAAAGAATATGAAAACGCTTTCATCTCAGAGCTCAGGTGATGAAAAGTTGCTTGAGGGATTTGATATTCGTAATGCAAACAGACCAAAAAAGACAGGTGTTGATACTGCACTTGTGGGGCAAGATTTGGCAGCTCAAGTGAATGCCGGTGGCGAAGAAGTAGACGAAGCTGTGGATTTCATGCGCAACAAAGAACCGATGTACGTTCGTATTTGTGATGGCATGGTAAACCCATTAAAAAGACAAATTAAAACGGTGTTGCACCGCATGAAGGGTGAAAGCTACGCTGAACAGCGCGAAGTAATGAATGATATCATTAAGATGCTTGATTGTGTGCGTTATATGGCCCATGGTGAGTACAAAGTATATCGAACGCTTGTGCTTACTAACGGGCTTAACCTTGAAATTGCAGCATGCGCGCAGTGGATTTCTGCGTTACTTGTTGCGCTCAAGGATCTTGTAAGCACAACGGAAGAAGCAGAGAATCCATCATCAACAAGTCCTTCTTCTTCGTATGGAAAAACAAGCCGCTTCGGCGATTAAATGCGTAGGGATGGGGAGTGGTGATGGTTGCCAGAAAAACAATTCTTTTGGTTGCGATGCTTGGTGTGCTTGGTGTTCGCGCCGAGCAAACAGATGTGTCAGAGCCATCCAGTGCGCCCGTGGTTACGTTGTTGCCGCGCCGTGTTGACTATGATGTACTCATTTCCTCTGTGCGTAGCCGTGTTGCTGAGCTTTCAAACCACAAATATTGGCAGACAGCATACGCGTTGAGCGGCGCATCGGTGCTCTTTGGGGCCTGGTATTTTTTGATCAGAGATGCTGGCACCCCCAGTGGAACGCCTGGTGGAACTGCTGCAACATCATCTACGCCAAAAAAAGATCTTACGTGGTTTCAATCCACGGTGAGGTATTCGATGAAGAATGCCGTTAATATTTTTGTTTCTGGTTTTGCGTTTGCTGTGCTTGCTTCGGGAAAGAAAGCCTTTTCAAGGTTGTTTTATTACTGGAGTGCGCCCAACAAAGTAGCGTTGTACAGCGTGCTGTATCATGCGGCTAAAAATTCCTTTGATAGTTATATGTTTCGAAAAAAAGAAGGTTTTACAAGGGCAGACCGGGATGTCATTGCGGCTTACAACCGCGTTTCACGCGCGTTGCAGCAGTATGTTGCAGAGCTTTCTGCTCAAATTTTGTTTTTTGCCCATAAAGGTGGTGTTTGTATTGATGCAGACATCGAATTGCTGCTTGAGCAATTCTCTCGCGATATTGATGCTGCAAATAAAAAAATTACCGAAGCCACAAATCCATTTATCGGAGAGCAAGCTCGTTCTGAAGTACTTTTGAGCTTGGCGCTTGAAACAGTTGATAGACTTGCAGAAATGTATGATGGTTTTGCAGACGAAGAGGCCGAGAAGACTTCATCAAAACGGCGACGTGGAGATGATGGTGACTAAGCGCTTGTTGCTTCTTTCGCTTCTGTTGATAGGAAGCATTTTTCCGGAAAAAACACCAGTTGCCCCACGCGTAGTTGCAGCGGTTCACTCAGAAGTAGGAACAGAAGATCCTGTCGACCTTTTTAATGAAATTAGGGGCCGGTATCCTGCTAAAATGGTTAACCAGTTTCTTGAACGCCTTAAGCCAGGAGATGTGCTTGCGTGCATGAAGTCGCTTGCGCAGCAGCTTGATCGTAAGCCTAAAATTTTAGAGCGCGCATTTTGGGATACGTTGCTTCGCGTGCTAGAGTCTCACGTGGCTCACCTTGAAAAAATGTATGTGGTTTCTGAAAATGAACAGATTTTCTTTCTCAAAAAAAGTACACAAAAAAAGCCAGATGGAGCGGTTCAGTTCTTGGATTGGTGGAAAAAGATTGATCAAGATTCGTACTCGGTGTTCTTCGGGCTCTATTTTGACTATCACTTGATTGGCATTCGGGCCATTGTGCTTTCTGCATGGGATTGTGTGGATGCTTCTGCGTTGTACTCCAACGGATCGCTGAGGCTCTCGCTGCGAGCGCTTGAACAAAGTGTGAACCGCTTTGCAGGGATTGCAAAATTTCATGGTTTTTATGAGCGAACAACCAAAAAAGTTACCGAATTTGTGACGCAAATGCGTAAGCGTATTTCTGAGCGAAAGTATGGCACGGGCAAGGTTTCGTTTGGGGGTGCAAAATCCCAACCGCGTACGCCAGAAACCTATGGTCTTGTGGATACAGCTTCTGAGGTTGGCAAGTTTAGCGAAAGCTTTCTAGGGTCGTATGGTATTTGCTTGCATGAGCGGTATGGGCATGAGTACCACGAGTATTTGCTTGAGCACACTGCGCGCAGCTACCAAGAACTTGAACAGGCTTTTGTTGATGAAAAGCTCAAGATTGATGGGCGTCTCATGATTGTTGGGTACGAAGGCGGGGCCTTCGACTCGTACTTTACCAATTTTAACGATTTACTTGGTGATGCCTTGTGTGATGAAACCGCTTTTCAGGGAAATTCTGGTTGGTCAAAACCTCCGGCAAATTATTTTGGATTTTTGACGGCTTTTGCTTTGCGCGATGCGAATAACTTGAGCAAAAATGGCTTATTTGAACACATTCACGAAAACAGCGTCGAGCTCTTTAGAAAAGTTTTTGAATTGCTGCAACGCGATTCATTTACGCGCTTGTTTGCGTTTGTTAGAGCTCATGAGGAGTCGGCTAAGCCTAAAATCATGGCGAATGACGTACGAGGCGTATTGCAGGGCATTGAGACCTTCTTTGATTATTTGTATGACGATAATTTGGTTCTTGCGGATGGTCAAAGTGTGGCGACGCAAGACATTTTGTTTAATCGCAAACATGTGCAGCAGTTAACGCGTTCGAACGTTCCAACGCTTAAATTTTATACGGGTGCGGATGTTACCTACCCAATTTTGCCAACCAAGCAGCGCAATTCATTTGCAACGCACCATGCGCAGGAATTTGTAAAAAAGTTTGTTAAACACTTAGTGCCTCGCGAAGGTGAGCCAACGGTCTATGTTTTTAACAGTTTTGTTGATGGCGTGGGCAAAAGTACCATGCTTGGGAACATTAAAAACTGGATTAAGCATGGCGATGCCATGGATGAGTACGAAGTTACGGACAATACTTCATCGCAGCTTGCAGATATTTTTGAATTTTCAAAAGATGTGCACATTGCAGACTTGCCTGCTCAAATCAGTCATTTTACGTTTAAGCCAGATGGATATGTGTACGTTGATGTAACTTCGGTTAAAGGGCAAGAAGAATCTTCAAGGGCCGTTTTGCAGTATTTTGACGAGCACAAAAAAGAATTAATTGCTGCATACAAAGAACGTTTACGTTTTGTTGGCGACCAAATTGCCCGCGAAGGGTGGTTTACCAAAAGCTTGAACACGCCAGATAATCCGCGTGATGCATTTCTTAAAAATCTTCATTTGCTGAAACTAACGCAAACAAACCCGTGGATTCCGTGCGAGTTTGAGGGCAAGCATTACCTGGTAGATGAAACCATTTCTGGTGAAGTGCGGATGTTCATGTCGTTGTCAGAGGCACAATCTTCAGGTCTTAAAAATGTGCGAGCAGATCAGATGTTCTTCTTTGATGGTGTGACCATGCCTCTTGAATATCAGGTTTTTTTAGATGATTTAACATCTCGCTGCTTGCAAAAGGGCGTTAAGCGCGTAGTGTTTGTCGATTTTCTAAGTATGTACATGCGCTCGTCGCGTGAGAACATCCGCGTAAACTATCTGATGCAGCAAATGGCGCTTCTCTTTAATGATTTTAATCAGCAAGACACGGTGTACCGAGATTTAACGGGTAACCCTGAATTATTACAGCTTCTTTCTCAACCCGAATGGTTTAATCAGGTTGGTGAGAACCTCAAGCGCGAATCTATGGTTCGTTGGGGGCTTCATGCAATGCTGCAGGAGCAAAAGGGTTCTGTTCTTAGAAAGATTCCTTTCAGCGAGAGTACGCTACGATTGCAGCAGATTTTTGATGCAATGCCGGCATCGTTCACAGGGGCTTTAGAAGAGGCATCTTTCTCTCGCTTGCGTGCAGGTGCACAAAGTTTGAGCGCTTCTTGTGGTAAATCCAAAGAATTTATCAATATTCAATCGATCTCTTGGCCGCATATTTTGGCCTTCGCTAAGAAACTGCAAAAAACCATGACTGTTAATGTTGTAAGTAAGCCCTTGCGGGAAGCCTGGGCGGCATTTGGGAATGGGGATGTGGTTGATGCAGAAGAAAAAATTGTTTGTGGCCCGGTGGACAGGATTGTAACAACGACCGATGGTAAAAAACTTAAAGCGTGCTTTGTGCTTGATAATGATGACAGAAACAGTGTTAAGATCCGGCCGGTATTCCGTATTTTGCGCACCATGTGGTACAACACGATTTACCAATTTTTAGGATCACAGGTAACCAAGAACAATCGTATGATGGTTAACAGTGTTTTGCCTCTGCTGCCATGGACGGCAAAGCGTGGAACTAATGGTAAAATTTATATTGTGCAGCCGCATTTGCCCGTTTTTGATGGAGAGCTTCCCGAGGGATTTGTTGAGGAAATGAAGGCTAACCTGGGGCACTTGGCCCGTTGCATTGATTTTGAAACAACACAGTGGGTGGAAATTCAAGACCAACTATTTGCCACAGATTTGAAGGAAATGTTAACAACCGCCCAAGAATATGGTTTTGGATATGAAGAAAATAGGGGTGGTGGAGAAGGTTCAGGGTACAGTGATTACGGAACCAAAGAGGTAATGCCTCCCGCTGTTTCTACGCGTATTACCACAAAAATTGTTACCGATTACACGCGCAAAGCAGGGCACGATGATGTGCTGCTTATGAGCGATGCAATCAGCAAGCTCAAGGAACGGTTAACACCGAAAATCCAGAAAGAAATCGAGAAGCTTGTTGATGAGGGTTTGCGCCAAGAAGAGCAAAAAACAAAAGGTCGGGAAGGGATGCCTGCGTACCTTGATGAGGTTGACCGAGCTGGATACTTTGGTTTAGAGCACTTTCTTGTTCATGCGGCTCAGCTTGAACAAGTCGTTCGTGATCCAGATGCAACGCTGGTGATCCGCCGTGGCAACAAAAAAGACGTTAAAGGAGCTCTTTGGGTTCTTGAAAACGTGGTAGTTCCTCAATACTTTGGTCAAGTAAGCCGTGCAAACCTTGCGGGAAACGAGAAAGTTTTGGCCGCAGCCTGCCTTGATAAGTAATTGACGCCTTGGCTGGCCTTTGTATCATGGGGATATACCGTCAGCCTGTGTTCACCGAGGTTTTGTTGCTATGTCCTCTGATGTAACGCCGTTAATGGCGCAATATTTCGCGATTAAACAAGAACATCCTCATGCCCTGTTATTCTTTCAGGTTGGTGATTTTTACGAACTTTTTTTTGACGATGCCAAGACGGTTTCTCAGCTTTTGGCGTTGACGCTTACTAAGCGGGGCAAGCACCAGGGCGAAGATATCCCTTTGTGTGGAGTTCCTGTTCATGCGCTTGCGCACCATGTCACTAAGCTGGTAAAAGCTGGGTATTCTGTGGCAATTTGTGATCAGGTGAGCAAACCTGTACCTGGCCAGGTGGTAAAGCGTGCGGTGAGCAAAGTTCTGACGCCCGGAACACTTATTGACGCTGGTCTTCTTGATGAAAAATCTCCCTCCTTTCTTCTTTCCTACGCGCAGAGCGCGCATTCCATGGCACTTATTTTTGCAGAACTTGCAACAGGACAGCTTTTTGTAACCCAGTGTCCCGTGTCAGACGAACGAGCTGTTGAAGCCGAACTCTCTAAATTTTTGCCCGATGAAGTGGTCTGCAAAAGCGAATATTGTGCTCAAACAGCCTCTCTCTTTAAGAAAAATGGGTACAAGGTCACCAGCGTTGATGAGCGAGTGTTTTCTCAAGCGTGCTCAGAGGCATGGGTAGAAACGAGCTTTGAAGAAGACACAGCGCAGCGTTTTTTAAAAGAGCGTGTTTTGTATGATGCGTTAGATACATTGGTGAGGTATTTGAACAAAAATAATGCTGCAGCATTCGCGCTTTTGAATCAGGTTCATTTTTATCAAGCGCATGATTATCTCCTTTTGGATGCGCAAACACAAAAGAATCTCGATTTGATCGAAAATAGTACACACGGTGGGCGAGATTTTACGTTGCTTTCTGTTATCGACAAGGCACAAACGCCCATGGGCTCAAGGTTGCTGAAAAAGTGGTTAGTCAGACCGCTTATCTCAAAAAATGAAATTGTACGTCGCCAGCAGGTGGTCAGTCTGTTTGCAAAAAACCTTAACCTTCTTCACCCCGTACAACAGCTTTTACGGGCCATGCCAGATCTTGAGCGCATTGTGGCGCGGGTTGCCATGGAACGTGCGACTAAACAAGATTTTCTTGGCATCAAACGGTATCTGCAGATTGTGCCGGCATTGTGTGCCGAATTGGCATCAGTTATGCAAGGCGCTGAACTTTTGCAGGGCATTCTGGGCCAAATGTACGTTAATGCCTCGTTGTTTGAATATCTCGATGCAGCGTTGAGTGAAGAACTTGGTGCGCAGCAGCTTATTCGCAAAGGCTTTGACTTGGAACTTGATGATTTGCGCGCGATTGCCGAAAACAGCAATAATGACATTTTAGATCTTGAGCAGCGTGAAATTGAGCGTACCGGGATTACGAGTCTGAAAATTAGGTACACCGATGTCTTTGGTTTTGGGATTGAGGTGACTAAGGCAAATTATGGCCAGGTTCCTGCTGATTTTATTCCTCAGCAGACGCTTGCAAACCGAACGCGTTATGTGACCCCAGAACTTAAAGAGCTTGAGATGGCCATTCTTGATGCGCGCCGGCGTGTTGGCGATGTTGAGCAAATGGTCTATGAGCGCGTGGGCAAAGAAATTATGCAGCATGTGACAGCTTTGCGTTCATCTGCCCAAGCGCTTGCAACGCTTGATGTCCTGGTTGGCTTTGGATGTTTGGCGTTTGAATCGCGGTATGTGTGTCCAGAAATTACAGAGGGCGTGGCGCTTGAAATTGTTGATGGTCGCCATCCGGTGGTCGAGCATGTTTTGCATGCATCGTTTGTTCCGAATTCTACACATTTTTCTGATGCTTTGTTGATGCACATTATTACGGGTCCCAACATGGGTGGTAAGTCTACGTACCTTAGGCAGATTGCCTTGATTGGTATTTTGGCGCATCTGGGAAGTTTTGTTCCGGCAAAACGAGCCGTTGTTCCACTCCTTGATAGAGTCTTCACCCGTATTGGCTCTGGCGATGATTTGGCTGGTGGCAAGAGCACGTTCTGGGTAGAAATGGAAGAAACGGCCATCATTTGCTCGCAAGCGACGCAAAAAAGCTTGGTTATTCTTGATGAAGTTGGTCGCGGAACCAGCACGTATGACGGAATGGCGCTTGCGCATGCGATTGTGAAATATTTGGTTGAGGTGGTGAGGTGTAAAGGCCTTTTTGCAACGCACTACCATGAATTATGCCAGTTGGAGTTTGAGTTTTCTTCTGTGAAAAATTATTCAACGGCTTGCAAGCCAACACTGCATACGCTCTTGTTTTTACACAAAATTATCGAAGGCCCTGCGCAAGGAAGTTTTGGTATTCAAATTGCGCAGCAAGCTGGATTGCCAGACAAAATTATTCACGATGCGCGTGAATTTCTTGCGCAAAAACCTCATGAAGCTTCGCAGGCGCTACCAAAACAACAGCAAATTTCTTTTGAGCCCGCACAATCGCTTACCAGGGAGCGTGCTTGTTACGAGTTTCTTAAAGATGTTGAAGTGAACGATCTTTCTCCGCGCCAAGCGCTAGATGTGCTTTTTAAGCTTAAACAAGATTTTCTGGCTTAGGCTTCTAGTTCTTCGTAATTCCTCAACCCTCTTATGAAATCATGAAGCGCTTCCTCTGTGGGGATGCTCTGAGGATAAGAGGGGTCTGCTTGCTTGGCTTCTGAAAAATAACGAGCTTCTCTTTGAAGGGTTGCTTGAATATTTTGTAAGAGATCCTTTGGGAGAGAATTATACTCAAATGCTTTACTTGATGCCCCTCGGTCATCACTGTCGCGATGAAGTATTCTAAAAAAAGAAAGTTTAAAGGTTGGTAAAAGGTCTACATGTTCTTCTTGTTCAAGGTAGACAATGAGGAGTGGGATCTTGTGTTGGATGCAATATTTTCCAATGATGTGGAGATTTTCAGATGAAACATCAGTGGTTTCTGTGTGATGAGCAATAACAGGTAGGCCAAAAGATGCGCCAACAAGGACAATGCCTCGTATGTCTTCTCGAGGAGATATGGTTGAGGTAGGGGTTGCAACGGTACGTCGTCTTTGTTGGGGTTTAAGAGAACGCGCGAGGTTGTTGGT
>JACCDG011032555.1_pt1 | contig 10756 bp, 10 predicted proteins | sample 7442471 | NCBI WGS metagenome assembly JACCDG01 (sample SAMN15323444, study PRJNA562643) | freshwater metagenome | isolation source: river surface water | place: USA:Blue River Watershed | collected 2017-08-17 | reverse complement strand
TGGCACACACGCCAGCAGACGCCCTCTTCATCTTGGGTGATTTGTTTGAAGTGTGGGTGGGCGATGACAACCCAGACCCCTTTGCCTTGCAATGCGTTAGCGTGCTCAAAAACACGGCACAGCGCATACCTGTGTATTTCATGTGTGGAAACCGCGACTTTTTGGTTGGCGCAGATTTACGCCACACCACGGGCATGCACGGTTTGAACGACCCGACGCTGCTAGACCTTAGCCACAGTGACCACGCCCCATCCATCCGCATCCTGCTCAGCCACGGTGATGCACTGTGCCTGGATGACCACGACTACCTAGCCTTCCGCGCCCAAGTGCGCCAGCCCGAGTGGCAAGCCAGCTTCTTAGCCAAGCCTTTGGCCGAGCGCCAAGCTTATGCACGCGATGTGCGAAATAAAAGCGAAGCTCTCAAACGGCACCACACAGACTATGCAGATGTCGACACACAAGCTGCGGTGACTTGGCTCAAGGCCTGCAACGCACACGTGCTGTTGCATGGTCACACCCACAAACCTGCTGTGCATGACCTAGGCGAAGGCTTGAGCCGCTGGGTACTGAGCGATTGGCATGCGGATGCCACACCACCTCGCCTAGAGGTGCTGAGCTGGCAACGCCAACCAGCGGCAAACGCCACGCACGGATTGCAACGGATGCCATTGAGCACCCTACTAAACCACACATAAAAAAACGGCGCCTCAGCGCCGTTTTTAACTTAACGTTTCTGCGTTTAGCGCTTGAGCAACACCTTGAGTGCCGCTTGCAAACGGCGCGCAGCGCCTTCGTCATACGCGCCACCCAAGACCTGCGCTGCATCGGCAGCCCAAGTCATTTGGGGCGATGGGTCATTGCGGCGTGTGAGCATTTGCAACTGCAAAGCACGGCGCGCATCCATGTGCGCAGCAGGCGTGGGCAAATCTGCCGCCACTTCTAAGCGCAACAGCGGTGTGACCACCTCGCCTTTGGGTTCGGCCGACAAAGCTTGTGCCCACTGCGTGCGTTGTGCGGGGTTCAACTTGCTGCCAATCGCTTGCGCAGCAGGCACTTGGGCGGCATCGCGTTTTTGCCAAGCGTGCATCAATTGAGTCAACACTTCGCCGTGCGCTTGTGAAGCCAAGCGACGCAAGGCATCTTGCGCCGATTCCAACGCATGGCGCTGCGCACGGAAAGCGACATCACCCAAACGTGGCCCCCTTGGGGCAAAGCCTTCACGAGCACCGTCGCGACTCGGTTTTCCATCACGGCCAAAGCCTGGCTTATCACCCAACTTGCCGCCAGGCTTGCCATCGCGGCCACGGCCCGCGGGGACTGCTTCGGTGCGCTTTTGACCTGGGCGATCATCGCCACGGACCGCCACCACGGGGCGTGGTGCGGCTTTGGGTTTGGCTGGTGCAGCTTCCACGACAGGCGCTGAGACATCATCGGAAACAGAAGCATCTGCAGCTTGCGCGTCGTTGGCTGTTTCAGCGGTCTCAGCCGCGGGCACAGCATCCACCGAAGCGTCTGTTGAAGGCTCAGTCACTTTTGCCTCTGGTGCCCCAGAAGCAGCTGTGCTAACCGCGACTTCACCACGGGCTATTTGTTCAAGGGCTTGCATGGCCGCGCGAATAGCTGCGGCATCGCCTTTGGCAGTGGCCGACTCCAAGGCTTTGGCAGCATCGAGCACGGCTTTGTCGTGCGGCGTCAGCGCCGCTTGCGATTGTTCGCGCACCGATGATTTGCGGGCGAAAGCTTCGTCAATCGGTTGACGGAAGGCATCCCACAGTTTTTGTTCTTGCTTACGATCGAGCACCACCGCATGGGCTTCTTCTTGCCAGCGTTGCTGCAAAGACTTCACTGCATCTACGCGCAAGGTAGGCGCAGCACCCAAAGCTTGCGCTTCTGCAATCAAAGCATGGCGACGCGCAAGGCTCGCTTTTTGCGCGTTTTCAAGTGGCTCATGCGCCGCGTGAATGGCAGCTTTCCAGACAGGCTGCAATTCGGCAAACATTTTTTCGCTCAGGTGGCCACTCTCGCGCCAGCGTTGGGCGAACTGGTGCAGCTGGCGAGCCACACCTTTCCAATCGGGTCCGTTGGCGTGTGTCGCCGTCCAAGCTTTCACTTCTTCAATCAAGGCCAAGCGTTGCGCTTTGTGCGCCGTGGTTTGTGCACGGGCTTCTTTGAGCCAAGCGTCCACCACTTCGTGGGCACGGTTGCAAGCGCTGTCAAAACGTTTCCACAACGCAGGGTTAGGCGCGGCTTCTTTGTCAATTTTTTTCCATTGCTCACGCAGACCACGCAGGGTTTCTTGCATCTTGCGACCGCCCATGGCAGGGACGCGAACCACTTCAACGGCAACCACTTCTGCTGGGCTAACAGCGTCTGCGGCCACGCCATCAGTCGCGGGGGCTTGCGCAGGCGCAGGTGCAGCTACATCTGCCTCAGCCACATTGGCTTTGGCAGGTTTCGCAGCAGGTGCTGGCTTGAACAAGGCCTCGGCTTGCATGGCCAGTTCTAAACGTTTTTGGTCCACCACCGCTTTGTCGGCGGTGGGTTTGACCTTGCGGGTCGCATCCACACCACTGGCTGGCTTTGCCGCTTTTTCTGGCGCTGCGGCTTGGGGCAACACTTCGCCACGGGCCACACGAATTTGATCTGACCAAGCGGGCACGGCTGGCAATGGCGCAGCCACGTCTGCAGCTGCAGCCTCGGTCAAGGTCAAGGCTTCACAAAAAGCGGTCCACACGGCTTGCACTTGTTGGGTGCTGGTTTGCAGCGCAGGGGCAAATTTGGCATCGACGCTGGGCCATTGGGTATCCCCAGCCAAAGCTTGAGCTTGCGCCACCCAACGATCAAGGTCAACCTGAAGCGCTTCGCGTTGAGCGAGGGCATCTTGCCAAGGTTTGGTCGACAGCACTTCAATGCGCTGCGCCAACAGCACCGCAGCTTCGCGTTGCACTTGGGTTTGGTGCTGCAGATCTTCAATCGCTTTCACACGTTCGGCCAAGGCGGTTTTCAAACCAGCCAAAGGTTCGCGTGACAAAGGGGCGCCCGCTTTAGCGGCATCGCGCTGCCAGCCCATGGCATCGGTCAAGTTGATGTGGGCCGCATCGCGCAATGCCTCGCCTTTGGCGGCCCATTCGATGATCAAGGCATCTTGGTCTTTGCTGCGACGCAGCTCGTCCAGCTTTTCACGCAGCACCTTGGCTGCACCTTTGTCGCGGTGGCTCATTTCGTCGAAGGCCGCTTGCACTTGTTCCAAAGTGGGTTGGCCAGCCAGCCAATCGCGCAGGCACGCCGTGCGGTCTGCCGAAGAGGAAACGGTAAAGGCTCCGCCAGTCAATTTGTCTAAGGTGGCGAGGTCGAGGGATTTGTTAGAAGAATCAGTCACAAGTAGGGCTCACAGTAAATTAGGTGTGATTGTCGCCGAGGCTTTAAAATTTCAGCTACTTCCTATTTAATTAATTTATGTCTATTCCCATGTTCGCCCGTTTACAGCTAGGTCTACGTACCTTTGCGGCGGACGTTGCCCAAGGATTTTTTGCCATTTCCCACAACGGATTGGCCGTGGTGGGCCTATCGATCTTCTTCTTTGTGGTGGCGCTGACCGTGCGCCCCGACCTGCGCGTGGTCACCGAAGCCAAGATCATCAGCTGGCTGCAAGAGCGCCAATACGATGAGCTGGGCATTGCCACCGATGCCGACGCCGTGGATCGCGCCACCGCCACCGACCCCCGCGACCTGCCCAAGCAACAAGCCAACTTGGCCTATTGGCTGAGCAAGAAATACCGAGTCGCGCCCGAACCCTTGAGCGCCTTGGTCTCCGAGGCCTACGATGTGGGCCCCGACAACAACATTGAGCCCACCCTCATCTTGGCCGTCATGGCCGTGGAGTCAGGCTTCAACCCCTTTGCTCAGAGCCATGTGGGCGCGCAAGGTCTGATGCAGGTCATGACCAAAGTCCACGAGCAAAAATACCAAGGTTTTGGCGGCACATTGGCTGCATTTGACCCCGTCGCCAATGTGCGCGTTGGGGTCAGCGTGCTCAAAGAGTGCATCAACCGCGCTGGCAGCCTAGAAGGTGGCCTCAAACTCTATGTGGGCGCGGGCAATCTCAAGGATGACCAAGGCTATGCGGGCAAAGTAATGGCCGAGAACGCACGCCTGCAACAAGTGGCCAAAGGCGTGAAAGTGCCAATTTCTGCCCCACCTTCCACCGCCGCTGAGGCGGCCACAGCCCGTTTGGAGAGCTTGTGGGAAAAAGCGCAGCGATTGACGCCCTTTGGCAAGGACGACAACGAGTAACCCATGCGGTTGAAGCGCGGTAAACTCTTACCCGCGCGCAACTGGCGATAGGCGTATTGGGCTTGCCTGATACCGCTGACGTGGATGTATGACCACTGGGAAGCGCGCAGCCTCTGTTCGCAGAGGTGTTTTGCCGTTCGCCTGGGCAGCCACCACTCCACCTTTTTCTAGGACTGCCAGTATGTACAACCGCAACATCACGATCGAACAAACCGATCCAGAACTCTGGGCCGCCATTCAGGCCGAAAACGCCCGCCAAGAGCACCACATTGAACTGATCGCCAGTGAGAACTATGCGTCTCCCGCTGTCATGCAAGCCCAAGGCTCGCAATTGACCAACAAATACGCCGAAGGCTACCCTGGCAAGCGCTACTACGGTGGCTGCGAAAACGTGGACGTGGCTGAACAATTGGCCATCGACCGCATCAAAACCATCTTCGGTGCTGACGCTGCCAACGTGCAACCTCACTGTGGCGCGTCTGCCAACGAAGCCGTGTTCTTGGCGTTCTTAAAGCCCGGCGACACCATCATGGGCATGAGCTTGGCCGAAGGCGGTCACTTGACCCACGGCATGGCCCTGAACATGTCTGGCAAGTGGTTCAACGTCGTGTCTTATGGCTTAGATAGCAACGAAGCCATCGACTACGAAGCCATGGAAGCCAAAGCCCGCGAACACAAGCCCAAGCTCATCGTGGCGGGTGCATCGGCTTACAGCTTGCACATCGACTGGGCACGTTTTGCCAAGATTGCGAAGGAAGTTGGCGCAATTTTCATGGTGGACATGGCCCACTACGCAGGCTTGATCGCCGCTGGCCAGTACCCCAACCCTGTGCCGCATGCCGATGTGGTGACATCGACCACCCACAAGAGCTTGCGCGGCCCACGTGGCGGCATCATCTTGATGAAGGCCGAGCACGAAAAAGCCATCAACAGCGCCATCTTCCCTGGCCTGCAAGGCGGCCCCTTGATGCACGTCATCGCAGCCAAGGCCGTGGCGTTCAAAGAAGCCATGCAGCCTGAGTTCAAAGAGTACCAAGCCCAAGTGGTGAAAAACGCCAAGATCGTGGCTGAAACACTCACAGCACGCGGCTTGCGTATCGTCAGCGGCGGCACACAAAGCCACGTGATGCTGGTAGACCTGCGCTCCAAGAAGATCACTGGCAAAGAAGCCGAAGCGGCTTTGGGCGCTGCCCACATGACGATCAACAAGAACGCGATCCCCAACGACCCAGAGAAGCCATTCGTCACCAGCGGTGTGCGCATTGGTACACCTGCGATGACCACGCGTGGTTTCAAAGACGAAGAGGCCCGTATCACGGCCAACTTGATTGCGGACGTGTTGGACAACCCACACGATGAAGCGAACATTGCGGCAGTGCGTGCCAAGGTGCATGCGCTGACTTCTAAGTTTCCTGTTTACAAGTAACTTTTTCAAACCCCGTCCTTTGTGGCGGGGTTTTTGTTTGTCTTCAAGGTTTTGTTCGTTAAGAGTTTTCGTTCGTCAGGGGTTCGCGCCGGAAACGGCACGGGTTGTAGGCACGGCGGGCTCTTCATGTTGGGGTACCAGAAATCATCGCCCGCCGCACCTACAACCCGCGCTGTTCTGGTTTGAAATATTTCTCTCGGGCATTGCCTGTTTGTTGATGCAGTGATGGTCCGAGTGAAATATGCGAGCGAAGCAAAGCGTGACGCAGACTGAGGGTGTTTGGTATTGGCCGCTGACGATTTCTGGTACTCCAGCATGAGGAAGCGGCCAATACCAAATGCCCTCAGCGAGCCCAGCACAAAAAAAGCACACAAACAAAACGCAAACCAAAAAGCAAAAGAGAAAACAGCATATGAAATGTCCCTTCTGCGGCCACCTAGAGACCCAAGTCGTCGAGACCCGCATGTCCGAAGATGGCGACTCCATTCGCCGCCGCCGCCAGTGCGGGGCCTGTGAGAAGCGCTACACCACCTACGAACGCCCCGACGTCAGCTTTCCGAACATCGTCAAAAAAGACGGGCGCCGTATCGAATACAAACGCGAGAAGTTGCTAGAGTCCATGGGCCTCGCCCTGCGCAAACGTCCAGTCAGCACCGAACAAGTGGACAACGCCATTGAGCGCATCGAGGAAAAACTCCTCAGCCTCGGCCAACGCGAAGTCCCCTCCACCCGCATTGGTGAGCTGGTCATGCGCGAACTCAAAAAACTCGACAAAGTGGCCTACATCCGTTTTGCCAGCGTCTATCGCAGCTTTGAAGACATCGACGACTTCAAGAGTCTCGTGGACGAAGTTCGCAAGTAGTTTTCGAGTCTCAGCCATGCGCTGATGCGCCTTCAAAACCTAGCATTTGCTGTATGCAACTGCTAGGTTTTTTTACATCCCAGACACGCAGCTCTGCCCCGACCACACAGGGCTTCACACTCGTGGAGTTGCTGGTCTGCCTTTGCGTGCTGGGTGTCATGGCTTCGTTTGCCATTCCAAGCTGGCAACGCCTGCAAGAAAGCAGTCGCGTCGAGGCCACACGCGACCAGCTCGTGAATGACTTACAAACCGCCCGTGTGCGCGCCTTGCAACGTGGCGAAGCCTTGCAGCTGATCCGCCAGCGGGATTGCACATGGGGCACTGCGGCCAGCAACGATTGGAGTTGTGGTTGGCAGCTTGTTTTGAAAGCCGATCAAACTGTGCTGCAAACCTCGCAGGTGCAAACACCGCTGCAAGTGACGTTTGCCAAATCAACGCCATTCGACATCAGCGCACGCGGAGACCTCGGCACGGTGGGCGACCGCTGGATCATCAAATCAAAACAAAACGCGTTCAACATCTCGCAGGTGTTGTGCCTCAGTAGCGCTAGCCGCTTGCGTTGGCAATCGGGTGAGTCATGCAGCAACTGAATCAGCCGCTTGATCAGCGAGGAATCGCTCTGTTGGAAGCCACCGTCGCTTTGGTTATCTTGGCATTCGGTGTATTGGGCTTGCTGTGGATGCATCAGCAAGGCCTCGCGCAACAACGTCAACAACTGATGCGCTCTGTCGCCATGGGCATAGCCGACGACTTGGCCGAACGCATGCGCATGAATGCACCGCAACGTGCGATGTATGCCAAAGCGTGGGGTAACTTCACCGTCGGTACAGCGGAATGCACAAATAACCCTTGCACACGCCAAGCATTGGCCCAATGGGACAAGCAGCAGTTGCAACACGCCCTAGAAACTCAATTACCCGAAGGTGATGCGGCTGTTTTTACATTGACCGACGTTCCTAGCTGGTGGGGCATCGTCATTGCGTGGCGCGATGTGAATGAGACCTACCCAACCGACACAGCCTCTGGCTCACCGCCCTGCCCCACCCAAATGAGCTGCTGGCGATTGTTCTTGAGGCCAGATCGATGAATTTATTCAAGCACGACACACCGTCACAACGTGGCTACACGCTACCCGAGTTGCTCATTGGCATGACACTGGGTCTGCTCGTCATCGCCGCAGCCACTCAAGCCTATGGCACCAGCCAGCAAACTTGGAATGCCATGGCCGCTGCGGATGCGGTGCACGTCAACGCACGCGTAGCCCTTCGCAGCCTGCGTGAGCAGGGGCAAATGGCAGGTGGCGCGCACCTCAATGCAAGCAACCACCATGGCCAACTCTCAGTCGATCTATCTCCCAACGAAGAAGCTGGGCAAGCTGCACTCGCTGGCGTCAACGGCACGAAATATGTCGAAAGCCTCACGCTCGGGCACTGGCATGCATTCGATACCATTGACTGCCAAGGCAACACTGGCAGCACACACACCAGCGTGCGCAACGACTACAAACTCAACACCAACAAAGAACTGAGTTGCAAAGACCTCAACCTCAGCAACAGCACTTACCAAGCCTTGGCCGAGGGCGTGGAAGACTTTCAAGTGCGCTATGCCGAGGCTAACCCTGGCACACAAACCATTCAATGGAAAACCGCCAACCAAGTGACCGACATGGCACAGGTATTGGCCATCGAAGTGTGCCTGCGGGTGGCCAGCATCAACACCGTTCACAACACCAAACCCAATGCCAACCTCAAAGGCTGCCAAGATGAAAGCATGCCCTCTGACGGCCGTATGCGCCGCACCTTCAAACGCGTGATGAGCTTGCGCAATCGCAAAGAGGTCATGCCATGAAACGCCCCGCCCATCACCACGGTTTTGCGCTGCCCAGCTTGATGGTCATGCTCGCACTGGCCAGCATCGCCACGCTGCTTGCCCTGCGCAACTTATGGGTGAACGATCAGCTGCTTAATGCCCAAGCCGACCAACTCCGCACCGAACACAAAGCTGAAGCGGCTCTGCCCGTGGCCTTGGCCGATATCTTGGGAGCAAGCATTCAAAGTGATGGCTCACCCAATCTGCGTCATACCGCTGGCAACAGCACGCAGAGCCATCCGTTTTTTCCTTCCTCGATGGCCGAATACGACTTGCTACGCCAACGCCTGAACGCCGCCACATGTCAAGCAGGCATATGTACACCCAACACACTCGACGCCAACGCCACGCAAGCCAGCTACTGGAAAGCCATCATCAGCACGGCCATGCCCGTGAGTGCCGCTGACACACCCTACGGCAACAACACTGCTTGGTATTGGGTTGAGGTGTTTCCATCGACCAGCGCACAAAACACCACATTCATTTATCGCATCACAGCCCTCGCCAATGGGGTTACGCCTAGCAGCACCACGGTATTGCAAGCCACTTGGTTGAGAAATAACTTCACCTCCCACACTGGGCAGTGGCGCAGCTGGCATGTACTGCATGACTGAATCTTTATGAAGAAAACACATCCATCACACGGTTTCACCCTCATCGAGTTGCTCATCGCCCTCGCCTGCGTTGCACTACTTGCCAGCTTGGCATGGCCCAGTTACCAAAACTTAATTTTGCGTAGTCAACGGGCCCAAGCGCGGACCAGTTTGCTGCAAGCCGCGCATTGGTTCGAGCGCGCCGCCAGCGCCAACGGCAGCTATCCACTCGCAGCCGATGTGCCTGCGAGCGTGCTGCACATTGACGGTCAGCGCTACCAGATGACTGTCACCAGCACCTCTCAAAGCTATACGCTCAGCGCCACCCCCTCAGGCACACAGGCCGCTGACGCTTGCGGCGTTTTGACGGTCAACCACTTAGGCGTGCGTGACGTGCAAGCGGCCAGCCTGACGGCGGCGCAATGCTGGAGTCGATAGAACCCACTTAGCCACCTCGTTTGGCCGTTCATAATTGCGCCATGACTTTTTCTGTGCAAGACACCGCCTGCATGCAACAAGCGCTCAGCTTGGCCCGTGACGCGCTTTACCTCACCTCGCCCAACCCACGCGTGGGCTGCGTCATCGTCGGGGCTGACGGTGCGGTGCTGGGCCGCGGCCACACACAACGGGCTGGCGAAGCGCATGCCGAAGTCATGGCCTTGCGTGATGCACAAGCCCAAAACAACGATGTCAAAGGTGCCACCGCTTATGTGACGCTAGAGCCTTGTAGCCACCAAGGCCGCACCGGCCCCTGCTGCGATGCGCTCATCCATGCTGGCTTGGCACGTGTGGTGATGGCCATTGAAGACCCCAATCCTCAAGTCGCAGGCCAAGGCATGGCGCGCTTGCGTGCAGCAGGTGTGCAAGTCGATGTGGGCTTACTGGCCGACGAAGCCCATGAACTCAACATCGGTTTTTTCAAACGCATGACCCTCGGCACACCCTGGGTGCGCATGAAAATTGCTGCCTCGCTGGACGGTCACACTGCGCTGAACAACGGCGTGAGCCAATGGATCACCTCAGCCCCCGCACGTGATGATGGCCATGCATGGCGCGCCCGTGCCTGTGCTGTACTGACTGGCATTGGCACCGTATTGGAAGACGACCCACAACTCGATGTACGTGCCGTATCCACCCCCCGCCAGCCCACGCTGGTGGTGATGGACAGCCAGCTCGAAACACCGCTCAACGCAAAACTCTTTCAACCGCAACGCCCCGTGTGGATTTACTGCGCCGTTGACCACGCCGAACGTCGCCAAGCGCTTGAGGCCAAAGGCGCACAGGTGGTTTACCTACCCAACCCATCTGGCAAAGTTGACCTCGCAGCCATGCTCAAAGACCTCGGTCAAAAGCAAATCAACGAAGTGCATGTCGAAGCGGGCCACAAACTCAACGGCTCGCTCTTGCGCGAAGGCTTGGTAGACGAGTTGATCACCTACCTCGCACCCAAGCTCATAGGTCAAGGTAGAGGCATGACAAACTTGGGGCCTTTCGCGACTCTGAACGATGGAAAAGCGCTCGCGTTTCACGAAGTGACACAAATCGGCCCTGATTTAAGGATATTGGCTCGCCTGAGTCGGTAAGCGGGCTGTAAACCTGCGAAAATATCGCCCATGTTCACCGGAATCATCACCGGCGTGGGGCGCATCACCGCTGTCCACGACCTGGGTAGCTCTTTAAACCACGGCAAGCGTCTCACCATCGAGTCGCCTG
>JACCDG010493711.1_pt1 | contig 10757 bp, 10 predicted proteins | sample 7442471 | NCBI WGS metagenome assembly JACCDG01 (sample SAMN15323444, study PRJNA562643) | freshwater metagenome | isolation source: river surface water | place: USA:Blue River Watershed | collected 2017-08-17 | reverse complement strand
GGTTTTCATGCAGAAAATGATTCATGATTTCATCGTAGTTGGTGAGGTCAATGAATTCCTCGGCATTGGCGCCACGGTGGCATTCTAAACAGTGTTTAGCGAAAACCTCATTGAATACGAATTTGTACCCAGTGGTTCGCGCATTCACGTCTTGCGCATGACCCGCTTTTGATAACGTGTGAGGACGTTCATGAACGGGGGCACAGGAGAGCATCGATAAGCAAAACCAAATAGAACAACTTTTCTTACTGGCTAGCTTCAACAAAAACTCTTTTGCCCAAGAACGAAGGAATCTCAACAAAAAGCCATCCCTGGCTCCCCGACTGGCTCCCCAAAAGTCAATCCTACTCTGCGAAACTTGGGTCCTCCTCGTTCGCACCCTTCCCCCTCGACAGTTCAAATGGAATTGAATCAGAGACTAACGAATAAAGAAAATTGAACTTTTCAATTCCTCATATAACGAGGTTCAATGGACAATCGAGTTTGGAAATTTGGGAGAGGATTCAATGCGCGACAATTTTAAAAAATTTCATCAGAAGTATAAGATCTACTACCCAGCCACCTTCTTTTTGGGCGGCTTTTGTTTTGATTTACTCACGCTAGGGAGGGTGGATGATTGGGTAAACCTTGTTTCTCAGCTTTTGTATTTAGTGGTAGCTGGAGGTTTATTGTCTCATACCTTTTACGAAAACCAAGCACCTCAGAATCAGGAATTGCCCCTGGACCGCTTAGGCCCCGATACAAACACGCCCTTTTGGCGACGTTGGTATTATCAATGGCGGACAGAAGCTATGCATTTTGCTTTTGGCTCATTGCTCAGTGCTTACACAATTTTTTATTTTAAAAGCGCTTCGTTCGTCACATCATTTGTGTTTCTCGTGCCCCTCCTGATTCTTCTTGTCGCCAATGAGTTAGAGCGATTTCAAGGAGGTCGTCTCTGGATTAAATACGCGCTATTTTCGTTGTGTGTGTACTCCTTCTCAGCCCTTGTTCTGCCGATCTTCACGGGCCAGATCAATGCCATCATTTTTTTGCTATCCATGGCGTTAGGAAGTGGTTTCCTTTATGGCTTACATCGAATTTACAACAAACTAGGTATTAGTTTGGCAACGCAGTTTCGAAATTTCATCCGCCCCAGCTTCGCCGTGCTCTTGAGCTTTTTAATCCTCTACTTTCTTAAAGTTTTGCCCCCGGTGCCTCTGTCGTTACAATTTATGGGAATTTACCACAGCGTTGAGAAAACTCGGGAGGGCCGATTTCGCCTGGGTTACACTCGCTCCCCCTGGCTTTTTTGGCAGAAAGGCGATCAATCTTTTGAGGCCGCTTCAGGCGACAAGGTCATGGTTTTCTTTCGCTTGTTTTCACCCTCAACCTTTGCCGATTCTGTGAAGGTTAATTGGCACTTTAAGGACCCACGGTCGGGGTGGACCCAGCAAGATGCCATTCAAATTGCTGTGGTGGGAGGTAGAGACGAAGGGTTTCGAGGCTTCGCCCAGAAGAGTAATTATCAACCAGGTGAATGGCGGGTCTCAGTTTCGACGACTGAAGGAAGAGAAATTGGTCGCCTAAGGTTCACTGTCTCCCCAGCCGATGGCGAACCGCCGGAAATCCGCTACGATGAACAGTAGGGATATATTCGAGCTGCGGCCTCACGGCTTAAGCATTTTAAGGAGAAAAGGATAAAAAATTCGCTAACTCCGGTCTCGCGACAGGAAGAGGTACCCGAGCCGCACGCCCAATAATTAGTACGCCTTCAGGCGAATGAGTTTGTTGATTAAACTGAGCACTTTCGAGCACATTTGGATGACGGGAGTAGCTGCCCGTAGCCCATTTCACGCCCACTCCTTCTTGCCAAAGGGCGAGCGACAAGACCGTCACACTGGCTGCGAGAGTTGCGAAATCTTCTTTCTCTTGGGCCGGGTTGGATTTTTTAATTCCGAGCAAAAGAATCTCAGCTGGATCAACAAATTTTGATCTTATTGCCCGCGCCATGTCTGCAGTCCAAGAATCGCCCAATTTTTTTTTTGTCGCCAGTAAGTGCTGAGCCGCAATTTCCTCCCTCGCCACCTTCCCCAGACGCTTAAATAACCAGGGAAACGTAATTTTGTGATTGGGGACCCACAAACTGAGAGCCAAACACCGCTCGACAACTTTCCAATCAACTGACTCCGGCAAAAAATCCTGAACAGTCCGCCTCTCACGGACCAATTGCTCAAACGAATTCATTTTAGAAATATCCAAAGTGCAAACCCCTTGTTTTTTGGTTGTCTTCTGGTTGTTTTCTGGCCTTTTTATGGCCTTTTTATGGTTTTTGACCGGTGAGGAGTTTTTTAAAAGTGGCCACAGCTCTGGGCCTTGGCCCAAAAATCATCGAGCTAGCCTTAGCGAGAAACGATGAAAGCACTATTCTTGAACTATGAAAATCAAAAAATATTCCCGAAGCTTACTTGGTGCGGTTGTGATCTGTTTTGCTTTGTCTGGGCCATCTTGCGGTAGTGACTACAAGGGCAGAAATTTGAATGAGATTTCAAAATCTTCAAACTCCCCGTCCCTACCCGAAAAAAACGCAAGAGTTGAGATCTGCTACCCAGGAGCAGACCGTCAAAGAAAATCTTGTGTTCCCAAGGTGACATTTGCCCAATTGGGAGCAGAAGCGAGCAAATATCAATATATCAACCCCTTTACGGAACCGACTTTTCCACGAGGCTTCAATAAAGACCAGTACCGTGCACCCACTTTTTTTGGCAATCTCACCCAAGTGGACCCACGGCTATCTCTTTCTGAGCACTTTGTGCGGTCCGAACTTTTACCAACTTCTTCGGCCCGCGGACACTTTGGTGTGTATTCAAAAACTATTTTAGAAAAACTCGAAGCACTTCGAGCTGCCGTGGGGCGCCCTGTGGTGGTCAATTCCGGCTATCGAAGTCCTGGCTACAATGGCACCTTGCAAGGCGCCGCGAAATTTTCACGCCACCAGTACGGTGACGCCGTGGATTTCGCCGTCAATGGGGTTAGTTTTAGTCGCTTATCTGAAATTTGTTTAAGCCTAGGAGCCAGCTATTTTCAAATATACCGCTCCCATATTCATTGCGATTGGCGGAGCACGCCCTTGGATGCAGATTTCTATCCACACGCAGCTGACACCACCTTGGCGCGAGCACAAGGAAGTTTAAGTGTCTTTGACGCCATTGACGAAGAGGCCAAGTTGCAATTGGAGGCAGCTGTGCAAGGAACGGCGGGTTCTGAAAACTCGGCATTTCTGCTCTCCATGGATCTCCCCAAAGAGGACTCTGGCGAACTGACGCACTCCTGGAGAATCCTTACACCAAGTGGCAAAGTTATTGAATCGCAGACGGATCAAGTGCTAGTTCCTGAGGAGAGTGGTGTTTTTGAAGTTCAAGTGGAAGTGGGCGGCGCCCACGTTTTTAACCAAAGAGTCAAGCGTTGAAAATTGATCCCCCAGTACTCAAGGTCTTATTTGTTTGCTTAGGCAATATCTGTCGTTCCCCAGTGGCAGAAGCTATTTTTCGCCAGCTTCTCAAAGGGAAGGGCTGGGACCCTCATGTACAAGTGGATTCGGCGGGCACCTCTAGCTACCATCAGGGCATGCCCGCAGACCCTCGCACTCGAGAAACAGGAAAAGCTCGAGGCTACAATGTCACTTCATTGTCGCGGCCACTCATCGAATCGGATTTTTGGGAGTTTGACTTCATTTTGACTATGGATCGCAAAAACCTTGAAGACTGCCTCGCCGTCAAACCACAAGGCAGCCCGGCCTTAGTTTTACCAGTGACACAGTTTTGCCGCACTCACAGGGTGAGTGACGTGCCTGACCCCTACCATAAAGCGGCAGATGGGTTTGAGCTCGTCATGGACATCCTGGAGGATGCCCTTTCGGAGTTCTGTAACCACCTCGAAAAAGCCCCGGCAACTGGCACGACAGCTCGTTTGGCGTCAAAAATGGAGATAAAAAAGAAACTTGGATTGGCTCAAGAATAAAATTTGTTTTAGTTCAATCCTCAAAGAGACCAAAGACGTTCGGATTGAAAAAGTCACCGACGATCAAGAACGCTGCTTCCTCCTAAAGACCAGGTTGGATCGCAGTCTGCCACCCTCTTCTCCAGCCTTTGACCAACTCCATTGCGAACGATTAGGCCTTGAAACGCTAGCTCAGGCTGGGCTGCAAACTCCGCAAATAGTTTATCATGATGATTTGCGGCTGGTCCTGACGTGGATTGAAACGCAGCCAGAAAACGAAGCCTTCTGGCGCAAAGCGGGGACAGATTTGGCGCAAATGCATCGCACCCAAAGATCCACGTTTCTTGGTTTTGACCACGACAATTTCATTGGGATCACGCTCCAAAAAAACACCCCCCGCAAACCCTACGTTGATATTAGGGACTGGGCTGAGTTCTTTTTTGAAGACCGTTTGCTTTATCAAACTAAATTACTGTTAGAAAAAGCTCAACCGGCCCAGGAACTATTCGAGCGTCTCATTGCGCAGAGATCAGCTATTATCAACAGCCTTTGTGATGCCGACGAAGAGCCCAGTGTCTTGCATGGTGATTTGTGGCGAGGCAATCTTTTGTGTGACTTTTCATCAACTCCTTACTTCATTGACCCCGCAGTTTATTGGGGACATCGAGAAGCCGATATCGCCATGACGAAACTCTTCGGGAGCTTCCCTCTCGCTTTCTACGAGGCCTACCAACGGGCTTTCCCTCTGAAGACCAGATGGCAGAGCCGCGAAAAATTTTATCAACTTTACCACCTTCTCAACCACTGGAATCTCTTTGGTAGCACCTACAAAAACTCTTGCTATAAAATTCTAAATCAATCGGATCACTAGCAAAGGCCGCTTAAAAACAATGTCCTATCAATACCCATCCTGAGATTGAAATTCTCCAGCAATTCCCGTCCACAAAAGCCACTGCCTGAACCTTTTGGTTTTAAATCTTTTGCCAATCAGGCTAAACAGATTGAGATCCTTTGACCTCTGACCTCCACGTAGATAGCCTCGGTGTCCAAATGAGCAGGCAAATCATTTCCTCTGAAACTCTTACAGATCTCCCTTTGACAAAATGGGCTGAGTCACAAAACCTCACCCCAGCGCCGCCGACGGCGCCTTTGGCCACAGCATTGGCAGCGCCGGAGGGCAATCGGGAGCCTCTTGCAAAACCCCGCCCCAGCCAGGAGCCATTGAGCGAGATTCCGAGCAAGGAACCGCAGATATTGACCGTATCTCAGGTGAATCAAGCGATTCGGGCCCAATTAGAGGGGCAGTTCAATCTCATCTGGATCAAAGGTGAGATCTCCAATTTCAAGGCTCACTCATCAGGCCATTGGTACTTTTCGCTCAAAGACTCCAAAGCGCAAATCAGCGGCGTAATGTTTCGTGGGTTTAACTCTCGTTTGAAGTTTCACCCGGAAGATGGTCTTGAGGTCCTGGTTCGCGGTCGCATCACTGTCTATGAGCCTCGAGGAAACTATCAGGTTTTTTGCGAACTTATGGAACCCGTCGGTGCCGGAGCTTTACAAAAAGCCTTCGAACAACTCAAACGCAAGTTATCTCAAGAAGGTTTATTTGATGCTGCCCGCAAGCGAGCACTGCCAGCATTTCCAAAACACCTGGTGATTGTGACCTCGCCCACAGGAGCGGCGATTCGGGATATGCTCAATATTTTGGCCCGGCGCTTTCGCCTTCTTGATATCACTTTGATTCCCACCGTAGTCCAAGGAGACCAAGCCCCACCGTTGATTGTCAAAGCCATCGAAACTGCAGCCCGTCTGCCAGGAGCCGATGTCTTGATTGTTGGCCGCGGTGGAGGCAGTGTCGAAGACCTCTGGGCTTTCAATGATGAGCGCGTCGCCCGCGCCATTGCGGCCTGCCCTATTCCCGTGATTTCCGCCGTCGGTCACGAAATTGATTTTACAATCGCTGATTTTGTCGCTGATTTGCGCGCGCCCACGCCATCGGCTGCAGCGGAATTGGTGGTTAAGGATTCAGAGGAACTCTTGAATCGTTTGCAAGGGTTGTCCCTGACATTGAATCAGCATCTGGGAAAAAGGCTGCAGGTCTTTCGTCATCAATTGGGCCAAGCGAGTTTGCGGCTTATCGACCCTCGACGTCGAATCAGTGACTATATTTTTCGTTTGGATGAATTGGTCGAGCGAGCTCAAAATGCGATCAGGGGATTGAGTCATAGCAAGAGCCTCATTCTTAAGGGGTTGCGCGCCCGCCTGGCAACTCCACAATTTTTGATTGATCGCAAACGCCTTCAATTGCAAAAGCAAGAAGAGGGTTTAAATCGGACTATTGATAAATTTTTGAGCAAACAACGTGAGACTGTGCAGTTGCAAGCTGGGTTATTGGATTCTTTAAGCCCTCTGAAAGTCCTCGAGCGAGGATACTCAGTGACGCGGACTGCGCGAGGGAAGGTCTTGCGATCTGTTGATGGCATTGAGATGGATTCGAAAATTGATATCTGGCTGTCGCAGGGGACTATTCATGCCACAGTCAATAAAGTGACCACGAAACAGGAGAGAACCCATGGAATTTGAGAAAAAGCTTTCACGTCTGGAAGAGATAGTAAAGAAAATGGAAACTGGCGATCTCCAGCTTGAAGACTCACTCACTCTTTTTGAAGAAGGGGTGCGTCTCTCCAAGGATTGTCAGGTGCAGCTGTCGCAGGCGGAGCAAAAGGTAAAAATGCTCACCAAAATCGATGAAACTGGGGCGGCCGTCACTCAAGACTTTGTTGTCCCAGAGCAGGGATGAAACACGACGCCGAAAATCCCTTTAAAGGGCAGACCAACGAAGCTTGCGAAGCTTTTTTAAACGCTCTGGATGACTTGTTAAAAACTCACTTAAATAATCTTGAAGCTTGCGCTGCCCAGTTTGGCGCTCCTAAACCATTGCGGCCAGATGCGCCTGAGGTGAGTTCCAAATCCTTATTTGCAGATTCGCGAAAAGCAAATTCACAAGTGAGCATCGTCACAGCGATGTCCTACACGCTCTTCGCCTCTGCAAAGCGCTTTCGCCCTCTGCTGTGTTTGGCGGCGTGCAAATTGTTTGGCATTGAAGCAAATCGAGCCCTGCCGTGGGCCGCGGCTCTCGAAATGATTCACACCTATTCACTGATTCATGATGATCTTCCCTGTATGGACAATGATTCCATGAGACGGGGACAACCGAGCAATCACATAGCTCACGGTGAGGCATTGGCACTCCTCAGTGGGGATGCCCTCCTCACTGAGGCTTTTGCTTGCTTACTTAAATCCTCGCCTGAAGAGGCGCCGCAGACCCTGCGTCTTTGGCTGGAACATTTGACCCGCGCGGCCGGAGCTCAGGGGATGATTCTCGGGCAAGTTTTAGATATCCAAGCCGATTCCAGAACGCCTCAAGCTTTTGACCTCGAACGCTTCCATCGCCTCAAAACCGGAGCTCTGATGGCTGCTTGTCTATCGGGAGTTTCGGCACTGGTTGGGCCAGAAACAGATGTCGAGCACTGGTGGAACTTCGGTGAAACTCTTGGATTGGCTTTTCAAATTGCCGACGATATCCTCGACGGCGACCAGGAAGAACCCTTGAGCTTTGTCACTGCATTTGGTTTAGAGGCGGCTCAGACACGCCTGCAAACCCTGAGTGCAGCGCTTAACCAAGTGCTTGAGGGCTATCCCCCCGAAAGAATTCAAATGTTTCACGATCTCATCCGCTGGAACTTAATTCGTAAAGTTTAGCTGTTAGATTGTTCTGATTTTAAGTTCACTTGTTTTCCGACTCAGCTCGCTGAGATTGACAACACTGCTATAAATTATATTTAATCACACTATGATATCCTGGTAATTTTGTTTCTTCCAAAACACCTGTGGCGCCACCCAAGACCGCATTGACTCAGGTGTCTTCAGGCCGGCAAAAAGAGTTATGCAGCTGTTTGTGGTCGGCGGATCAATAGGAAGCGGAATGACTCACGTGCGAATCGATACCCTGCTTGTAAAATTAAAACTGCTCACGTCTCGAGAGCGGGCCAAAAAGGCAATCCTCGCTGGACGCGTAGAATTGTTCAAGCAGGGACGCTGGCAGGTTGTAGTTGACCCGAGTTACCTGGTCCCCTCTGTTGGTGAGGAACTCGAAGAGGCCGACCTGGCTCTGAGGTCTCAGGCCATCGTGAGAGTGTTGCCTTTGGAGACTGTTGAATTTGTCTCTCGGGGTGGCGACAAACTTGAGGGCCTGCTGGCTAAGCTTAACCTAAGGGCCGAGGGCCTGCGGGTCCTGGATGTCGGGATGTCAACTGGGGGCTTTACGGAATGCGTGTTGCGCCGAGGTGCTCGAACTGTAGTGGGATTAGACGTCGGCCACGGCCAACTTCACCCGAGCCTGAGGGATGACCCCCGAGTGCTTTGCTTTGAGCACATTCATGTTCGCTATTTAACCCAGTGGCTTGAGAAGAACCCGCAACACAGACTCCACCAAGAATTGTCCGTGCCATTTGATTGGCTGGTGATGGATGTCTCATTTATCTCTTGTCGATTGCTCCTTCCCGAGGTTTTGGCTTACCTTAAGGAGACCGGCCGCTTGTTCTTGTTGATTAAGCCTCAATTTGAGTTGGGACCAGAGTCTTTGAACTCCAGCGGCGTAGTGAAAGCAGAAGCAGGTCACCACTCCACACCCTCACTGCTTGAGAATTTGCGGAGCTATTGTGAGCAATTGGGCCTTCAATCAATACAGACCTACCCCTCCACCGTCCTTGGCAAGGAAGGCAACCAAGAGTACTTTCTTTGCGGCGTTAGGGTCGGGTCTGGGGAAAAACTCACCACCAAAACATAGGCCTGAGTCATTTGTTTCGATACTTCCACCCTGGGAGGTGGGTTTTACTGGCTCCGTAGTTTTCCGCAATTCCAGCCCATTGGCCATTGCAACAAGTTTTGTGGTTTTTCTATTGGTTGGGTGCTCCACTGCTTCGCGGGTCACCACCCGCGACACCATCCACAAGTCTACTGAAGCCCAATCCCGTCCCCACACAGTGAACGCCGACGGTGGTGTGAAAATTGTTGCACCAGAAAAGCCCTCGCCCAGCAGCGGTCCCAGCCATCCAGGACAAAAACTGAAATTGGGTCTGCTGCTTGGCCCTGGTGGCAGCCGCACTCTGGCCTACGCTGGAGTGTTTAGTGCTCTTGAGCGGGAAAAAGTCGGAGTTTCTGGAATCGTAGGTTTAGAGTGGGGAGCATTGCTCGGGGCCCTTTACGCTGAAAAAGGTCAAGCCCACCAGGTGGACTGGCGGCTCTACAAGATGGAGCAAATGGAAGCATTAAAAGCCAACCTAATGGCCAAAATACTCCAAGGTGAACGGCAAATAGCGAGCTTTGAAAGCTTTTTATTGGAAACTTTCAACAACTTAAATCAAAAGGCGACCCATATCCCTTTTATCTGCCCCAGCGTGAACGCCCAGAAAAACGAACTGCAGTGGTTGCGCCACGGCCAGATGCGCCAAACAGTAGCAAAATGTTTACCCTTTCCACCGGTGTTTGCCTTGGATCGGCAATTCAGTGCCGCACCGCTGTCTCTCGAAGAAGGTGTGGCGCAACTTGCAGAAATGGGCATGGACATTGTGCTATGGGTGGATGTTCTTTCTGCGCGGGAGGTGCCAGGCCAGTTGCCACCCATGGTCCACTGGGTGTGGTCTGAGGGAGCGAGAACTAAAGTATCTGGTCTGACCCACAGATCCCCGATGGAAGTCGTTCGTCTAGTTATCAGAACACCTAAAGCCAGCCTTGACGATTTTGAAGATCGAAAAATTCTTTCAGAAATTGGGTTCACTCAAAGTCTCCCAGCCATTCAGAAGCTCGCGACAGAACACCGCTTTTAGCAGAGATTCCTGGGCGCTCTCTTGCACGGGCCCCAAACGCTATGACATGCTCAAAGATCAAAGATAGAGGAAGATAAACCAAAGCCCAATGCCCAGAGACCAAAACCCAGAGACTAGCAAACGTGAAAGGCCAATATGAGCAGCGCAAGAACTCCGAAAATTCCCATGATTGTATTTCAAGAACGGCGTTCGCGTCTCGCACAGTTGATCCCTGGTTCAGCTTTAATTCTTCCTGCCAATCCCGAGTATTTGCGCAACCACGATGTTCATCATCCTTACCGACAAGATACAAATTTAATTTATATGACCGGCTTTGAAGAAGCCCAATCAATATTTGTTTTTCGCCCAGGTGCGAAACACGAATCTATTCTCTTTGTCCACCCCAAAGATCCACTCAAGGAAATCTGGGAAGGCTTTTTATATGGACCACAATTGGCCAAGAAACTCTTTTGTGTCGACGAAGCTTACGATAACTCTCGTTTTGAAGAACTCATGCCTTCGCTGTTAGCAGACGTCTCAAAGGTTTACTATCACCTCTTCCAAAATATAGATTTTGATCAAAGATTTCAGAAAGTTCTCAGGAATCTTTATGAAACTCGACGCCGCTCTGGACGCGGTATCTTAGCCATTGAAGATTCAGCGCCACTCATAGGAGAAATGCGCATCCGCAAATCGGAGTGGGAGATCGATCTTTTAAGAAAGGCCTGCATCGCCTCATCCCAAGCGCACATCGAAGTAATGAAAGCCACTCGACCGGGTGTCAATGAACGAACTTTACATGGAGTATTTCTCAAATCCATTCTTGAACAGGGATGTGATCGAGAGGGTTATCGTGGCATTTTTGCTAGTGGTGCCGGAGCAACGACGTTGCACTATGTTTTTAACGATCAG
>JACCDG010208102.1_pt1 | contig 10757 bp, 10 predicted proteins | sample 7442471 | NCBI WGS metagenome assembly JACCDG01 (sample SAMN15323444, study PRJNA562643) | freshwater metagenome | isolation source: river surface water | place: USA:Blue River Watershed | collected 2017-08-17 | reverse complement strand
GTGAGGTTTTATAACCTCGACGTAATCATCTCCATCGGCTACCGGGTGAAATCGCAGCAGGGAACCCGCTTCCGCCAATGGGCCACCCGCACCCTGCGCGAGCATCTCACCCAGGGCTACACCCTCAACCGCCAGCGGCTGGAAAACAACGCCCGCGAGCTGGAGGCCGCGCTGCTGCTGGTCAAGAAAGCCGCCCAAAGCCAGGCGCTGCTGGCCGCATTCTGATTCCGCCCACTACTTCACTCTGCCGGCAGTCTGGCCAGCCGCGCAAATGCCAGAGCCACTTCGATGCCTTGATTTAGCGAGGTGTGATGTTCTAATGTACTTCCGAGGCTCTGGTTCGGCCAAATACATCAATTTCAAAACATCATGTGAAAACGGTCATTTTCTGCCATCTGCCCCATATTCATCGATGATAAATGGCAACTACGTATACATCTGACTACCTGCTTTACAGCACTTTACGGACTCAATTACCTGTAGATCGCCATGCAAAGCCTTACAGGACTCCTTTTTACTTCAAGGATGCGAAATGAACGTACCCGAAGATCTCAACCGCTTGTATGCCAATGTATCGGACAGCATCGGCAGCGCCATGGCAGACATTCTCTCGCTCAACGTCGAGCACAAGGATGGCAAGCGCGAAATCGGAAACATTACCGACAAGCTTCGTGACATCCAGACACGCTTCGATAGCGAACTGCACCAGCTAGAGACCCAAGCCGAGTGGGATACATTCACCTTGGCGTTCTTCGGCGAAACCAACGCTGGCAAAAGCACGATCATTGAGTCACTACGCATCCTGTTCCAGGAAGAATCCCGCCAGGCGCTGCTGCTGCAGCATGCCGATGATTTGGAGCAGTTCACACGGGCCCTTACCGTTCATCTTGAGAACGTCCGTGAAGGCCTGCACGCTTTGTACCGTGAATACATGGGCGAACTGACTACCATTCGCCAAAGCGCCGATCGACTGACGCAAATCGCTCAACACGAAACCCAAGCACGAAACGCCATTGCCAAAGCCGAGGTTGATGCAAGAACCTTGCTCGCCCAGCAAGAAATCCAGGCGCGCCTTGCCGCACAGCAACAGGAAATAGCGCATCGCCAGCAACTCGCCGAACAGGAGTCCAGCGCTCGTCTGGCTGCGGAGCAGCAAGAGGCCTCACAACGCCTGCAAATCGAACAAGCAAATGTACTATCACATCTCAAGGTACGTCTGGCTCTGTTCGGTGGCGGTGGTATCCTGATTGGTGCCACGGCTGCGGCGACATTGCTGAAACTGGCAGGAGGCTGAAATGGGCCGCCATGAACTCGATGAACTGTTCGAGGAGGCAACGTCAACGGCCTCACCAGTTGTTCCCTCTGCCGCGCCTGCCCTCCAGCACATTGAGGTGCGCTCCCCTGCTCTCGATGCATTGCTCAATCACCAACTCACTACACTGCTCGACACGCTGTTGGCCTATGAACGCAAGAGGGCCCAAGTCCATCGGGTAGATGGCCTGATCATCGGTACAGGTGAGGCTGATTTCACCAAGGGCAATACGCTTTATCCCTTGAGCTACAAGGGCAAGCGCTTTCAACTGATCGACGTGCCTGGCATCGAGGGTGACGAGAGCAAGTACGCGCATATGGTTCGCGAAGCGGTAGCCAAGGCTCATCTGGTTTTCTATGTCCAAGGCACTAACAAAAAGCCCGAGCTCGGCACTGCACAGAAAATCCGGACCTATCTCCGGCTGGGTACTAAAGTCTGCCCTTTGATAAACGTGCGTGGTCTTGCCGATGCCTACGAGTTCGAGGAAGACCGTGAATCTCTCACAGGTCGCGATGCCACCACCACCGCCTTGCAGCAAACCGAGGAAGTGCTTCGCACAGTATTGGGCAGCAAGGTCATGCTACCCGGTCATTGTGTGCAGGGGCTGCTTGCCTTTTCGGCGTTGGCGATCGATGCGCAAACTGGACGTACCACGATTGATCCATCCCGTAGCCGGGACTTGATCATCCAGCAGCGCAATTACCAAAAGCACTTCGCGTCGCCCAAGTCAATGTACGAGTTCAGCCAGATCCAGTCCGTCGCCAACGTGCTGCATGGCAAGCTCTCGACTTTCCGGGAAGACATGATCGATAGCAATAAGACCAAGGTGCTTGAACTGCTTGTCGAGAACGCCGAAACCCTAAAAGTGCTATACGCCGCGCACGAGGCATTCGTTGCCAGAACCAAACCGGAGTTCGAGAAGTGCCGCGAAGCGATCAAAGGCGCTCAGGAGCAGTTCGAGCGGCTGGTCGTGAGCGGAAGGAAAAATCTTTGGGACAAGCTTTTTAATGACCTCAAAGACAATGCCGACGAAATCATCGAACGGAATTTCGGCGAAAACAAAATTATCTCCAGCAAGATCGACAGAGCATTCAAGACCCGGCAAGAATCGCTCAAAGACGATTTGCAGGAGCATTATGAAAAGAGCCTCACAGCCCTGCAGCAGGATATACAGCAGGCCGTGCGGCGGTTGCTGGAGGATATTGCGCGGGTCGAGTTTGAGCAATTGCTCTGTGATGCCGACATCTTGAATGTGAACTACAAGACACCTGAATTGGGCCTTGGCCTGGAACTTGGTGACTATGGCTGGATAGCCGTCAACATTGGTTCCTACGCAATGGCTGGTTTCGGTATCGGCTCGGCGTTTCCAGTGATTGGCAACCTGATAGGTGCCATTGCTGGTGCTGTGGTTGGCGCGTTAGTCAGCTTGCTAAATGTTCTCTTTACTAGCAAAGGAGAACGTATTCGCAAGGCGCAGGGGCAAGTGCAAGAGAAGATCGATGAGGCTTGGACCGAGGCCCGTAAAGCTCTGCAGAAAGAACGCGAAACGCTGTTTACCCCCGTGCGCAAGCAGATTGAAGAAACCGTTTTGGCTCGTGTGCAACAACTCGATGACTCGCTCAAGCGTCCACTGAAGATTATCGAGCAGCAGATAACGCTGATGAACCGTACCAAAGACCAATTGGAGAAAATGCCTAATGGAACAATTCAAGCAATTTAATGTTGAGAAGCAGGCCGCGCTCAAAGTACTGGAGCAACTGCGTACAGTGCTCAACGAACTGAGTGAAATGGGCGTGGATGTTGGCAGCGAGCTGGAAAAAATCGGCTCGGCAGTACAGGCCGTCAAGTCCGACGTCCTGCGCATCGCCCTGCTCGGTGCTTTCTCCGACGGCAAGACCAGCGTTATTGCCGCTTGGCTAGGCAAGGTCATGAAGGATATGAATATCGACATGGACGAATCTTCCGACCGCTTGGCCTTCTATTCCCCGGAAGGGTTACCGGAAAAGTGCGAGATCGTTGACACCCCCGGTCTGTTCGGGGACAAGGAAAAAAAGGTCGATGGCGAGCAGGTGATGTATGAAGATTTGACCAAACGCTATATCTCTGAGGCGCACCTGATTCTGTATGTGGTGGATGCCACCAACCCGCTCAAGGAAAGCCACAATGACATAGTCAAGTGGGTGCTACGGGACTTGAACAAGCTGTCCTCAACCGTTTTTGTGATCAACAAGATGGACGAGGTGACCGACCTCACCGAACAAGTGCTGTTCGATGCCCAGGCCACGATCAAGAAGGACAACCTCAAGGCCAAGCTGCAACGTGCAGCCAACCACAGCCCCGAAGAAATGGCCCAATTGAATATCGTCTGCCTGGCATCCAACCCAAATGGACGTGGCCTGGAATTCTGGTTCGGCAAGCCCGAGCACTATGAAAGTCGCTCGCGAATTAACGATCTCAAGACCATGACTACCCAGGTGCTGCACCGCAATGTTCCAGCCGTACTGATTGCCAAGACTGGCCTGGATGTCGTGCGAGATGTTGTTGGGCAGCATGTGGTGCGCGCCGAAGAACAACTGGTACAGCTCAAGTTGTTTGCTGATCAGAATGCAGAGGAATCAGAACGTATCCGCCAGGATATTTCCAAAGGCCGCCGCGAAGTCAAACGACTAGCCAGTGAATTATTCGAGGAGTTGCAAATCCTTGAGAATGGCTTGCTGGGCAAGTTGCGTCCCCTGTCCCTGGAAAATATCCGGGATTTCCTTGAGGACGAACTCGGCTACACCGTGGAAGGCGTAGGCTTCAAACTTAACTTGAAGATCAAGGGCACAATCGACCGTTCGTTTGAGCAGTCATCCAAAGTGACCAGCCGCATCTCGCAAGATATCGGTCGCCAGCTTAACTCCAGCGAGAGCTTCCTCAATGCCATGAGTGAAAACGCATTGAAGTCAATGGGGGGGGCCGCCAAGGGGATTGCCAACCTGAGTCCAGACATCATCAAGGGTGCGATATTCGTTGCCCGCGACACACTCAAATCGGTGACAGGTGTTGCAATCAAATTCAAGCCTTGGGAGGCGACCAAGCTTGCCGGATCCATTTCCAAATGGGCAGGCCCCGCAGGCGCAGCATTCACTCTTGCCTCTGATTTGTTCAGTGCATACAAGGCCCATGAACTGGAGCAGGAGCTGAAGAATACCAAGGACTCCATTGCTGAGGTAATCAAAGGCTCCTTTAAAGATATCTATGACATCATCAGCGATGACGAAAAACTGATGGTTTTTTTTGCACCGCAACTGAAGCAATTTGAGAAGATCGTTGAAACCGTGGAGGAGCAATCGGCATTCATCAGAACCAGCCAAACCAAGCTCCAAGGCGTAAAAACAAAGCTGAATGAGCTGATATCGTTGCCTCCGAGGGTTGAAGCAACGATCTAAATCAACAGTTGCCGGCAGGGCGTCTTCTATTTCTTAAGCCGCACCCCGCATTGCGCCATGATTCGGGCTCGGCATTTCAATCGGCATAAGGAAAATCCCATGGTTCGTGCCTTATCTCCCTTCCGGCAGCATTGCCCCGCGTGCGACTGGCATGGCCCGGTAATTCAGGGCCACAGCGATGCGGTGATTGTTTCCAATCTGATTCCACCTGTCAGGGCAACATGCCCGCAGTGTGGAGCCAAAGACTTGCAGCATGAGGCGGTATCAGAAATTACTGCTACGTTGTCGAGATTCTTTGGCAAGGCAGCCAAATAAGCGTTTGGCCAGCCCGCTGGTGCAGGGCAAACTGGATTTATAGACCGGGCTGTAGCCCAATAAGCAAGCGGCCTGCAGACAAGTCTGCAGGCCGCTCTGGTATTGCCTTGCAGGGCGGGGCTGTAATCAGGACTGGTTGCCCAGCATCTGTTGCAGCTCTCCCGATTCGTACATTTCGCGCATGATGTCCGAGCCGCCGATGAATTCGCCGTTTACATACAGTTGCGGAATGGTTGGCCAGTTGGAGAATTCCTTGATGCCCTGGCGAATGTCCGCGTTCTCCAGCACGTTGACGGAGAAGAATTTGGTCACGCCACAGGCTTTCAGCACGGCCACGGCGCTGGCGGAAAAGCCGCACTGCGGGAAGGTCGGGGTGCCTTTCATGTAGAGCGCTACCGGGTTTTCGGTGACTTGCTGCTTGATGACTGCCTGGATATCCATGGTACAACCTGCCTAAAGTTGACAAAAACGTTTGGGTATTTTACGGCTGAATTGGTTTGATGGCAATTCAGCCCGCCGGTTTTTGCCCCAGCGTAACACGTTCGATCCCCGCCAGATCAGCTACGGATGAGACTTGTTCGAAGCCCGACTGTTGCAGCAGCAGGCGACATTCCTGTGCCTGATCGTAGCCATGTTCGAACAGCAGCCAGCCTTGCGGCTGCAGGTGTTGTGTGCAGCCGGCAATTATCTGGCGGATGCAGCTCAGGCCGTCGGCAAAGTCGGTGAGTGCGCCGGGCGGCTCGAAACGCAGATCACCTTGCGCCAGGTGTTGGTCATCGGCGCGGATATACGGTGGATTGGATACGATCAGCTGGAAGGCTTCATCGGCGGCCAGTGCGCTGTACCAGTCACTCTGGCGCAGGTGCAGATTGCCGGCGCCAAGCTGGCGCGCGTTGTCGTGTGCTACTGCCAGCGCGTCACCGGAGATGTCGAGGGCCTCTACCTGCCAGCCGGGGCGCTCCAGCGCCAGTGTCACCGCGACGATGCCGCTGCCGGTGCCCAGGTCGAGCAGTTTGCCGCTGCTGGCAGGCGGCATGCGTGCCAGCGCCAGCTCGACCAGTAGTTCAGTTTCCGGGCGCGGGATCAACACGCCGGGCCGCACCTGAAAGCTGCGGCTGTAAAACTCGCGTTCACCCAGCAGATAGGCAACCGGCTCGCCTGCCGCCCGCCGTGCCAGCAATTGCTGGAAAGCTTCGATTTGTTTCTCGCTGGCATCGTCGTCGCGGTGGCTGATCAGCCAGGCGTGATTGACCTGCAGCACGTGCTGCAGCAGCAGACGGGCGTCAATCGGATCAAGCTTGCTGTTGCGCAGCAATTGTTGGTAAGTAGTCATGGCGCCGGTGGGAAAAATTTGCTCAATTTTAGGGAAAAATCCGGTGCTCGTGGGGATGAGCCGGTTATGGCTTGGCGTTTTGCTCTAACGCACTGATTTATTGTGAATATTGTTTGCCGCGATGCAAAAGTTGGTTACAATCGCGCCTCCATATATTTGCTCAGGGCTGTTGATGATCACCCGTTTCTGCTTCGTGCGCCATGGTGAAACCGACTGGAATGTGCAGCGTCGCCTGCAGGGCCATATCGATACACCGCTGAACCAGACCGGGCTGGCGCAAGCCGAAGCCACTGCCAAGGGGCTGCAGGGGCATGCGTTTGATGCCCTCTATTCCAGCGATCTGATCCGCACCCTGCAGACCGCGCGCTACGCTGCGCAGTTGCTGGATCTGCCAATCCATTTGCGCGCTGATCTGCGCGAACGCCACTACGGTGCGTTCCAGGGCCTGACCTACAGCGAGGCAGAGCGCCACTTTCCGGCAGATTATGCGCGTTTCAAGGCGCGTGAGGCGGCTTACGAGATTCTCGACGAAGGTGAATCGCTGCTGCAGCATCGGCAGCGGGTGCAGATCTGCCTGGAAGACATTGCGGTGAAACATGCCGGCGAAAGCGTGTTGATTGTCACCCACGGCGGCGTGCTGGATATTGTCTATCGCATGGCCACCGGGCTGGATGTGTCGGCACCGCGTGATTTTGGCATTCCCAATGCGGCGCTCAACTGGATCAACTTCCGCCAGGGTGAATGGCAGTTGTTGCAGTGGGCGGATCAGGCACATCTGCATGCGGCGCTCGACGAGCTGCCGTAAAACCTGAACAAGAAGCCGGCATTGCCGGCTTTTTTATTGCTGCACGGTTTGCAGGCGCAGGATGTGAAACGTCACGCCGCAGGCGATGCCGATCAGGATCAGCTTGGCCCACCACGGGTGCACCACCAGTGCGGCAGTCAGGCCGATGCTGAGCCACATGGGCAGCAGCGTCAGCAGCTTGTCGCGCCGGGTCATTGCGTGGCGCTCATGGTAGCGCTGCAGGTAGGGGCCAAACCAGCGATGGGCGTATAACCAGTCGTGCCAGCGTTGCGAGCTGCGGGCAAAGCAGAAGGCTGCCAGCAGCAGGAAAGGCGTGGTCGGCATCAGCGGCAGAAAAATACCGATGATGCCCAGCACTACGCTGAGAATGCCAACGCCAGTCAGGATCGGATGCACCAGTTTGCGCATGATTGCCGATTACAGCAGGAACAGGGTGGCCAGGCCGAGGAAGATGAAAAAGCCCATGCTGTCGGTGGTGGCGGTGAGTAATACACTGGAACCGAAGGCCGGATCGCGCCCCAGCTTGTGCATGGTCATCGGCACCATAATGCCGACCAGCGCCGCCACCTGCAGATTGAGCGCCATTGCCGCCATCATCAACAGACCAATCGACAGCTTCTTGTAGAGCAGCCAGGCAATCACACCCAGCACACTGCCCCACACCACGCCGTTGAGCAGGGCGATGCCGGATTCCTTGACGATCAGCCGGCTGGCGGTGCCGCTGGTGATTTGCCCCAGCGCCAGGCTGCGGATGATCAGGGTGGATGTCTGGGTGCCGGTGTTGCCGCCAATGCCAGACACAATCGGCATCAGCGCAGCCAGTGCCACGATCTGGGCGATGGTGCCTTCAAATGCGCCAATGACGCGTGAAGCCAGGAAGGCGGTACACAGATTCAGCGCCAGCCACGGCCAGCGGTTTTGCGCCGATTTCCACACCGATGAGAACAGGTCTTCTTCTTCGCGCAAACCAGCGAGGTTGAGCACTTCCGATTCTGATTCTTCGCGGATTACGTCTACCATCATGTCCACGGTCAGACGGCCGATCAGCTTGTGCTGGCTGTCGATCACCGGCGCTGATACTAGGTCATAACGTTCGAAAGCCTGTGCTGCTTCGCCGGTATCGTCGGTGCCATAAAAGGTGACGACATCGGTGGCCATCACATCGTTAACCATGCATTCCGGGTCGGATACCAAGAGCGTTTTCAGGTGCAGCAGGCCTTTGAGGGTTTCGTCCTTGTCCACCACAAACAATTTGTCGGTGTGGTTGGGCAGTTCGTCAAAACGACGCAGATAACGCAGCACCACTTCCAGCGTTACGTCCTCGCGGATCGTCACCATCTCGAAGTCCATCACCGAACCCACCTGGTCCTCGTCGTAGGACAGCGCCGACTGCAGCTGTTCGCGCTCTTCCTCTTCCAGCGAGTCCATCAGCTCGTGCACCACCTCGCGCGGCAAATCCTGCGCCAGATCGGCAATTTCGTCGGCATCGAGGGTTTCGGCAGCGGCGATGATCTCGTCGCTGTCCATGGTGGCCAGCAGCGTTTCGCGCACGGCATCCGACACTTCCAGCAGGATGTCGCCTTCGCTGTCGGTTTTGACCAGCTCCCAGACCGTCAGGCGGTCTTCCAGCGGCAGTGCTTCAAGAATGTGTGCGACGTCGGCCGGGTGCAGTTGCGCCAGCTTGTTTTGCAGCTCGGTGAGGTTTTGCCGGTGTACCAGCGTTTCAACCAGTTCATGCTTGGGCATGTCCTGTTTGTGGACGAGGCCTTCTACCAGCTTGTGGCGATGCAGCAGGCGCTGAACCTGATGCAGGTTTTCCTGCAGGCTTTCCTGGGGTTTTTGTTCGGTGACGTTCATGGCGTCCTGTTACCCGTCGAACGCGGGCAAAGGCTCAGACGCCCGCGTGGTTAATCGTGTTTTCGCTTCACTGGGTGCAGCGAACGACTACTAGAGTCCATTTCTTGGAGATCCGTAAAAGCCACGCTACGGCGCGGCAAACTGGCTGAATTATACATGCTGCGTTGCGGATGACGCTGAATCTTGTGTGACAGCGGGCGCGCTGGCGGGCGCCAGACCCAGTTTGGAGGCAATCGCCGCAAACACCTGTGGATGATTCAGCAATTGCAGGTGGTTGGCTTGCGCGATTTCGGTAATGTCGTCCGCCACATCGCCGGGGGTGGCGCTGTCCAGGCGCACCAGCCCGTCGCCCACCAGCTGGCTGATCAGCCCGGCACGGCCACGGCCCATGCTGCTGCCGATAAAGTGAAAATGACTGTGCGGCGGACGCGTCGGCAAGCTGGCGTCATGTTGCGGATGGCGGGTGTGGCCATGGCGCAGATTCTGGATGCCGATGCTGCGGTCGTCGATCATGGCTGCCAGTGGTTGTGTCACCGAGAATGCGCCGAGCACCGCCGTGCCAATATGCACGGCTTTTTCCAGTGGCGCGCCCAAGTGCGGGCTGCCCAGGCAGAACAGGTGGCTCAGGTGACGCGTCCATTCCGCCTTGTGCTGCATGCCGTGTTCAATTGCCGAGCGTGAGACCAGGCCGCCCATGCTGTGGCCAATCAGTACGATCTGTTCAATCGGTTGCGGATAGGCGCGGCACAGCTTGCCCAGCATGTGTGACAACATGCGCCCGTTCAGGTTGATCTTGATGCCGGTGTTGTAACGCAGGTAAAACGGAGTGTAACCCAGTGCCTGCAATTGCTCGCCATAGGGTTTGTTGTCTTCCAGTGGCGGTTTGCGGAACATCTCCCACGCGCTTTCGTCGCAACACAGGCCGTGCACAAACACCACCAGTTTGCTGCTCAGTTGAGTGTGATGCGCCTGCAAGGCCGCCGTGCGCATGGCCAGTGGTTTGCCGTGTTGATAAAAACCCATGCGCAGGGCCAGCGGGTTGCGGTTACGCAGCAGGTAGTCGCCAAATGCACCATTGACTGCGCTTACCACCGGCGCAGGAATGGCCTTGGCCGCCAGCGGTGGATTCTGGCTGCGCGCCATGCCTGCCAGTGCCAGATCCAGTGCCTTGAATGCCACGCCGCCGACGCCCCGGACGATGCGGTAAATGCCATTGGTCACGCCATGGTGCAGCGGTCGGAAAGCTGCCGCACCCACATTCACCACCGGCGCCATCGCCAGATTGCGGAAAGTGACATCGGCAATCCGCAGGTGCATCTGCTGTACCCGCAGCGTTACCCGTTCAAAACTGGTGCCGGCCAGCGAAACCGCGCCGCGGATTTGCTGCCAGTTGTGCTGGTAAAGGGGGCGATAGGGAGAGGTGCGCATGAGAGCTCCTTTTGCTGCCAGAGTGGCCGTGGTGGGGGTGACCGCAATGAAAAATACCGGGGATGGTTAAGAAGACGCTGATTTATTGACTGCGCGGGCGAATTGCTGCGTCGCGCGGTGCTCGAAAGCTCGCCTATCTTCATGATAAGTCTCGCTTTCTGCGCGCCGGGCTCCTTGCACTTCATCCTGCTCGCCGAATAAATCAGCGCCTCCTTAACAATGTTAATCCAGTTTGCCGACGCTGCGTCAGGTTTTTATGGAAGCAATTGTCTATTG
>JACCDG010307548.1_pt1 | contig 10758 bp, 3 predicted proteins | sample 7442471 | NCBI WGS metagenome assembly JACCDG01 (sample SAMN15323444, study PRJNA562643) | freshwater metagenome | isolation source: river surface water | place: USA:Blue River Watershed | collected 2017-08-17 | reverse complement strand
TCTACATGGATTGATCGGTCTGGAAATAACTATACTGCTACCGCTGCGAACTCACCAAGGTATGACTCTATTAACGATAGAGTTGTTTTTACCGCGGCTTCTTCGCAATATATGTCAAACTTGGCAGCTCCACTTAACTTAACAAACCGATCCTTTTTCTTTGTCCTTCAAGAAATCACCAATACAAGCGTATGTGGTATTATGCCTATTATTCCGAATCCGACAACAGGTACAGATTATGTTGCGACAACTGGTTTGACCATTGAAGGAACAGGTGGTGTTTACTTTTATGGAAACAACGGTTTGTATGCAAATAGATATTCTGTATCAGTACCTATTGCGAAGGGTATCTATGCAGAAACATTCAGTTCATTAACTGGTACAACGTATTTAAACGGTCTGGCGAACACATCATCAAACTCTGCATACACACCTGGAACTTCTTCTGGATATGGTTTGGGTGGGCGATGGTCCAACGGTATGGGTGCACCCTTTTTTAATGGATATATGCATGAAATTGTCGTTTTCAATAATGCCCTTTCTTCTTCCAACCGACAGATCATTGAGGGATATTTAGCGTGGAAGTGGGGCTTACAAAAATCACTGCAGACCAGTCATCCTTATTACAATCGTCCAGTTTATTCTCTCAACATGCCCAATGTAATTTTTCCTTTGTACAATGCTCCAACGAGTTTGTTTCAGCCAACCTATATTGCTAACTGTGTTTTATGGTTAGACGCCGCAGATTCCAATACTCTTTTTACTGATTCGGCAGGAACTCAAAAAGTTTCGCCATTCAATAGAACAGTAAGTCATTGGAAGGATAAAAGTCCTTCAGGAAACAATGCAACAAATACAACCGCACAACCTACCTATTCTTATAATACTTTAAATAATTTGAATGTCATTAACTTTAATGGTGCACAGTATTTAACACTTTCCACTGCAACATTGCCTACAGGATCTACACAGTGTTCTTTTTTCTTTGTTGTAAGGACTACATCATTAGGGACACAAGTCTTTTTTACGTATGGTGCGAATCCAAATAATACTAATCAAAACCCACAGTTTTTCTATGGATCTGGTTCACTAACTATTGATACGTATGGAAGTAGTGCAATATCAGATAGTACAAACTTTGTAAATTCATATGTTATTGTCAGCAGTCGTTTTTTGACAAATGCAAGCGAAGCGTGGGATAATGGGGCATCTTTTTCTGGAACGCCCCCAGCAGGTTTTACGTTGAATACAGGAACGGGTTGGGCTTCGTTGGGAGTCGGTCGTGTACTTAGTACACTAAATTATTATTTGACTGGGCAAATCGCAGAAGTTATTATCTATAATCGTGCGATTTCTACGGATGAAAGACAACAGATTGAAGGCTATTTAGCAGGCAAATGGGCATTAAATACGAACTTAGTTGCTGGACATCCTTACCGAACAAACTTGTTTGAAACCTTACCTCCGTTTCCTCAAGTAAGATTTCCACTCTATGCAACAAATGGACGTTTGTCACCGAGTTCTGTTGGAAATCTTAGTATATGGTTTGATGCCACAGATGTGTCTACACTTGGGTTAAGTGGCAACTTAGTAACAAGTTGGACAAGCAAAGGGCTAAACTCAGTGGCTGTCTCTCAATCCACGAACAATCCAGTATATAATCCTAATTTTTATAGATCTTTTCCAAGTATTCGTTTTAACTTTAGTACTACTCTTCCACTTTCTAATGCATCTGTAGCAAGTTCTGTTGTGCAAACAAGTTTAAGTTATACTATTTTTTTAGTGCATACTCCAAATGCAAATAACTCAACACCCTTTGCCTATTTGACAGGTGGTGTTTCACGATTAAGTGTAGTGACACCAGAAACTGCTAGCATTTCTTTTGATGGTATTGGTGCTCGTTTATCCTATACGTATCCAAGTCAAGCGGCTTATTTAAACGGTGCTCTTCGTATGGAATCTTTTTATTCTATTAGTTCAACTGGGTTTTATAGAAGAGATGGATCACAGTTAGCCACAGGAAGTCTTGGTTCTGGCACTTACAATGCCACACAAAACTTCTTTATCGGTGGAGCGGTTCCAAACTATCCTGGATATTCCTATGGAGGTGATATATGTGAAGTCTTATGGTATAATGTTGGATTAACTGATAATCAGATTGTACAGATTGAAGGCTATCTCGCATGGAAATGGGGTCTTCAAGGCAATCTCCCGTCTACACATCCTTACAAACTCTTTCCTCCTCCACCCTAAATAGATATGTCTGTGGTAAAGGAAACATTTTTATTTACTCCTCCAAGTATTGCTAACTGTTCTCTTTGGTTAGATGGATCTGATACATCTACATTAACACGCTCAGGAGCAACAGTAACAGCATGGCGTGATAAAACCACAAACGGCAATAATATTGCTACAAGCGGGACAGTGACATACAGTCCTGACAATAAATATGTGATAACAGATGGAACTTCCTCTTTTTTTACTGTTCCTGTCAATGCCAAAAAATCAGTAAATCCTAATTTTAATGTCTTTATGGTGTACAAATGGCTTGGACAAGCCGCAGGAACCAATCAAACACTTTGGGGGAATGATCTTGGGGGTGGATGGAATCGGTTTCAAGTGCTGTCCTTTCCTGGAGATGCTTCTCTGGCGTATGGATTAACCTACACCAGTGTTTCTCCCTATGTAGTGACGGTAAGTAACTTAAATACTGCCAATACAATCATCTATTCTGCTCAGTATTCGTTGAATGTGAGCAATGGCTCATTTGCTTATGTAAATGGTACACTCAGTGCCACATTAACAGAAGGCGCAGCATCATCAGAGACAACTTCTACACAAACCTATTTTGGACAGTTAGGATCCTCACAGTTTTATGCCAATGTTGGTTTTAATGAAATCTTAATTTACACTGGACAGATGACAACCTATCAGCGACAGCAAGTAGAAGGGTATTTTGCATGGAAATGGGGGCTTCAAGGAAATCTACCTTCGTCTCATCCATTCAAGAACTATCGTCCAGTGGATGGACTTACAGCTACTATTCCTTCTTCCTATACAAATCCAAAAAAAGCAGTAAACTTTGATCAGTTTCTTCCTACGCAGATTGCTGGATGCCAACTCTGGTTAGATGCTTCAGATACAGTCAATACACGTTTTTCAGGATCAACACTTGTTGAATGGAAAGACAAATCACTTACAGGCAAGACACTCACGATTACAGGAACATTAACCAGAACAAGCAACGGAAGAAACGGTTTACAAACATTGACAACCAATGGAGGATATGTTACAACTTCTTTGTCTTCAGCCATTGGTAACGGAAACTATGCATTGATTGCAGTTTGGTATCAATCAGATGCTGGTACAAATAGTGTAATGGGGGTAGGTATAAATACTATTGGAAACGGTGCAGGAATCGGTGTTAGTGGATTAGTAGGAGATTTTTACAAATACAACTTTTATCAGTTTGGGGTTGGAGAATCTTCTTATCAAATCTATGGTCCAACGTTTTTGATTCAAGAGGGTATACGTGTAGGCGGAACAAATGTAGTATATATCAATGGAAATGCTGGAGGAAATGCAACAAACACATTAAATCTTACAAACACAACAGTGACGGTTGGAGCAGGCACATCATTTACTATAAACGGTCAAATCTGCGAAGCTATTTTGTATGTAGGTACTCTCACAGCTGCACAGCGGCAGCAGATAGAAGGGTATTTGGCATGGAAATGGGGGCTTACCAATGATCTTCCCATTGATCATCCTTACAGAGTTCCCATTGTGCCTTTTTTACCTGCGCCTATACCCAGAAAACAAACCTTGAAATATTTTTCTCCCTTTACAATCACTGGAGCAGCAGTTGCTTGTTGGATGGACACGATTGATACTTCTTCTCTTACACTCAACAGTGCAAACCGTGCTTCCGTTTGGCGGGATAAATCAACGAATCGTTATTCCATGGTACCCTTAACAGGAAATACTGGTGCTCTGTATGAAAAATCCTTTAATGGAAATCTACCTTGTCTTGTAGCGTCTGGATCCAATATTATGGGAAATACCAGAACCGTTGCGGCAACAACTGTTCAAGGTGCAACAGGAATCACTTACTTTCTTGTAGGTCAGTTTACTTCAGGCTTTGGATTGGTGCAGTTTGAACAAACAGGAGTAGGAGGAACACGTATTGTAGATATTGAATCAACAGGGACGAACATTCGTGTAGATTATAACTCAACTGCAACATTGACTTCCTTTGCTTTCAATGTACCCTTTTTATTTTCCGTTTCCTACAATACATCTGCTGGAGCATTGTACTATTATTACAATGGAGGGAGTAGAAATAGTGTTTCCTTATCCGTGGCATCTCTTGCCTATAGTTCAGGATGGGGATTTTTTGGACAGAACAGTGGGACAAATGGAGATTATCCCAGTTCAGGAAAAATAGCCGAGTTTTTAAACTATGATGGCGCATTAACGGATCCTCAAATACGTGCTATTGAAGGATATCTGGCATGGAAATGGCGTTTACAAGCGAATCTCCCGTCTACGCATCCTTACAAACTATTTCCTCCTTCTCCCTAAATAGGTATGTCAACTGCTGTATTAAATGCCATTCAACCCGTTCCAAAAAGTTTAACCAATCTAACTCTCTGGATTGATGCTGCAGATAGAAATACTATTTCTTTATCTGGAACTGGTGTAACACAGGTTCGTGATAAAAGCCCTATAGAAAATAACTATGGACAAGCGACAGCAGGACAACGCCCAACGTATCAAGTGGATCCTGTTGCCAATCAACCAGGATTTTTATTTACACGTGGGAGTGGAACAAACTTAACTCCTGTGAACATTGGATTGCGCTCACTCAATGCCACAAGTTGGACTATGTTCTTTGTGGTTCGCTTTACAGATGCGAATGAAACAAATGTACAGACAGTTTGGAGAGGACAACTCGTTGGTGCTTGGAATCGTTTTTATTTACCAGGCAATGCTTCTTTCTATGTTATTAACTCAGATGTACAGTTTGGTCGTACTTTTGCTACAGCAAGTGGTATTTGGTGTTCTGTTGTATCAACAAGCAGCCAAACGATTTATCAAAATGGTACACAGGCGGGTACTGGTGGGCGTAGTGCTTCTTCCATGTCTGATTATTTTACCTTAGGAGGACACGGAGGTGGTGAGGGTATGACAGGCTATCTTTATGAGTTTGTCATGTACAATAGTGTTGCTCTTACTGATGCGAATCGTCAACTGATTGAAGGTTATTTGGCATGGAAATGGGGTCTTCAAGCCTCTCTTCCACAGAATCATCCTTATTTTTCTAGAAATCCTGGGGCACCCGTGTATCCCATTCAATATACTTTGACCCCCATGAAAGATATAAACTTATTTGATCCACGACAAATCTCAAACTGTGTTGTCTGGCTTGATGCGGCTGATACTACTCGCTCTTCAATGATCATCAATGCAGCAGGAACAGTCACAAGTTGGTTTAGTAAAGCCAATACCAATAACTTAGGTTCTTTTGGAACTATATTAAGAAAAGGAACGATTGGAACAACAGGTCTTCCCACCATTAGTGTTGGTAATGGATCAACATCTTATTTTACAAATCTTCTTGGATTTGGTGGAAATACAGCACAAACATATGTTATGTTGGTTTCCATTCCATCCAATGCAGTATCTGCAAATATTAACTGTATTCGTTATTTTAACTCATCGGGTGGAAATGCCTTCTCATTATCCTTGGGTATTAACGTATATAACAATCAAGTTCAAGGATTTCAAAATCAAGGAGGTGCAGTGGTAACACTCAATACAGCATCAAGACCTCAAATGGCTATTGTTATGCAAAATGGAACAACACAATTTGTCTTTGAAAGCGGAACACAGGGTAGTACTGTGAATTATACACTCAATCAAATCGATGGTAGACCGCGTGTTTGGTATACAGCTTCTGGTAGTGTAGCAAATGGTGAGATAGCTGAGTTTTTGATTTATTCCAAAGCATTGACTGTTCCAGAAAGACAGCAAATCGAGGGATATTTGGCATGGAAATGGGGTCTTCAAGCCAATCTTATTACTGGACATCCTTATAAAAATAGTCCCTTTGGTCCAGGTGCTCCAGGATTGACTTTTCCTTTAACTATAACAGATACTACTTGGAATCCCAAACAGTTTCCTGGATTTCATACATGGATTGATGCTTCGGATAGAACAAATGTTTTTGGTACTGCTTTTGTAACATCATTGAATAATAAAAATGGTAGCAGTGAAGTGTTTAACTCAACAGGAACAGGTTTAACATATACAAATATAAACGGATTACAATCTATTAACTTTCCTTCAGGGACGAACTTAGCCAATACTGCTTCTACAAACTTAACTACAGGAACATCTTTCATTGTTTTTAGAAGTACTAATGCAAATGCTCAATATTTTCCTATTTATGCGTGGAGAGGACCAGTAAACTGTGCTAATTTTGGATGGCTGGGGGCAAACGTAATCGGTCCTTATGTTTCTTTTTCAGGAAATCAATCGCCATCTTTCAGTGTTTCTGTTGGGTCTACGTATATAGTATCCTACACATGGAGATCGGGTTCTACAACAACACTCGGAATAAATGGTGGAAACTATGCAACTGGTAGTATTGTTTCCTTAACTGGAACAACAACAGCAACATTATATATTGGCTGGGATGTCACTGCTTCTACAAGAATGAACCTGGGAGAAATTTTAATTTATAACTCTGTTCTATCAGTTGCTCAACAAAGAACTGTTGAAGGTTATTTAGCATGGAAATGGAAACTACAAGGGTCACTCCCGTCAACACATCCTTATTATCTCTTTCCTCCCCCCTCTTAATAGAATATGGCAATAAGAGTCAAAAATACAACGGCATTTGATCCCCGTTCTATTTCTGATTGTGTTTTATGGTTAGATTCAACGGATACATCCAGGATGACATTATCTGGAAGTTCTATTAGATCTATAAGAGATAAAACTACAGGAAAGGTATTTACTGCTTCAGCTACTCAACCGACTCTATCATCTACAGCGTATAGTGGTCTATATCCTATACGTTTTAATGGTGCTTCTTTTCTTCTTAACGCATCGTTTTCTTATACTTTAAATAATCGCAGTGCTTTTATTGTCTGTGGGGAGACAGCAGGTGGAAATAACAATGGGTATTTATCATTTGCTATAAGTGGAACAGATTACAATCAAACAAATGCTATAGCATTTGAATCTGGGCATAAGCCCTTTGGTCAATATTTTCAAATAGTTGCATCAGGACTTACTGCCTCTCCTACAGGTCCACTTAATACTCCTACGCCCTTTGCTGTATACAATGATACATTTGGATCTGGTGCGGAAAATCTATATTCAAATGGAACATTGATTAAAAGTGCAACAACTGCAACTACATATACAAATAGCACAGGATTGTATCTTGGAGCACGTATGGTAGGTGGATCTGTTTCAAACTATTTAACGGGTGTGATAGCAGAAGTTATTTTATACAATCGTGCAGTTACGACATCTGAAAGACAACAAATAGAAGGATATTTAGCCTGGAAATGGGGACTACTAAGTTCTCTTCCAAAGGATCATCCTTCTGTTGTGAATACAGCCATACCTTTTTCTTATCCAACTGCCCCTGTTAGAACAAAAAAAACATCTTTTCCAACTTTTGATCCGCGCACCATTTCTGGATGTCAGATGTGGTTAGATGGAAATGATCCTAATGGAACTGGAGTACAACCAGCCATTGGATCAGCGATCGCTACCTGGAGCGATAAATCAGGTTTAGGAAGAAACCTTACTCAATCTACAGCTGGAAATCGTCCAGTCTTTGCGAATGTAAACAATAGGGGTATGATAAACTTTGTAAGGGCAAATAATAATTATTTAATAAACACATCATTTACAAGATTATATTCAAACTTTACTTTATTCCTTGTTATACAACGAGGTGCAATAGCCGATAATGCAAGAATCTTTGTTGCAATAAATCCTAGTTACACTGATGATTGGAACTCAACATCTGGATTTTCATTTACAACTGCCATTGAGCTTGCGTCAGCTGGTAGTGGAACTATTGCCAGTGATTCAGGAAATTTGAATTTAACTATATACACTCTTTCTACAAATAATAATAGTGCAAGTCTCTATAAAAATGGAGCTACAAGCACTTTTCTCACAAGAAGTATGGGTCAAACTGGTAACTCTATCGGCATAGTATTAGGAGCTGGAACTGCTTCTGGCGGTGTTCGCACAAGTCAAGAAGTTTTTAATGGATATATGGCAGAAATTATTTTATTTCAAAACCCCCTTAGCCTTGCGCAGCAACAACAAGTAGAAGGTTATTTAGCATGGAAATGGGGTACACAAACAAGTCTTTCTGCAAGTCATCCTAATATTACCTATCCTGTTAACCCATTTCAACTGAGTGTTCCAATACGAGCTTCTTCTGTAAAAATACCCACTGTTAGTAGATTTACTTATACAGGTTCTTTACAGACATTTATAGTTCCTCCTTTAGTCACAAGTATAACAGTCCATTTATGGGGGGCAGGTGGCGGTGGTAGTTATAATAAAGGAGGTGCAGGAGCCTATTTATCGGGTGCCCTTACTGTCATTCCAGGCGAAACTCTTTCTATTCTTGTGGGACAAGGTGGACGAACTATACCGAGTGCATCTGCAGGTGGTGGTACAACTAGTGCTTATGGTGGGGGTGGAGCGGTAAACTCAGGAGGAAATGCAAATGGCTATGGAAATGCGGGCGGTGGAGGACGAAGTGCAATCCAACGAGGTGGAAGTGACGTAGTTACCGTTGGTGCTGGAGGTGGAGCTGGTGGTGGTTGGGGATTTGGCTACAACAACTTATCAGGAGGAGCAGGATCATATAATGGTTCAGGAACGGATGGAAATGGTTTCTCAACAACATATTCAGGAAAAGGAGGAACATTAACTGGAGGTGGAGCTGGAGGAGTTGGTGGAACAGCAGGGAGTTTAAATCAGGGAGGGTCTGGAGATCCCTGGAGTGGTGGCGGTGGGAGTGGATATTATGGAGGCGGTGGTGCATCAGATAATGGAGCCTGGGGAAATGGTGGTGGAGGTGGTGGATCTTCTTATACAGCTAACTTGAAGAATATAAGTGGCGAAAACTCCAGTGATAGAAACGCTGCCCCTGGTACTTCCTCCCCTTATTATGTATCAGGAGTTGCTATTGGTGGATATACTGGCTCACAAAACTCACCTCAAAATGGTGGAAATGGTCTGGTCGTTCTTGTTTATACGAAATTTATTTAGTTCATGCGAAGTTTTACCCACTACCTTTATCTTTGATTCTTTATAGAGGAAGTGATGGCAACATCATTAACAAATAATATGGAAATAGCGCTGGTCAACACAGGTACCAATCCTGGTACAATACAGTTGCCAAATACGCAGACGATTCCGTATCGTTTGGTGACAATTAAAGATGTTAACGGCAGTCTGCAGAAAAATACGCTTACGATACAAACAAACGGTATAGATCTCTTTGAAGATGGTTCTACAACTTTATATTTTAGTACTCCTGGTGCTTTTTATACATTCTACGCGAATGCAAGTAGCCAACGATGGGTTCTTGTAAGTGGAAATAACTTTCGCGCTCAAGCGATTTCATCCTTAACTGTTAACGCTATTAATGGAAATCCCTATACATTTATCTCCCCTACCAATCTTGTGAGTACTCCACTTTTGACATCTTCCCTTCAGTCCACCGTTAGAGGACTTGGAACTGCTGGATATTTATCTTCCGTTTCTCTCAGTAACTTAGTTTCCACTTCACTTTTGGAATCTTCCTTACAGTCTACCGTCCGAGGATTAGGAACCATTGGGTATTTATCCTCTGTGTCTCTCAGTAACTTAGTTTCCACTTCACTTTTGGAATCTTCTTTACAGTCCACGGTTAGAGGACTTGGAAATCGTTATTTATCTACCTTACCTCTTTTCATATCAGCTGCTGGTATATTTACAAGTTCTTTGGTGACTTCAACGATAAGTGCATTGACCATTGCTACAACAGGATTGATTGCTCAAAGCACAATGATTTCCTCACTTTATGTTTCCAGTGTTACTGGAGTCAAAGGATACATTTCTTCTTTCCAAGTGGATGAAATTCAGTTTGGCGATGGAACTGGTTGGGTTGATTTTGGTCCTTTGCGTGCAAACTATATCAGTTCGCTACAAGAAAATACTGGATCTCTCTATGCTACTACAGTGTATGTAGGTGGAACATCAACATTAAGTCAGATTCGCTATTTTGGTTTAGTGGGTAACTACAATGGTACCTATTTGGCAGAGGTCAGTACTGGTGGAGCATGGGGAGCTCAAGAGTTTTTGATTTTCCGCGGATCCTCTACCAATGACCGCATTCGTCTCCAGACGACGGGTGATATTCGTTTTGAACCTCAGGTTTCTTCAAGAGAGTTCTCTACTGCCACTGCATTGGCTGTGCCTACAATGATTATGCAGAGTAACTTAGTCGGTATTGCTACTGCCTCACCTGCCACTACATTGGATGTAGCTGGGACGATTCGCGGACAAGTGGTCAGTACACAACAACTACTCATTTCCAGTATCAATGGCGTTAGGTTTGCAGATATGGTTTCTACTGCTACTTTACAGTCCTCCTTGCAATCCACAGTGGCTGGATTGGGAACGATTGGATATATTTCCTCTGTGGCAGGTGTAAACTTGAATAAC
>JACCDG012000698.1_pt1 | contig 10763 bp, 10 predicted proteins | sample 7442471 | NCBI WGS metagenome assembly JACCDG01 (sample SAMN15323444, study PRJNA562643) | freshwater metagenome | isolation source: river surface water | place: USA:Blue River Watershed | collected 2017-08-17 | reverse complement strand
TCCGAAGTTCCCTTTTTAATTTTCTTTACCGTCATGGTAAGACGATCCGACTTAGATGCGTCTGGTGGTATTGATACATCTGCTCCCGGCGGCGACGACTTTGATTTGTCGATGCGGTTACGTTCTCTTGGAAAAAAACTGATTGTTAATCCGTCTGCTTTTATTATTCACCATGCGTTTAAGACAGGCGAGCGCGTGCGCGGTGGGCCTGGACAATCTGGTGGATGGAACTCTATCGAAATGCAAGACCGCACAAATAAATGGCTGATCCAAAAACACGGGTTCAAGAATTATTTTGAAACTGTGTCGTCACCTGCCTTACCATACGTCCCATTCACCAACCCAACAGACTCCGAAGGAGAAGTCATTAGGAAATTAATTGGAGACTCTCCGGGCGTTGTTGAATTGGGGTGTGGGTCACGTAAAACTGTCGATAACTCTCTTGGTATTGATCGCGTTCCGAAAGGAGAGACTATTACTCATTTAGGAACTCCGTCCGTAGCGGACATGACGGCAGACGTGAGTCGGAAACTTGACCTTGAGAGTGAAACGGCTCATTTCGTGATTGCCCGCCACATCTTGGAACACTGCATAGATTCGGTATCGGTCATAAAAGAATGGGCACGGTTATTGAAGCCGAATGGGAAACTGATTGTCGCGGTCCCCAACGAAGACATTATACGTGGGATACCGATGAACCCAGAGCATGTCCATGCTTTTAGTCCATCGTCAATGAAATCGTTAATGGAGATGTGTGGACTGAAAGAAGTAGAAGTAATTGATCCGAAAAACGGAGTCTCATTTGTTGGAGTATATGAACAGGGGGAACGAAATGCTTAGGTTGGCCATATATTATCAGGTGTTACACAGAAATGATGGGAATCCATTATTTGTATGGGCGGCACTTAAGCGGCGGGAGAAGGCTGGCCTCTTGAAGGTGGACCACCTCAACCCAACTGGCGACCTAACGCCATTCGGTAAATACGATTTTCATCTTGACGTAGATTGGGGGGAGGACGGGCTTGGGGGCCTTCTTCCTTATGTTCCGCTAGAGACGCCACACCCCAGTGTCCTGTGGATGTCGGATACTCACTTGGGTTATGATTATCGAATGAAGAAAGCATTGAAAGCCGACTACGTTTTTGTTGCACAGAAGAAAGCCGTGGATGATATGAAACGGGATGGAGTGAAAAATCCAATTTGGCTTCCTCATGCTGTAGAACCGCTAGCATATCCGAAATATGAGCTGGCATCCAAGAAATACGATACTTGTTTTGTTGGCCATGTGAACTCACCAAACCGCGTGGACGCCTTAGATCGACTGTTTAAGGAAGTGCCTAACTTCTTTTATGGGCAACGCCTGTTCGAGGATGCGGCACGTAAATACGCAGAATCAAAGATCGTCTTTAACATTGCCATGAAGGACGATGTGAACATGAGATGCTTTGAGGCTATGGCGTCTGGTTCGATGCTGTTGACAGACCGAATTTCGAGTATTGAAGAATTATTTAAAGACGGGGAACATTGCGTTATGTATGATAATCTTGACGATATGGTAGAGAAAGCGAAATATTATATCGCTCACGACGAAGAACGTGAACGGATTGCTCTGGCGGGGTATAATGAGGTGATGGCCAAGCATACGATCGACCATCGAGTTGACGCGATTTTACAAGAATTAGGGGTAGCTAAACTTGAAGCGAAACAGGAGGAAACATGCAAGTAATTCGATTGGTTGATCCAGGTATTCCAGACAAGATGATCGTTTTTGATGAATTACCGAAGGCAATGCTTCGTGAAGCCGAACTGATTAATCCGAAAGATATTGGGTTGCCTCGCCATTGGGAATCCCTCGGGGTCCAATACGCACTATATTACAAAACGATCAACAAACACAAAATGGCCTGGGAAGAAATTTGCGGGTTTGTGCCACGGAACGTATCGCGCGATCTGCGCTTACGCGACGATTTGGCGTCAATGGCAATCCCTACATCTGCTTCGTCTAACGAAGGGATCAAGATTGATCCAGAAGACATACCGGTTATTAAAATCCTTAAAGCGGAAACTCCGCTTCCAGAAAAATCAGACACGGAAACTGTAACCGTTGAACCGGTTGTATCTCAAAGCGAAAAAGTTTCTCACGCGAAAAACTGCACTAGTTTTGGTCGTGGCCTGAAATACACGGCAGGGTGCCCTCGATGTGATCAACTGTCTGGAAAACTAGTCACGGCATAGTCTGTGAAGAAACACATATTTAATAATTTCAGTTAGAGGAGCTTCAAATGAACTTTCTTCAAATGAAGCAAGACTTGGCGGATCGGCTTTCTTCGTTTGATGAAACTGTCTCTTCCGACAATGTAAGACTTGGACGCTGGATTAATAGAGCGCAAGACAACATTTGTTTATCTTGGAATTGGCCATTTAATCGACAGCTTGACATTATTCAAACTGTTCCTGATTATTCTAACGGAACGGTTAATATTACATCGAATACTACAACCGTAACATTTAGTTCTGGCCCTACAGATAGCCTTTCTGGAAGATTCATTAAGTTCGGTTCTCTCTCAGATTGGTACCAAATTACGTCTCACACGGCTAGTGCAACTACGGCTACAATATCTCCGCTGTATCCTGGGACTACATTGACGGATTCTTCTTTTCTTGTTCGCAAATTCCGCTACGGACTCACTTCAAATGCCTTGACTGTCCTCGATATAAAAATTGCCTCTAATTTTAAAAATCTAATTAGCCTTTCTCCCATGATGACAGACATGATGGTCCAAATGGTGTCTGGAACCGGAACGCCGACCGCTTACTTTCTTACCTCTCCCGCATCTGGTGGTTCGCCTCAAATTGGATTCTTCCCAAATCCCGACGCTGTTTACAACATATACGTTGATGAAAAATTCGCCACGACCGAAATGGTGAGTGACAGCGACACATCTATAATTCCTTCTCCTTACCACGATTCAATTACAACGCTTGCCAGTTATTATGGGTTCTTGAAGATTAATTCTTTAGACCGTGCGGCTATGGTATTCAAGGAATTTAGCGAGTCTCTGGAAGAGATGAAAAAAGTTTATACGCAAGACGCTGGTCGAAATAGAGTTATGCGTCCGATTGATGGTAAATATGGAAGTGACACCCCTGGTCCAAGTCTTCCTCCACAATATGGGCCAATGAGTTACCGATGAAGCCTGCAGCCATTCGTCTTTATGATTTCACTGGCGGACTAAATACAAAGTCTCCTCCTATGGTATTAAAGATGAATGAAGCATCCGACCTTCAAAACATTAATCTTCTTCCTACGGGAGGATTTAAAAAGCGTAACGGTAACTCTGTTTTTAACGCGACAGCCATGGATTCAGGTGCCACAGTTCATGGGCTTGGGTATTATAGGACATCATTGACAACGGATTATATGATGGCGATTGCTGGAACAAAACTATTTAAATCCGATAATCTTGATGGAACGATGGACGATATTACTGGTGCCGTAATAATAACTACGGGGAAAGACAACATATGGACGCACAATCAAATGAACAACTTATCCATTTTTATTGGTGGGTCTCCTGACGCTCCTATAAAATGGAATGGGACTGGAAACGCAGCGGTTCTTGGTGGGTCTCCTCCTAACGGAGAATTTGGAATTGTAGCTAATAGCCGTTTATTTATTGGTAACACAGCTTCAAACCCGTCTAGGATTCAGTGGTGCATTTTGGGAAATCCGGAAGATTGGACTGGAACGGGAAGCGGAAGTCAAGATGTTGGGTTGAATGACGGAGATACGCTTGTTGGAGCGTCAGTTATTGGATTTGATTCGATGCTGTTATTTAAACAGAACTCGATCCATACACTAGCTATTCGGTCATCCCCATTCCCGCTATTCCCACTATTTACAGGAGTTGGAGCAGTATCAAAGCGAGCGATTGTAAACGTTGATGGAACTGTTTATTTTATTACTCCTGAACCTCGTATGAAAGCAACAGATGGTACAAACATTATTACGTTTCCTGACTCAATTGATGATATTTGGGATGGTCTTAATAAGTCTCGTCTAAAATATATTCATGGAATTCACAATCGGAGACTTCGACAGATTCAGTGGTTTGTATCAACTACTTCTTCTATGACTCATGATCTCTGCATCATTTGGGATTTAGAACGAAAGTGCTGGCTTCGTAATCCAAGTGGACACTCCATGAATGTTACATCGTTTACATCTGATCGTGTGATATATGGCGGAGCATACGATGGAAAGATTTATAAATTAGATGACTCCTCAACAGCAAACGATGCATCAGAAACTACGCCAAAGATTAATGCTTTTTGGAGATCAAGCTGGATGGACTTTTCAGATACATTGGAGGCAAAAACCCCGCAATACGTTGATCTTATATTTAATGGAAATGGAGATGTGAATTTCACGTTAGGGTATGGGTTCGACTTTAATTCAGATAGAGCGTTAGAGTCTATTGTTTTTAACTCCGGATCAACATGGGGAACAGGACTTTGGGATTCTATGACTTGGGGTGGCAATAGTAACGTTGCAAGGTTAGTTCAATTGAAAGGTTCTGGAAAATTTATTCAATACTTAGTTCAACATAATACATCATCTCAGTTTTTTTCGTTTAATGGCATGGAATTCGGAATAAACAAAAACGAAGTCCGCGCTTTAAGATTTTAAGGAGGAACAATGGCAAATCTTTCTATTTCAAATACTTTTTCTTCTGGGACGACGGCAGTCGCGTCTCAAGTAAACACAAATTTTTCAGACGTATCTACTTATATTAACGATAGAAATGTTGGAATCTCGAAATGGGATGCGCTTAATGTTGCGGGGAATAGTGTTATTGACGGGACTTTGTCTGTTGGTGGAGTTTCTATTGGCGGAAGTGTTGGAATAGATGGATGGATTAATGTTAGTGAGACATGGACATATGCGTCATCAACGTCATTTACTATATCTGGTGACAAAACAACGACATATAGTATTGGTGACAAATTAAAACTTACAAATTCAAGTTTAAAATATTTTTATGTTATCGGAGTTTCCTATGGCGCACCTAATACAACTCTTACTATTACTGGAGGCACGTCATATTCTCTCGCTAATGCGGCGATAACATCTACATATTATTCAAAATATTCTTCCCCAAACGGATTCCCAGGATATTTCACTTTCACACCTGCAAGTATTTTTGGATTTTCAGGTTCTCCTACAGCTTCCGGTATATTTAGCATCTCCGGAAATAACGTCACATTCTCATTTAATGTTGATGGGACATCAAATGCTACGACAGCCGGATTCACGATCCCATTCTCGGTTCGCACTTTAGGAGGATCGAATTATTTACAAAACATAGGCCTTGCCATTAATAACGGATCAATTCTTAGCACTGGGATTGCTCTTTTGTCTAGCAATGGAATAACTTGTTATCCATCTGGATATAACACGAGTTGGACTTCATCTGGATCAAAACAAATAAATGGAGTTGTTCAAGGGGTAATTTAAAAAATGAATCCATTGGTTAAACCATTCCATCTAACGCCTTTTGAAAAAAACATAAATCAAAAGGCGAATATTAATTGGGATGATATTGTCGCTTATGTGAATGACCTAGCGAAAGGTGGTGTGGCTATCGCTAATTCAAGTGATGGATGGATAGATTTCCCTGTTATTCCGACATACGTTTCTGCGACGAGCATGAAGTTCTCTGGTATTGATTATACTGGGATTATTCAGAAGGGAGATAAATTAACAATAGACCAATCGGGTTATAAATATTTTTATATCACGGCGGTTTCTTTTTCGACCGATACGACTGTTACTGTAACAGGAGGATCAGATTACACAGTAGCAAACGCTGTTATTGTAAATCCGCAATTTTCAAAACAAGCTACGCCTCAAGGGTTTCCATTACAGCATAACTGGACTCCTGGATTTACTGGATTTTCTGTAAATCCAACAGTAACAGCGGCGAAATTCTCTATCTCTGGTGGAATGGTAAACGTGACTTACATACAAAACGCCAGTGGGACCAGCAATGCGACAGGCTTCACGATAACAGGATTACCCGTAGCGGCTGGAACAAGTGATGATTCTTCGGCAAATAGACTATGGGTAGGTAGAGACAATGGCGTAGGTGGATTAACTGTATATTGCTATGTCTCTGGGACAACGCTGACCGTTGAAAAAACATGGGCAACGCCAGCAAGCTGGACGGCTACTGGATCAAAAGGGATGTATCAGTTTTCTATTTCATATCCGATTTAGGAGGAACTATGTCAAGTGTAGACGAACTAGCAGGATACGGGACAAGTGAAGCAAATGCTATCAATATGTCAGCCGACGAATACGCTAAACAAGCGGCGGCGTATCGCAAGGCGTTACAGCAACGGTTACTGGAGCAGGGCCAGGAGCAGTTCAAACAAGCGAATCCTTTTATTTTGGAGGACTTGAATTCTCGTGGCTTTGCGACTTCTCCAACTGAAACAGCGAATACTCAGTCTCGTTACCTTGCAGATATCGCATTGAAAAACGATCAGACGTTGAGCGCATTTGATACCAACGCTTTTAACGAAGAAAGCAATCTACGCCAACAGGCCGCCATGACTCCGCTTGAACTTGAGCGGATGGGGATAGAACGTGATTACGCGCTTTCCGATCAGGCGAGGGCGGACGCATTGGCGCGTGAACTTGCTGACCAACAAAGTAAAGATTCCATGACGAGTGGGCTACTTGGGCTTGGTGGTAATCTGCTACAAGGGGCTATGCTAAGTAAGGCCATTGGTGGCGGAGGTGCAGGAGGTGGCGGCGGTCTAGGTGGACTGTTTGGTGGTGGCAGTGCTGGTGGTGCGGGGGGGGCCGGTGGTGCTGGTGGTGGTGGTGCGGGTAGTTTTCTTGCTCCTGCCGCCGGCATTGGTGTTGGATTTGGTGGCGGATCATATGCCGGACAAAAATCTGGTAACGCTATTTTCAAAAGTAAGAAAGCTGAAAAAAGGGCTAGGACTGGGGCCACTGTTGGTGCTGGAATTGGAACGACAGCCGGTATGGCATTCGGTGGACCGGCTGGTGCGGCGGTAGGCGGTGTTATCGGTGGACAATTAGGGCAACTGTACGGTGGTTTAACTGCATCGCATGTCGCAGGCCAAGTAAGCCAACAGGCAAAAAACTTGATTAGTCAACCAGTTAAAACGGTTGCTAATGCGCCAAAAGCCGCAGTGAAAACAGTTAGTAACGCATTTAAGAAAGCTTTCTGTTTTACTCCTGGGACACTGATCGAAATGGCAGATGGCACGATGAAACCAATCGAGTCTATCACGCTTGGAGAATCGGTCAATGGCGGACAAGTATTCTCGATACGAATGTCAATGACGGACCCTGGACAGATTTACAACTACCTTGGGACGAACGTAACTGGTACTCACGCTGTCAAGGAAAACGGAGTTTGGACGAGGGTAGAGAACAGTGCGTATGGAATTAAGACAGACTTGCCAGGTCCAGTTATTTCTCTTGTGACGGGAAATCACCGAATCCACAGTAATGGTACCGAGTTTGCCGACGAGTTCGAGCATGACAATTACGAAGAGATTACGATGGACGAGTCACTGAAGCTTTTGAATATTAAGGAGTTTTCTCATGCCTGAACGAAGGGACTTGCCTAAAATAAATATCAAGCCTAGGGAAATGCCGTTTGATCAGATTATTGCTGTTAAAGGACGGAATCCGTTTGGTGAAGCATTGCCTGGGTATGGCAAAGTTCTTTCAGACGCCATGATTCAACAGGCGAATTTACGAAAGATGGGACAGCAAACGGCAGCGATTGAAAAAGCAATGGGTGCGGCTCCTGGATCACTGAATGGGATGGACCCAGAGCAGGGTCTTCAATTCGCAAAGATGCAAAACGAATTACGCCTTCAAGAAATGAAACAGCAGAAAGAACAGGAGAAGCAGACTCGTTCTGTTTTTGTGTCCGAATTTAAGAAAAACCCAGATCCGTATTTGCAATTTGAACAGGGTGGTGGAAAACTCAACTTCATAAATGATCTTTCCGATGGGAACAGAAATGCGAATTTGGATGTTAGAAAAGACTCAATGGTTCTTAATTGGGCAGCAAAGATGAGGAATGATCCATCTATTAAGCCTCTGTATCAACAGAAAATAAACGCTGGGTATGTTGACCAAATAATTGGAGCGGCTAAAGAAGGCAACACTGTGGCTGGTGCGGCCCTTGCGGCCAAGATGGCACGAACGATGGGAGAAGTTGGCGTCTTAACTGACAATGACGTGAAACGATACGTGACATCTGGGAGATTGGACCGTGGTGCGGCGGATAAATTAACGCGCATGACTCAGGGCAAGCCTACCGACGCGACATTGGATGAAATTGGACAAATTGCGGGAATACTAAGTTCGACATTTGATGAGAAAGTTCAACCGACCTACAACTGGTATGCGGAAGTTTTGGCAAACAATACAGGAGACACACCAGAAAATACGGCGAGACTGTTGGGTGTAAGTTATTCTTCGAATAAGAATAGTGTGCCTCGACAGGCTAGTCCTCAACCGGTCGCAATTCAAGGACAGTCTTCTCAATCAAACACTGGGATCGCATTAACTGGTAGCGCGGCGCAACGCCTTGCTGAACTTCGGGCCAAAAGAGCGGCTGGGACTTTGAGGTAATATTATGGCTCTAACCGAATCCGAAGAGCTTGAGCTTTTAGAGCTTGAAAACGCTAACGCCATTGCGACACAACAAAAGCAAACGGCCACGACTCCATCCCGCATGGACCAAGCGAAAGAGCTTGGTGCATCCATGCTCGGATCTCTTGGGTCGGCGATTAACCCACTGGCCCCATTGGCAGTTAAAGTCGGACAGTATATCGCCAAGGATCCTCGAAAAGCCGTCTTGCAAGGTGCGGACTATCTCCCGGCGGCTGGCGGTATAGCACTTCCTGTTGTAGCTGGATTTGCAAGTGGAGGAACAAGTATCCCAGCATCGGCGGCTCTTTCAGGGATTGGCATGGCTGGTGGAGAGGGGTACAAACAGTTAATCCGCCGTGGCATGGGAGAGAATCCGGCTCCTCCTATTCCGAACCCCATCCCGTTTACGAAAGGAAATATCCCAAGAATCCCTGGACTCTCTTCTGAAGATTCAAATCTTGCGACTCAAGCCGGGATTGGGGTTGCACAAGACTTGGCAGTTCAGCCATTACGTTTGTTGCCAAAAGTTGGGAGAGGCATTATAAATGCGATTACTCCTTCGGATATTAAATCTGCGGATATTTTGGAGCGGTATAAAAATCCTGTGGGAGTCAAAACCGCATTGCCGAGAGAAAATCTTGGAAAAGTTTTGGTCGAACAACACAAGAATTTAGGTGAACAAATTAAAGCGTTAGATCAGGCGGCGAAAAATATGCTAAACGATTCGCCCACTATTTCAAAAAGTAAAGTAATTGAAATGTTGAAACAGATAAAAAGTAAAACGGTTGGAAGTGCTGGAAAGGCTGTATCTTCGGACGCCAAAACATCTGTTAATATAGCAGACGAAGCGATTAATTCTATTCGGGGAATGAATCCTATACCGGATGTCCCAGGTAAAAAAGAGATTGTTATCGGACCATCAAAGTTACTTGAAACAAAAATAACTCCCCCAATTACTGGAAAAACTCTTGATACCATTAGCGAGCGGCAATTAAAAGATTTGATGAGCCAATATAAAAATATCCCATGGAATGATCCTTCGGCGGACGCGCAGAAGCAGGTGCGCAATTTCTTGGATTACATTCTCAAGAAATCAAATCCAGAATATGCCAATGCAATGAAGCCCGTAGCAGAACGGACAAAACTACAGGGAGTCATAGAGAAAAAGATGGCACTAAAATATGACCCAACGACCGGGACATACGCCACGGACGCAACTGCTGGCAAATGGACCCCTCGCTTGCTCGAAGAGGGAAAACCAGAAACATCCGCGGCACTTAAAAAATTGGACAAGTTAACAAATGGGAATATACTAGAAAAAGCCAGATTAACAAATATCAACGAGAAATTCACTGGTGGTAAAACGACAGGATCACGTATGGTTCAGTTGGGGCGTCATATAGGTGGACCAGTGGGAGGAATAGCTGGCGCTCTTATGGATAAGGCTGGTGGTAAAATAACCGGAGGTATGGTAGATGCGTTAAAATTTGCGTCTGAAACAATCGGATCACCGTTAAATACACAGACAGCATCCGCATTACTTAAAGCACTTTCTAGGAAAAAAGAAGTTAATAAGTGATTTTAAATTTAACTTATTTTTAAAAATATAAAGGAGAACTATATGGCGATGGAACATCTATTTCAATATCCAGGACTTAACCTTTTGGCGATTGGAGTTAAATTAAAAGGAAACAGCCAAGGATCATTGTCGGTAAGTGGGACGGCGGCACAAACTTCCGCTTTTGTTGGGAATGGATTATATGACATTTGGTGTGACGTGGACGTGTATTTGAAATCGGCAACGACATCCAGCGATGTGACTACTTCGACTGGGTATCTTCTGAGAGCAAATACGACTGTCCCTTTTGTTATTGGTGACGGAGACACGTTGGGAGCGATTGCCGGGTCAAGCGGAACGCTTCGATTCCACAAAGTTAGCTAAGGAGATTTCAATGCGATTACGACAACGGTCTGGAATTACTGGCCCTAATGGGGCGTCACTAGAATATCCTCTTAGCACGGCGCGTTTCATCGCTCCGCTTAAGAACACTCT
>JACCDG010013893.1_pt1 | contig 10763 bp, 10 predicted proteins | sample 7442471 | NCBI WGS metagenome assembly JACCDG01 (sample SAMN15323444, study PRJNA562643) | freshwater metagenome | isolation source: river surface water | place: USA:Blue River Watershed | collected 2017-08-17 | reverse complement strand
TCTTCTAGGGTGTTCATGTGTTGGCGAAACGCCTCGCCACCAGGCAAGCTGCGGATGTACCAAGCAATGTGTTTGCGGGCGCTGCGCACGCCGGTGCGCTCGCCATAAAGGGCGTAGTGCTCGTCGAGGTGTGCCAACAACAAGCGGCTGACCTCTTCCACCAAGGGCTGAGCCAAATGCTCGCCCGTGGCCAAATAATGCGCGATTTCGCGGAAGATCCAAGGGCGACCCTGGGCGGCACGGCCAATCATCAGCGCGTCTGCGCCAGTGAGCTTTAAAACTTCTTTGGCTTTCTCGGGCGAATCAATATCGCCATTGGCCACCACGGGCACGCGCACGGCTTGCTTCACAGCCGTGATGGTGTCGTACTCGGCCAAGCCTTTGTAGCCTTGCTCGCGGGTGCGACCATGCACGGTGATCATTTGCACACCTGCGGCTTCGGCGGCACGGGCCAAGGCCACGGCGTTTTTGTGTGCGTCGCACCAGCCAGTGCGCATCTTCAAGGTCACGGGCACGTTGTGGGGCTGTGCAGCATCGACCACCGCTTGCACGATGGACATGGCCAAAGGCTCGTCTTGCATCAAGGCGGAGCCCGCCCATTTGTTACACACCTTTTTGGCGGGGCAACCCATGTTGATGTCGATGATTTGCGCCCCGCGCTCAATGTTGTACGCCGCCGCCTCGGCCATCATGGCCGCGTCCGTGCCAGCAATTTGCACGGCGATGGGGCCGCTCTCGCCCGTGTGGTCGGCGCGGCGTGAGGTTTTGAGGCTGCTCCACAAGTCTTTGCGAGAGGTGACCATCTCACTCACCGCATAGCCCGCGCCCAACTGTTTGCACAACATGCGAAACGGCCGGTCGGTCACGCCAGCCATCGGCGCGACAAACAAGTTGTTTGCCAGTGTGTATTGACCGATGTGCATGGGGTGGAGAGACGTGGGGGTGCTTAAAAAGGAGGCGTGATTGTACCTGCCCAAAATTTCAGCATGCGGTCTGAAAATGACCATTTTGTAAGGCTTCGCAAAGAATTGAAGGTGTTTGCTTATGGGCTTCACTACACTGAGTACATGGAAACTTGGATGCAATCTGTGCTGGCCGCCTTGGCCCTACCCGAATACGGCCTGAGCACCGTGTTTGTGGTGTCGCTGGTGTCAGCCACCTTGCTGCCCATGGGCTCAGAGCCCGTGGTGTTTGGCTTGGTCAAGCTCAACCCCGAATTGTTTTGGCCCGCTGTTTTGGTGGCCACGGCGGGCAACACCATTGGCGGCGCTATCAGCTGGTGGATGGGCAGCGGCGCGCACAAGGTGAGCGACAAGCTGCGTCACAAAGAGACAACGACCCAAGACGCCCGCGCCCTGCGCTGGCTGCACGCCCTAGGCCCCAAAGCTTGCTTGCTGAGCTGGCTGCCCGGCGTGGGCGACCCCCTGTGCGCCGTGGCAGGCTGGCTTCGCCTGCCCTTTTGGCCCTGTGTGGCCTACATGGCAGTGGGTAAGTTTGCGCGGTACTTGGTGATGACGGGTGGGTTGCTTTGGGTGTTTCCGCAGCATTGGGGGATTGGTTAATTAACCGCCCAACAAAAAAGCCGCTCACTGAGCGGCTTTCTCATTCCTGCAAAGCAGCTGCTTAAGACGAGAACAAGAAGTTCATCACGTCGCCGTCTTTCACCACGTATTCCTTGCCTTCAGCACGCATCTTGCCTGCGTCTTTGGCGCCTTGCTCGCCTTTGAAGGCGATGAAGTCGTCAAACGCGATGGTCTGGGCTCGGATGTAGCCCTTTTCAAAATCGGTGTGAATCACGCCTGCGGCTTGTGGGCCAGTATCGCCTTTGTGGATGGTCCAAGCGCGCACTTCTTTCACGCCAGCGGTGAAGTAGGTTTGCAAACCCAACAAGTCGTAGGCGGCACGAATCAAGCGGTTCAGGCCTGGCTCATCTTGACCGAGTTCTTTGAGGAACTCCAAGCGGTCAGCATCGTCCATTTCAGACAATTCGGCTTCGATCTTGGCGCAGATGGCGACCACGGGCGCGTTTTGCGCTTGGGCAAATTCTTTGAGGCGGTCTAGGAAAGGATTGTTCTCAAAGCCGTCTTCCGACACGTTGGCCACAAACATGGCGGGCTTGGCGGTGATGAGGAAGAACTGCTTGAGTTCGGCGCGCTCTTCTTTGCTGAAGTCGATGGTGCGCACAGGCTTGGTGTCATTCAGCGCAGCTTGGCACTTCTCCAAAATCGCCATTTGCTTGGCGGCTTCTTTGTCGCCAGAGCGGGCAATTTTGCTCACGCGGTGAATGGCTTTTTCCACCGAAGCCAAGTCGGCCAAACACAGTTCGGTTTGGATGACTTCGATGTCTGCAATGGGGTCGACCTTGTTGGCGACGTGAATCACGTTGGGATCTTCAAAGCAGCGCACCACGTTGACGATGGCGTCGGTTTCGCGGATGTGGGCCAAGAACTTGTTGCCCAAGCCTTCACCCGTGCTAGCACCTGCCACCAAACCCGCAATGTCTACAAATTCCACAATGGCAGGGACAATACGCTCTGGGGTGATGATTTCGGCCAATTGCTGCAAGCGTGGATCGGGCACTTCGACCACGCCAGTGTTGGGCTCAATCGTGCAGAAGGGGTAATTCTCAGCCGCGATGCCCGCTTTGGTGAGGGCGTTGAACAGGGTGGATTTGCCAACGTTGGGCAAACCCACGATGCCGCATTTCAAACTCATAAAAATATCCTTGTAACTGGTGTAGATTGTAATGAGGCGGGTTGCTCGCCTAGGAACCGTAGATGAACCGCACTGACTCAACCGTTTTTCGAACCATTTCTTTCGCTGCGCAAGCGCTGCTTTGCGCTGGTTTGTGCCTACACGTACAGGCACAGGTTCAGCCCCAAGACGAACTTACAGCCCGCTACCAACAAGACTTGGCTGAATGCGAAGCCCAGCAAGCCACGCAAGACCTAGCTGCTTGTCGCCTTGAGGCACGCAATGCGTTGACCGAAGCCAAGCGCAATTTGCTGAGTGACACCACCGCCAACTTGTTTGAAAAGAACCAACTCAGGCGCTGTCGCGTGTTCAAGGGTGACGAACGTGAGGCCTGCGAGGCGCGTGTGCGTGGGGAAGGCAGCAGCACAGGGAGTGTGCAAAGTGGTGGCATCTTGCGCGAGGTAGTGCGACCAGTGACGCCCAGCAAGTAAAAGCGCCACCGCCCTCCTACAATCGACCGCATGGCACAAAAACTAGACGTTTGTATTCGTGGCGATGGCATGGTGGGACGCACCTTGGCCTTGCTGCTCGCACGTCAAAAACTGCGCGTGGGTTTAGTCACTTCAACCCCAAAAACCGCACAAGACGTTAGGGCTTACTCACTCAACAGCGCCTCTCGCGGCGTGCTGTCTGAATTGCGTTGCTGGCCCGACGCCTTGCACGCAACGCCCGTACAACACATGCGCGTATGGGGTGACGATGGCGGTTTTACGCACTTTGAAAGCCCCACACCCGAGGGCCTGACTTGGATTGTGGACGTGCCCGTGCTCGAAGCCCAACTGGCCGAAGCCGTGCGTTACCAAGCTGAAATTACCCCGCTGACCGCCCCCGAACCCGCCGCACTGACCGTGGTGTGCGAAGGCCGCGCCAGCGCCACCCGCGATGAGCTAGGTGTGAACTTTGAGGTGCTGCCCTACCAACAACACGCCGTAGCCGCCCGCGTGCGATGCAGCACACCACACCGCCAGCAAGCATTGCAGTGGTTTCAACATGGCGCGCAGGGCTTGGAAATTTTGGCGCTGCTGCCCTTAGGCGGCGCGCAGGGCGACACCGCCAGCTTGGTGTGGTCGCTGCCCCCCGAACGCGCCCAAGACATGCTGGCCTTGAGCGCCGAAGCCTTTGGCATCGCGCTTGAAAACGCCAGCAACGGTGTGCTGGGCCAGATTGAGCTGACCAGCGAACGCGCCATGTGGCCGCTTCAATTGGCGCGCGCCGATCGTTGGACAGGCAACTTTGCCGATAGCAGCGCTTGGGCCTTGGCGGGTGATGCGGCACACAACATCCACCCCCTCGCGGGCCTCGGGCTCAACTTGGGTTTGGCTGATGTGGCCGAGTTGGCGAATGTGCTCAAAGCCCGCGAAGCCAAAGACTACTGGCGCAGCGCGGGCGACCGCTACTTTATGCGCCGCTACGAACGCGCGCGCAAAGCAGACATGGTGCCCACATGGCTCGCGTGTGATGGCTTACAACGCCTGTTCGCCCACCCCAACACTGGCGTGCAAGCGCTGCGCAATTGGGGCATGAATGGGTTCAACAACCTAGCGCCTGTCAAGGCTTGGGCCATGCAACAGGCCATGGGTTCATAACACGCACCGCACATCATTTTTTGAAAACAAAGCCCAATATGCAACATACCCTCCGCGCATTCGCTGCCTCGTTCTTGATGGCGCTCAGCTTTTCCAGCGCCATGGCGCAAGGCCACGAAGCCACCATTCGCAAAGCCTTAAGCGAACGCATTCCGCAAATCCCCAAGATTGAAGAAATCACCCCCACCCCCTTGGCCGGCATTTACGAGCTTCGCCTGAGCACCAACGAGATTTACTACAGCGACGCAGCAGGCAACTTCCTCATTCAAGGCAACTTGATTGACACCAAGAGCAAGCGCAACCTGACCGAAGAACGCGAAGCCAAACTGAGCGCCATCGACTTCAGCGCACTCCCACTGAAAGATGCCATCACCATCGTGCACGGCAATGGCAAGCGCAAACTCGCCGTGTTTGAAGACCCCAACTGCGGCTACTGCAAACGCTTTGAGCGCGACTTGGCCAAGGTGGACAACGTGACGGTGTACTTATTCTTATTGCCTGTGCTTGGGCCTAACTCGGTCGAAAAATCACGCAATGTGTGGTGCGCCAAAGACCAAGGTGCCGCCTGGGTCAACATGATGCAAAAAGACAAACCACCGCCTGCCGTGCAATGCAACACAGCGGCCATTGACCGTAACTTGGAGTTCGCGCGCAAATACAAAATCACGGGCACACCGACTCTGATCGCGCAAGACGGTACCCGCGTACCAGGCGCGATTGACAGTAACAAAATCGAAAAACTACTTGCTGAAGCAAGCAAGTAATTAAGCTCAGTCACTAGGAAACGAGTTCGCTATGGTTCACACACCCATCACCCCTGACAGCGATGCAGGCAAACTGATTGAACGCTTGGGCTACGCAGGCCTCATTCCCTTCGTGGTGCTGGCGTTGTTCATGTGGATCGTCACACCTGAAGCACATGCGTTTGTGGCCATTGCACTCAGCGCCTATGGCGCAACCATTGCCGCCTTCTTAGGCGGTATCCACTGGGGCATTGGTTTGCGCCACAACGCACCGCAACGCAAGCTGCACATGGTGTGGGGCGTGGTGCCATCTTTGGTGGCATGGGTGGCCGTCATCATGCCCGCCTTCGCGGGCTTGCCATTGCTCGCCATGCTCTTGGTGGCCTGCTATTTGGTGGATCGCAAAACATGGCCCGAAGCGGGCTTGCGCGATTGGATGACCATGCGCTTTCGCTTGACCGTGGTGTCCACCTTGTGCTGTCTCTTGGGCGCAGCCGCCACCTGATCAGATCACATGCATGGCTAAGCGCAACACACCCCACACACCTTTGCGTCTGCCCAGTGATGCACACGCCGTGCACTACAAAGTAGAAGCAGCCGACCTACATGCGCACCTGTACGGTGTAACGCTCACCATCGCGCAACCCGCTGCGCAGCAGCGCGTGTCGTTGCCCGTTTGGATTGCTGGCAGCTACATGGTGCGCGAGTTTGCTAAGCAAATCACGGGCATCAACGCTCGCCAAGGCCAACGCGCTGTGACAGTGAAGCAGCTCGACAAAGCCACGTGGGAAGTCGATTGCGAAGCGGGCCGACCCCTCACCTTGCACTACCAAGTACACGCACACGACGACTCGGTACGCACTGCGTGGCTCACCACCGAGCGTGGCTTTTTCAATGGCACAAGCTTGTGCTTGCAAGCGGAAGGCCTGGCTGATGTGCCCCATGCATTGGAGCTGGTGGCTGAGTCATTCAACGCAGCTCACACAGCACGCACCAGCGCTTGGCAAGTCGCCACAGGCCTCACGCCTGTCAAAACCGACCGCCAAGGCTTTGGCACCTATGCGGCCACCGACTATGACGAGCTGGTGGACTGCCCTGTAGAAATGGGCGCGTTTTGGAGCGGCAGCTTCAAAGCCTGCGGCATTGAACACCGCTTTGTGGTGGCAGGTGCCACGCCTGCGTTTGATGGCGAGCGCTTGCTGCGCGACAGCCAAAAAATTTGCGAAACCGCCATACGTTTTTGGCACGGCAACAAACGATCAGCCACGCCACACAAAAACTATGTGTTCATGCTCAACGCCGTGGCCGATGGGTATGGCGGCTTAGAGCACCGCAACTCCACGGCCCTGATTTGCAACCGTGCCGACCTACCCCGTGTAGGCGACGCCAAACTCAGCGATGGCTACACCACGCTCTTAGGGCTCATCAGCCACGAGTATTTCCACACTTGGAACGTCAAACGCTTGCGTCCTGCCGAGTTTGCGCGCTACGACTACACCCAAGAAAACTACACCGAGCTGCTGTGGTTCTTTGAAGGCTTCACCAGCTACTACGACGACTTGCTGTTGCGACGCGCAGGGTTGGTTGACGATGCGCAGTACTTGAAACTGCTGAACAAAACCATCAACCAGGTCCTGCAAACGCCAGGGCGCGAGGTGCACAGCGTGGCGCAGTCGAGCTTTGAAGCGTGGACCAAGTACTACCGCCAAGATGCCAACAGCCCCAACCTCACCGTGAGCTACTACACCAAGGGTGCGCTGGTGGCCTTGTGCCTTGACCTCTCGCTGCGCCAACATGGCGTGAAAAACCACAGCGTGTCGCTGGACGACGTGATGCGCGCCTTGTGGACGCGTTGCTGCACTGGCAAAGGCAACGAGACAACACGCGGCCCCATGACCGAAGCCGATGTTTTGGCCGTGCTCAAAGAACTCACAGGCCGCTCGTGGAGCGCAGAGTTCAAGGCGTGGGTGCATGGCACACACGACCTGCCTTTGGAACAACGACTCGCCCACCACGGCGTGAACGTGCAGCACGACCCAGCACAACTGGCGCAACGCTTGGGCCTGCGTGTGACGGAAGATCACAGCGTACAAATTAAAACCGTACTCAACGGCAGTGCGGCGCACAAGACTGGCTTTGCGCCAGGCGACGAATGGCTGGGCGTGGAAGTGGCTGGCAAGGCCTCATCCGCTTGGCGCATCAAAAAGCTCGACGACTTGCTGCTGTACGCAGGTAGCGCCAAAAAAGTAACGGTTCTGGTCAGCCGCGACCGTCAACTGTTGCGCCTGAGCCTTGCTTTGCCCGATACGAAAGCCAACAGCACCTGGCGTCTCGTGATGGACAACCCCAAGCTGGTGAGCCGCTGGCTGGGTCTATAGTCTTTAGAAAACCTATTCACACTTTTGGGAGCCTCCGAATGAGCTACGAATTCATCACCGTCCACACTGAAGCTGACAAAGTGGGCGTCATCACCCTCAACCGCCCTAAGCAACTCAACGCCTTGAACGCAGGCTTGATGATCGAGCTGGGCCAAGCCCTTAAGGCCTTTGATGCCGACGAACACATTGGCTGCATGATCATCACCGGCAGCGAAAAAGCATTTGCCGCAGGTGCGGACATTGGTGCCATGGCCACGTACACCTTTGCCGATGTGTACAAGAATGACTACATCACCCGCGACTGGGAAACCATTCGCACCATTCGCAAGCCAGTCATTGCCGCCGTCAGCGGCTTTGCCTTGGGCGGTGGCTGCGAGCTGGCCATGATGTGCGACTTCATCATTGCCGCAGACAACGCCAAGTTTGGCCAGCCCGAAATCAAGCTGGGTGTCATTCCTGGTGCGGGCGGCACACAACGTTTGCCACGTGCGGTGGGCAAATCCAAAGCCATGGACATGGCTTTGACTGGCCGCATGATGGACGCGGTGGAAGCCGAGCGTTCAGGTTTGGTCAGCCGCGTGGTGCCGCTGGACAAACTCATGGAAGAAACCTTGGGTGCGGCTTTGGCCATTTGCGGCTTCTCGCAAATCGCGGCCATGGCAGCCAAAGAGTCGGTCAACCGTGCGTTTGAAGGCACTTTGGCCGATGGCGTGATGTTCGAACGCCGCATGTTCCATGCGTTGTTTGCCACCGCCGACCAAAAAGAAGGCATGGACGCGTTTGTGAACAAGCGCCCTGCCGCTTTCAAAAACCAATAAGCCTCGCGCGATGAGCACATAAAAGCCCACAGTTTGTGGACTTTTATGCACTCGTTACCATGCGGGTCAACTGAATAAGAAAGTAGCGCATGGAACTCTTGACCGATCCACAAGCTTGGATGGCATTTGCCACCCTCACCGCCCTTGAGCTGGTGCTCGGCATTGACAACATCATCTTCATCTCCATCTTGGTGGATAAGCTGCCGCCAGAAAAGCGTGAGTTGGCGCGTCGTATTGGCTTATTCATGGCCATGTTTATGCGCATTGGCTTATTGCTCTTGTTGTCCATCATTGTGGGTTTGGTCGAGCCTTTGTTTACAGCATTTGGCAGAGACATTTCTGGTCGAGACCTGATTTTGATTTTGGGTGGCTTGTTCCTGATTTGGAAAAGCACAGGCGAAATTCACCAATCCCTAGAAGGCGAAGAAGAACACGCCAGCAGTGCAGCTGCCAACACCATGTCTGCTGTGATCCTACAAATCATGGTCATCGACTTGGTGTTCTCACTCGATTCCATCATCACCGCTGTAGGCATGGTGGACGAAGTGGCCATCATGATTGCAGCGGTCATTACATCTGTTGGCTTGATGATGCTGTTTGCCAAAAGCATTGGTGAGTTTGTGTCCAACCATCCCACCATCAAAATGCTCGCCCTTGCCTTCCTGGTCGTGGTCGGTGTGGTGTTGATGGCTGAAGGCCTAGGCCACCATGTCCCAAAAGGCTACATTTACTTCGCGATGGCGTTCTCATTGGGCGTTGAGTTGCTCAACATTCGCTTTCGCAAGCGCGCTAAAACGGTGGTGCACCTGCATCAAAACACCCCGTAATAACGCACTTGCTCTGGGGGCTTTCATTTATCCTCATTAGAATCTTCGGATAAATGAATGAACCGTCCTAGCAGCACCTCGGCATGACAACCGAATCTTCCAAGATCAGCACCAACTTAATGACCGAAGCCCCCTTGGCTTTGGCGTGCGGCGTAGCTTACTTTTATGCATTCCAATTGAATGTGCATTGGTTTGAGTGGATGGAGTTCTCACACGGTACCAACTGGATCTTCCTGCCCAGTGGACTGCGCTTGCTGTTTGTATTGGTGTTTCTGCGTGCAGGCGCCATTGGCATTGCCGTAGCCTCTATCGTGGTGAACTACAGCATCGGTAACCCAGACGCCCATGTGTTCAACGTCGTCACGGGCATCATTTCTGGTGCATCACCTTACATCGCGCATCAGTTGGCTGTGACTTGGTTTGGACTTGATCAACAGCTCGCAAATGTGAGTGGACGCATGTTTTTTAAACTGTCGTTGCTGTTTGCGGCGGTGAATGCGCTCACACACCAGCTATGGTTTTTTTGGGAAGGTTACAACCAAAACTTTTTAGGCAGTACTTTGGCAATGGTCGTTGGCGATTGGACGGGCACCGTGTTAGTTCTGGCTACCGCGACTTTCTTGCTAAAAGCCTATTTATTTATCAGACGCCCCAAACTCTAGCCTCATGAAAAAACCCACAAGCCTATGCCTGTGGGTTTAGATTTTGACAACGAAATTTGAACCTGCGACATCAGCATTATGAATGCTGCGCTCTAACCTTTTGAAAAGTCTGACTGTTCAAGTGTTTTGTTTTGTGGCGATCATGTCCGTTTGAAGGACATCACCATATCTTCTGCCTGAAGTAACGTCGCCCCAACTCTCGCCAATTGATTTCGCTCTTATGTGGTGTGTTGTCCGTTTAAGGGACAAAAGCCCATGATCTTTAAGTCATGGGCTTTGCCACATCAGTCATGTTAAGTGAGCATGTATTTTTGGAAATAACACCTGCACTGAGGTACATCTACTAAAGAAAACTTTACTCATGACGATGAGAATTTTATGAGCATATTGCATCTTACTTTTACATCCAAAAGCAGTCAGATGCTGCTGTCAATGCGATATTCTTTAACAGTTGCGTTCTTATTTTTTTGTACTACATCCGCCAACGCTTCAAAACTTGATGCGAGACGTGCCGAAATCTTGAAAGAGGTTAGGGAAACCATCCCAGATGATGAGATGGCAAAGCAGATCGTTGAAATACGACTAAAGCGTGAAGCCCAAGAAATCACAGATCCTAAAAAATCGACCTTCTCAAAACAAGATGCATACGTCAGCGCGGGAAGTCGGATCGCTATTGGCTACTCTCAGAAGATCAGTGAAAACTTAGCAGTACGTACTGAGGTTTCAGGACTTGACTCATCAGTGCAAACGAAGAGCGTGAACAACACAAACTATCGCTTCAAAGATAAGAACTTGAGTCTTGGCGCATATCTTGATTGGTTCCCTACTGACTCATCATTCAGACTGAGTGGCGGTGTCAACATCAATCGAATGCGAACGACACTAAATACCAACGGCGGCACTGCCAGCATCAACGGCTCACAAGTAAATCTTGGCTCGAATGTGTTCAATGTTGAATTCAAATTTCCAACCGTAACTCCATATATTGGACTTGG
>JACCDG011329171.1_pt1 | contig 10764 bp, 4 predicted proteins | sample 7442471 | NCBI WGS metagenome assembly JACCDG01 (sample SAMN15323444, study PRJNA562643) | freshwater metagenome | isolation source: river surface water | place: USA:Blue River Watershed | collected 2017-08-17 | reverse complement strand
CGGAAAACCTCCACCCTTTAGGCGTCTTACCTTTCCAACCCTCAAAAAACCGAGCGGCATCTCGGAAGGCTACGGCTTCGGTCTTCATTTGGATCTCAGCCGCCAGTTGACGCTCGACTGCGTCGAGCATTTTTCCTAGCCCAACGGAGTTGAGGTTGAAGTTTTGCTTTTCTAGATTTACGAGCAGGCTTTTCATACGCCGGAGGTTGGCGGCGATTTTTTCCCGGGAGTAGGGCCGTTGAGTCATGATGACGACGCTTTTGGTCTTCCCGTTTGGCAAGCGCACTGTTGCTTCAGAAACTGTCTTGAGGCTGGCGGATCCCAGCACTTTGTCTACCGAGACGATGCGGTCAGCAATATCGGGTGAGTACTCGGCTCGAACTGCGTCTGTGATTTCAAGCAACGTCATAGGACCAGCCTTGTCTTTGAGATTCTCAAGACGGGAGGACATTTCATCTCCCAAGAGATTCCAGATCGAGATTTGTTGCCCGGCCTTAATTCCTGGTGTCCCAAACGCTCGAGCAATATTGAGATAGGGGTCCCCACCTGTTTGATTTGCGGTAGAGAGCAGGTAGGAAAGGCTCGCCAAGTGTTCTGATTCTGGGACGGAGGCCAAGAAAGCCAGGAGGAAACGCTCATGATTTCCATTGGGTTCATAGCGGAGATATTTGCGCGCTAAAAATGTTACTAAGTCGGATTGCTCGGCAAGGGGGGGGGCGCCCATGCGCATGGCCCAATGAAAAAGAGGGATCTTCTCGACCGAGGTGGTTTCCTGAGCCAGTTTTCGGAATTGATCGATGACCGACTCGACATGGGCTCGACGAGATTTCTCTGCCGCCTCCTCCTGTCGTTTTCCATCTGCTCGGATTAAGGTGCGCGCCTTGTTCTCGATGACGAGCCGAACCGATTTCGGGAAGCCACCTCGCCCCGATTCAGAGAAGTAGGTAATCAAATCGATCATCTCTGGTGAGTTCATGGATCGAAAATAGGAGCTGAAGTTACTGATGAGATGCACGATTCTTGGGTCGATTCTTTCCCAATTCAGAGCTTTTCGTCCCTCGACTGCGACCAAGTCGACTCGTTGCCGGAGCTTGAGCTTCCAGGCGAGGTCTTCGAGGAGTTTTTCTTTAGTTCCACTCGTCTTCGAAACGACTTGGTCAACTCGGTCGAGGTAGGATTTCAGTCTATCCTGTGTGATCCCGGCAGATCGAAGAGCCTGGGTGTCGGGTTCCAATATTTTTTCTGCGACTTCTATCTGAAGCTGAGGGTCTGGAATCAGCGACTTATCGAGAAGCTCTTGAGCTTGGGTACGAAGCTCTGGGTCGAATGGGGCTGCCTTGAGATAGGCGGCTAGATTTTCTGTAACGTAGGCCTCAGATCCTCTTGGTTTTCCGGCCTTCAAGACCGTTGTAAAAAGCTTCAATCGTTCGGAAGGGCTGAGTCCTGTTCTTCCTAGCTCGAGTACTCGAAGCAGCAGCTGTTCTCCAACTCCATTCTCAAGCTGAATGGGTTCTTTTCTCTCATACAGGTAGAAAAGTCTCTCTGCATATCCTTGTAGAGAGTTAGCACGTTCATTGAGGGTGAGTTTACCAATCTGCTCGAGCTCTTCACGAAGGAGTCCCTCCATGGGTCCAATCGAGTCGACCGCGTTGCTAACAGGTTTCTGCGGTTGCTTCCACCGGTCGGGTGCATAGACTGTTGCAAGAAGCTTGGATGGCTCTTCAACCAGTCCATATTTTTTCAGAACTCGGTAGGTTTTTTCGTTTGCACCTTCGAACGACTCCTGGATCCATCCGGCCTGACTTGCATCGCTCCGGAAGCCAGCTCCGCCAATCGTAGTCATCCAGGTGGGGGAGCTGGGTTCGTATCCTCCTGTTGTCGTTGGAAGTAGATCGAGAAACAGGTGCCTCAAAGCGAGTTGTTTGTCGGCAACCTGAATAGGCGCAAGGTCGATTGCGTCTGCGATGAGCCTAAAGGTAGGACCAGGAAAAGGTCCCTCCTTTAGAAAGGGCAATCGCTCTTCGACAGCTTTAAGTGCGGCGTTAACCTTGCCCTTGCTGATGGATTTTCCTGGACGCAGCAGCTCTTTTCGAAACGTCTCCACTAAATCTCGTTCCCCTACCTGGATTTTGGCTCGGTAGTAGATCTCTTTGAGGTCGGGATCGGCGGACTGATGCAGAAGAATGTCTACCGTTTGTGTATCGAGCCAGGGTCTTTGAGTGTAGGCTACGCCATCTTCCCGTCTGGCGTTTTTGGATCGGTTAGGCAGTAGCCTGTCCAGGTGTCGCTGATAGTGGGTGCTCTGCAGTAACTTGGGATACTCAGGTGAACGAGCATACTCTTGTATGGCTCGGTTAAGCTCCTGATACCCGTGTTTAGGATCGATGCCTATCAAGTGAAACAGGGTATTCCAGTCCACCTGTTTCTTCCTCTGAGATAGCCATAGGTCAAGAGTTCCGTATTTTCCCCGTTGGTCCCACATTTTTTTTGCCAACTCAGTGAGGGAGCCTTTAACCATTGAGTTTCTTGGCTCGTCGAGGAACGACTGCCAGCGGAGTCTCTGTTGATCCTCTTCTTCTGGCTTGGCGTAAAACGAGGTGTGTTCAATGAAGAACTTGGGTTTGTGCCCCTCGATAGACGAACTATCTAAGTCGTAAAGAAAAGACTTTTCGTTGAGGATGTCGAATTTCCTCATGCGATGCGCTTGAAGAAGTAACTCGGGTCGGGATTCCTCTGGTCTATTATCAGCACCGACGAAGAAGTAACCTTGTCCTTCTCCTGAATATCCTCGCATCGCTTCGTCGCCGTGGGTCTCGATGATGACATCGATCGGCGCTATCTGCATCGCTTCTGAGATCTGATCTACTCCAAAGATGCTCGAACGGTTTCCGAATGCTAGGAGAGAAGGGAAGGTCTCTCGGAACCAGCTCTTGAACCTCTCTGAGTGTAAGAACGGAGTTTGACTAACTTTTGATTGAATATCGGCCTCGTCATGAGGCCATCCAATCTCCTTAAATGAGACTTGCCCCCTGTCGAAGTCTGTTTCTCTATGGGCCAGTCTTGGGAATCCGACACCATACACTTTAGTGGATTCAGCCATTTTTTTGAAAAGGCCAAGCACTGCTTTTTCCTCATCGGGTGGCAAGTTTGGGCCACGAGCCTTGAGACGATCCAAAAGCGTGATGTAGAGATGAGTGAAGTCGAGTCTTGCGTAGGGCTCTTCTGTATAACTTCTGTGTTTATCAGCCCAATAGCTATGAACTTGCTCGACCAGCCCCACGATGTCTGCTTTAACCTGAATAAGTTTTCTCTTGGGTGCCGTGCTCACAGGGCGCTGAAACTCAGCGAGTGCGCTCGCTTTGAGAGGTGCTAGGGGGACGAGCGCCACCTCTCCCTTCGAGTACTGCGCGGATGTGACAGCGAGTTCCTGAACGACCATACGGAGCGTACTTTCGGGATGAGTCGAGTAGCCCAATCCTTTGTCTTTGCCATCCATAATCGCAGTCAATCCGGTCCGTAGGCAATCGCGAGGGAGTCCTGCTTTTTCAAACAAGTCGATCGCAAAAAGATCCGCTTTGAACTCTTCGGCCTGATTGTATTCCCACCTCGTATAGTGATCCTTGAATTTGTAATCTGAGAACTCACTGGCTGGGTGCCCAAATTCATGGCCTAAGACGCCTGCGATAGCCTCAGGAATCTTTTCTGGAGGGAGCCTCTCGGCAAGACGTTGCAAAAGCCCCTTCGTCACGAGGACAACGTTTCCTTCTCGTCCGTCGGATAGTTGGATTGGGCTGCCGATCATCGCATTGACGACGTCGCTGTCTATAATCAAAATCTTCCCAGGCTGTTTCGAGCCCGTTAGTCGATGGTAGGCGGGCTCAAGCCGATCATAGATCCCCTGAATTGCGGCATAGGTGCCGGACATCGCTTCCGGCGCGACGATCTTGCCAATTTTTTTTTCTACTGCCGCAATGAGCTCGGTCTCCTGCAGCTTGGGCTTTGGCGCAGCGGCATCAGCGGCGTACGCTGGCGCGACGAAAAGCAGGGCGACGCCCAATGCAAAAAAGCGTGTACGGGACATACTATTAAGTATCGGAGTTTTTAAGTCCTTGAATAAATTTGCTGGAGCCTTTGCTGCTCCCCGGCTCGCAATTGCCCATAAGTTTTTGACGACGAGAAAAATAGCCAAGAGTTGACGATATCATTGAGGCGACGCCAGCCTCGCCAGATTGTTGTCGGTCCAGGTTCTTTGTCACCTTTCCTAGCCAGGAAGCCTGACTTTCTCGTTCTTGAAAAATCGGTATGCGGCATTTGTATGTGCCCAGTCCTCCGAGGCTTGATTAATGGTAGTCATGGGTTGTTGAGATAGTTCTTTTGCGAGGTTCAAGCGGTGCTGTGGGTCCGCCGATACTACAGATAAGGATTGCAGTCAGGTTGAATGGAGTGGCTAGAATTTCAGATGAAACTAGCGGCCGCACGGAACTTTTTATTTTTGATGTATCTAGGAGTGTGTGGAGGCTTCTCTTCTAAAACTCCACTCTGCTTTGCTGATGCTGCCATGCCTAATTCTTGTGACCTTCCACAGGAAAAAGTTGGAGAAAGAAAAAAAGAGAAATATTTTACTTTTTCAAATGAGATTTCAGAGAGGCTCTTGTGTGAAAAAAAACTACCCACAGCTATTCCACCGGAACGCCTCAACGCTGGACTAAAGCTCGATTCCGAGGAGCTTCTTGAGTGGGTCATCTATATTCAGTCTTGGAAGCGTTTGTCACTCGAGCCATCGGATATGCCTATCCTAGATGCGATCATGAAATCGGAATTTGCTGTAGAACACCCTGGTCAAATTCAGAATCTATTCTACTCTCTATTTTTGAATGACACTCAAATATATAAACAGATCATTACTAAATATCCTGCAGCTGCAACCTCAGCTGTTTTAACAGGTCCAATTTGCCATAATAGATATTCTTCAGCTCTGCTTCCAGAAAAAGTCATCTCTGGTTTGAAAAAGCTTCTTCTATCTGAGAAGAAAATGGGGCTGTCTGATTCTTTTTGGAAAAGTATTACGCCCATACTTCCCCAACTTCTAGAGACCATGAGGTGGGAATTTAATGAGCGCAGTGCCTATCGCGATGCCGAGAACGGCGCCATTCAGGGCACTACTTACGCCACTATTCAGGGTGGATTAGAAAACAGGCTTGTCCGACTTATTGTTGACTCGTTACCTAGCGATTTTGGATTGAACTTGGGCCTGGTTCGCAGTGAAGAGATTCGCCCATTCCTGATAGGGGAGGTTGAAGAGAGGCTCTTTGGTATTCCTCGTCCGGCTCGCACCGCTGTAACCTTGACCTTGCAAAAGGATGGGCTGGTGCCTGTGATTTTAGGAACGGCAAGGATTCCAAAATCCGAAGCTGTAGAGGGCACTCAAATATATGTGAGAAGACTTCCTCCCATCTCTGAAGAGAGGTTTTATACAAGCAAAAGCGAAGAAAAGAAGGATCTCAAGTTCCCCATCGAATACCAGCATGGGGGTCAGACCATCCGAACCGAGTTGCGAGTTCCCTTTACTAGTATCGAAAGTCTAGAACGTCGCGCCATTGAAGGAATAGAAAGGTATGCAAAAAGACGTGAGTCCTTATTCATAAGTAAATATTCTGGAGAAAAGCTCCAAAGGCGATATCAACTCACTAAGAGCGAGGTGAGGGCGATCGAGATCTATTCGGCCGATGGATATAGTGTCATTAATCCGGCATTTTGGTCCAACGACGAGAGCTTTTATGAAATGAAGCCCGCAATATTCGTCTTGGCTCGAGCCCTGTCGAAGCTTCCCAGATATAAAGCCGATAAGCCCTTGTTGCGAGGAACTTATCTACCCGATGACGTCGCAGAACAGCACCAAGTCGGAAATGTGGTGACTTATCCTGCCTTCACTAGCACCTCTAAAGTGGTAGATTTTCCCATGGATTACAAATTCCAGATTGTCTCAAAATGCGGCCGTGATATCTCTCAGTTGGCCTGGCGTCCCCGCGAAGCAGAGGTTCTGCATCTTCCCTTTACCAAGTTCAAGATACTCCGTCGAAAAAAGCTATCTTACAAAAGTGCGTTCATTGTCATGGAAGAAGTGGATTGTGAGTGAATAAGTAAGGTTAGTCACGACTTGACTCTCGCTCGCGATTTCCTAACCTTGCCGTCCGCTAGTCGGACGAATGATAAGGGGTTGATACCCAGTCATCAGGTGGAAGCCAGTAGCTCGGGAGCTCGGAGAAACAGTACTCTGGGTCAGCGAAAGAACGATTTGTTTGATCCCTAAGAGCCCACAGACCGGGCGAGAACAATCCTCGATCATATCCACTCCGAGATGGGTCCAAATTCCTCGCACCAAGAAGCGCGAAAATGCGTCTCGGTACGTTCAGGAATGTGATTTGCTTCGTGGCAAGCCATCGAAAGCAGCTGGACAAATAGAGTTTCGAACTCTTCTCTTGAAAAAATGATTTCCAAAACAGGTTCCTCTACACCAAGACTGAATATCGCAGCTCCTTCCGTGAGGAGGTTGGTTCGATCTAATAAGGGAAAGGATCGATAATCCTTATGAAAGTCCTTTCTTAGACTTTCTTCACTGGCCAACAAGAAAACTACATCTCGAATCGTGGTGGTTTTCGATCGAGCCTAACCTTCGCTTGAACATTTTTTTCCTGTCGACGTTTCTCTGCGGACATTATCGAAGAGGGGTTTCGGTCAGCCAGTTTCAGCTGGACTCACTGTACAATAACATTCAACAAGCGTTACGACTAACGCGGCTGTCGGAGTTTAGTACTGCTGGCAGAAGAAGATGCCTCAGATATGGGATTGCTGAGCAGGTTTAGAAGTTCTGGCCCGAATTTGATCTCAGTCGATCCATGAGTGATTCCTACTCTCATTAATTTAAGGCCGGTCGCGAAGAGCGCTTGATCAAAGGGGCTCTTGTCGGAGTCGGCAAATCTGGGATCAAGATAGCGCAAAGCGAAGCGCTGCAGAGACTCATGAGGGCTTCTATGGCTCAGGATGGATTCCATCCACTCAATCTTATTAAATGTGCCATCAGCGCGTCCTTCGAGATAGATGGCGAATGTGACGGCCCAAGCTCGCACTTCGGCACCCAGTCCACGATTCAGCGCGGCTTCAAGCCATCGGTCGAGCTGGGCACGGTCGGCTCCCGAGAGTGATATAGGATTTTGTATTTTGCGGGCCAGCTTTTCCAAATACGAGCGCAACTGTAGATCTCCAAATACAGGAACTGCGTCGCGTAGGACGGAGTCGACTTCATGGAGGATCTCGTGCACGAAAATCAATAGCCAGTCGTTTGGTTCGATTTGAGTAAAGTCCATGAAGATGGATCTTCGACCGCGATGGAACCCAGCGCGCTGGTCTTCAAGTTCGTCCTGGTCGGAGTCGACTTTGAAATGTCCCACGAGGCGGAAGAGCTGAAATTTTGAGTCCCCAATGATCTGGGCCAAAGCGGCTTTGGCTCCGCCAGATTTAGAAAGTCGGGCGAGGCTGTCTTCCCAAAACACTGCCTGTACCTCGTACGAGAGGTCCTCTCGCTCCGTGGCGCTCATGCATTGAGCGAGGGCTTTTGACGAAGTTTCCATCCAAGCACCATTCATATATCTCTTTTGAATCATCTGAGCGGTGCTAACCAGTCCTCGACTGAGTCGTCCTTGATAGGCGGACCATTCGGCGATCGGAGCGCTTTGAGCAGGCATCGTAGTACGCGCTCGCTTCCATGTGCCCAACACGGAGCAGGGATTAGCCTGCGCCTGTTGGGCATCCATGAGCGTTGCCATGATCAGAGCCGCAACAACGTTGCAGATGTGATTCTGATTGAGAGAGCTCAATTTTGAAGCTCTCCTAGTAGGCAATTTCTGTAGCTCTCGGTGTCGATAGTGATCGAGGTCTTAGGGCCGAGCGCACTTCTACCCGGCAAGAGGCGATGGAGCGAAAGGGCTCTGTCATACTTTTCGGGAGGATTGATCACGACATCGTGCGCGGCCTCTTTGAAAGACAATAAGTCGCCGTAATCAGGATCATAGACAAGATTGGATCTGACTTTGTAAAAGCCGATCCACGGCATGAACGAAGGGAGTCCAAAATACCGCTCTACTTTTGCTTCGGGACCAGCCACGTCACCGTCGGAAAAATAAGCCAAGACTTCGAGAAAGTATTGATCTCGACTTTCGGATTTGACCCAAGGTTGATGACCATATTGGCTTATTGTAAATTGAAATTCAGATCCCTGTTTGTTTCTCCAGCTTCCACGGAAGGGTATGGCGTAAAATAACTGATCGTCATCTGCTTCTAAAACACTGCTTGCGCTTACTTCGGCAGTAGAAAAAATCCTTCTACTAACCGGCACACCACTTTCAGCTTCGCGATAAGGTACTGAGGGCAACACATCCGTCGCCTCCCTCCGAAATATCTGCTCATAAATCTTCATCGCGAGCTTTGTGCCGCACTTGAGCGTAGCTGCCTCGAGCTCTTTCGTTTCGAAGCTTCCTTCTAATGCGATGGGAGCCGAGACTCCGTCCGTGTCCGGTCCATTGCGGCCTTCGCCACCAAATACAGTAAGAGGCAAGACCAACCCTATCATCAACCACCGAGTTTTCATCCGAAACATCGCCTTCTCCTAGCATAAGATTGTTTTAGTTCTAAACCAATTAAGTCAGAAATATTGTCTTCTAATTTAAAATACTTACATAATGACAAGACGCAATATACAAGTTGTTGATTACCAATTAAACTGATATTTTATGGCGAGAATGTCAGTAGATTGGTCTCAACAAATTTCGCTGGTCGATCGTCAAGTCCGCGAGGGCGCTCACCTTGCGGCTGCGAAAGCGTTTGAAAAGCTGCTCCTCGAAGACCCTCCGCGCAGCCATCGGGTTGAACTCAGTGCTCTGGCCCGCAGGCTCGGACGCTCGCAAATCGCTCTGGGGCTGCTTCGTCCTTACGTACGGCCATCAGAGAGAAGCCAAGTGGTCGCTACTGACGCAGAACGAGCCGAATACGCGGGGGCGCTCATCCGTATCGGAATGCTTGCTGAAGCTCATCAGCTTCTCGATCTTGTTAATCCTTCTGAGTATCCGCGATCTCTTCTCTTCAGAGCGTTTGCCCATGTTTCTCGATGGGAGTTCGCGCAGTCAGAACTCCCACTTCGCCAGTTGCTCGCGTTTCCGGAAGCGGATCCTTATGACAAGCTGGTAGCGGAGATCAATCTCGCGGCGAGCCTCAATTTCAATCGCAAAGATGCGGAGCTCGAATTTCTTCTCGCCCAGTTGGCAGATCGGACCCGTGCTTCGAAGAACTGGTTTATTTACTCCACCGCGCTCGAGTTCTTAGCTGATTTGCGGATTTCTCAAGATAGATGGGGCGAAGCTAGCAGGTACCTCCAGGAAGCTGAGGCGTTGCTTCGGAGCTCAGATACCATCGATGCGCTTCTGCTGCGAAAACAGCGCGCACGCCTTGAACTCAAGAGAGACCTAGACAGAGGCTTGGTTCTGCTTCAGTCCATTCGTAAGGAAGCTCTGGCGAGACGACACTGGGAAACGCTCCGTGACTGTGACTATTACGAGGTGCTTGCGACAGGAAATCAATTGCTCGCCATCCACCTCTATTTTGGTTCTCCCTATTTTGCTTATCGCGAGCGCCTACTGCGGTGTTTTCCCGAAGATCTTCGGCTTCCTGAGGTTTACCCATGGGTGCTGGGTTCAGGACCTAAGAGCGCGACAATCGATTTGAGAGCCGGAAAAGGCAAGGGAACGTCTGAACTTCTGAAGGAAGGGCAAATTCCTCTTCGGCTTTTTCGAAGCTTGGCAGAAGATTTTTACAGGCCAAAGACGTTGCATGAGCTTCACGAGAAACTCTATGCTGGTCGGCGATTTTTTCCACCTAGCTCACGCGACCTCATTTATCAGGCGCTATCCCGATTAAGACGATTCTTCCTACAAAATAGGATTCCGATCCGCATCGTAGAGATCATGGGACAGTATCGACTTGATGCCATCAAGGGAGGATCAGTGACGATCCTCTGCCCTAGGGACTCGATGCCCTCAGTTCTTACTGCATTTGAACAAAAGGCGACCTACGCGATAGAACAAGCTTGGAAAAACGAGAGCGCTTCTTCAATGAGCCTCTCTGAGCTCGCAATTCGGATGAAGACTCCATCTCGAACCGTAAGTAGGTATCTCAAAGTGGGAGTCGAAAAGAAGTGGATTGAGCGAATCGGCGCAGGGCGCAATACTCGGTATCAAAGAGGCGTCGCTTATTAGCGAACGACCCCCAATCACTGCCTGGGAAGTCGTCGTTGGTATCGTTTGGATTGCCGCGCTGGAGCCTAATCAATTTTATCTGCCTGTATAAAAGCTACCCATGTTTCAACACTTTTCGAACTATAGTTATTCTTGAATGTTGCTCCCCAGCTGACTATTGTCACTCCTTTATGTGGAACGCGTAGTAGCTTTTGTATTTCTCGGTCTTCTGCAGCTTGGGACTACCTGCAATCATAATGTTGCTGAGTCTGACGCGAGTGGAAATGTCACAGCATGGTAGGTGACAATTGATGTGCAATCGGGCTATCCAACAGGTGAGCTAAGATTTTTTCAAACGGATGCCTCAGGAAACGAAGTAGAAGCTGTAAGTACTACAGTAACGACTGGGGCCTCACTTTACGAAGGCGCAAAGAAAAGCTATTCAGTGCGAATCAGAAATCGCGATGCATGTAAGGATCCT
>JACCDG010541123.1_pt1 | contig 10764 bp, 10 predicted proteins | sample 7442471 | NCBI WGS metagenome assembly JACCDG01 (sample SAMN15323444, study PRJNA562643) | freshwater metagenome | isolation source: river surface water | place: USA:Blue River Watershed | collected 2017-08-17 | reverse complement strand
TCATCGCGGAAGTGCTGATTATGGTTCCTCTGCGCAGGGTCGAGTCATGTCATTTATTCAGTTTTACAAAGAGCTTTCTCAGAAATATGGCACATTCTGAAGGGCAAGAAAAATGAGTCCTGTCCAGATAGAGTGGGGGCGGAGTCTTCAGCTTGATCAACTAAATTAATGTCAATTGAGTTATCAAGTTTTAACTCTATCTTCGTCTACTTTAGGCTATTTAAGGCATAAACTTGCAGAAAAAATAGAGATGACTGTAAACATTCCAGCCTACGCTGCCTGATGTTTCAGGTCAGCGTTTTCAGAGGATTCAGAATCATCAGAGTGTTCTTCAGACCCTTCTTTGTTTCCAAGTTGTTCTGCGGCTTTGGCTCCGCTGATGATCATAATCAATTCGCGAGCAACACCTTCTAAGCTTTCTGCTTGCAAACGAAGTTCATTCGCAGAGGCAGTCACGGAAGAAGTGGTCGAACTATTTTGTTGAGTCACATGATCAAGCTCTCGCATCGCATTTCCCATTTCGTTGATACCAATTGCTTGCTCTTGAGAGGCTGTGGCAACTTGCCTGATCATTTCATTCAGGACAGTCACGTTGGACATAATTTCTTCCAAAGCATCTCCACATTCGCGAGCGGTAACGGATCCAAGGCTTGCTTTTTCTTTTCCCTTAGAGACAAGTTTTTGAACGCTTGTACGAGTCGATTGAACAATGCTTTCCACTTTTTGCACGCTGGATTCCAGCAAACCTGAAATTTCACGAGCTGCTTGTCCACTAGTTTGAGCCAATTTTCCAACCTCTTCAGCAACGACGGCGAACCCTTTTCCAACTTCACCGGCGCGAGCTGCTTCAACAGAAGCATTGAAACTCAGAAGACGAGTTTGGAAAACGATGTCATTGATGACTTTTGTTTTATCGCCAATTTCAGAAATCACTTTTACAATTTGAGCAAGTTCCTTATTGTTGACTTCCATGAAGTTCAATAGATCCACATTGCTGGCATTGATGTCATCCATTACAGTGATCATTTGACTGACTGTTTGTTTTCCACGATTGGCGGCCATTTGTGTGGAGCTTGCGGAATCCAAGGAACTTGCAGCTGTTTTCGCATTGTTGCCGACCATTGCATTCACTTCATCCATTGCGGCAACGGTTTCTTGGACAGCCGCAGCCTGCCGTTCGGTGGCTCGAGATAAATCTTCACTGGATGAATTCATTTTTCCAGACATATCCGCTGTGTGACCAACATTTTCATACAGATGGTTTGCAACGGCATTCAATGCATTGACAAGTTGGCGTTTAAATCCAATTCCCATCAAGAAGATAAATATAGAAGAACCAAAGACAATCGCCGCTAAAACTTTTTGGGCTTTTTCGCTTCGAGAAATGGATGTATCTAAATCATCTGTTGTCTTTTTGCGAGTTTCACTTAAATTTTTGTCGATCTTATCCAGCAAGGCTTCTGCAATCGGAAGCATATTATTTAAAGCGACATTGGTGGCTGTGGCCATATCACCTTTCGTGATATTTTCTGCAGAAATTTTGTTCCATAGGGCTTCATACTTCTTCACATCTTCAGAAAGTGAATTACAGTCTGTTCCGCAATCTGTTAATGCTTTTGTCAGCTCACCAAAATAACCTTTAATGATTTCCTGACGAAGTTCTCGAGAGTCAGGTTCTTTTTCAGATAAAATAGCTAGGACGTTGGAGTGTAAAGCTGAAAATACTTTTAAAACAGAACTTTTGGCATTCAGTGTGCTGATTCCTTTTTGCGAAGTTTGAGCAAGATCGGTCATTGCCGTTTTTGATGACATAAAAGAGAAGGCTCCGCTGACGAGGCCCACCAGTGATACAAAGATCACAAATAAAGTTAGAGTTTTTGAGAATCCGAATCTCTTGATCACGGCTTGCTCCTTAGCATCATGATGGATAAAACAGTTCCATCTGGGGAATTCTTCGGAGGATTTAAAAAGAAACTCAACCGACCAAGGTCCTAATCATAAGAAATTAATAAACATCGTAGATATATGGGGAATTCTTGAATTTGACGTCTTGAATTGAAACAGGTACTGATAAGAGATGATTTCCTTAGAACACATTTCCTATGTCCTTAAGACCCAATCTGGATGGAAGTCCAGTGCTCGGCCTTTGCTCAGTCGTATCCATCTTCATGTTCAGGCAAAAGAATTTGTTGGAATTCTTGGTAGCAATGGGTCGGGAAAATCTACTCTGCTGAAAATGATGGCAGGATTGATCCCTCCAGATCATGGGCAGGTTCTATGCAAGGTACGGCGATCTTATCTTGCCCAATCTCTGCAAAATAGAGAGGATTTGCCTCTAACGGTGGATGATTATCTGCACCTAGGTCCTGAACTATTAAAGTGTCATTCCAGTGTAGATCTTTCCAATGAACTCTATGAATATTTTGATGTTCAAGACCTGAAATTGCGTTTTTTGGACGAACTTTCAGGAGGTCAATTTCAGAGAATTCAGCTGATGAAGTCTTTATTTGTTCAACCAGAGCTTCTGTTATTAGATGAGCCCTTGAACAGCTTAGATGAGAAGTTTCAGATATTGACCATGGAATATTTGAAAGCATGGAAGCAGCAAGGACGGTCCGTTGTCGCAGTCTTGCATGATGAAGACTTGGCAAAAAAATATTGTGATAGGCTTTTTATTTTGCATTGCGAACATTTGATCCCTTGGGATCAAAGGGGGGCCCATGGCTGTTGATCTTTCAACTTGGATGCAAGATTTGTCTTTGTTTCAGAACTCCTTTCTTGTGATTTTAGTTCTGGCTATTGCCAGTGCGCCATTAGGTTTATTTTTGCATTTGCGGGGATTGAGCTTGGCAACGGATGCTTTAAGTCATTCCATTTTACCAGGGGCAGCCTTAGCTTATTTTCTTTTTGGCTTGGAATTGATCCCTATGTCATTAGGTGGTTTAGCTGTGGGACTTCTGGTCTTTTTTGCAGCGGCTTCTTTGCACCAGATCAGTCATTACCGAGAAGACAGTATGTTGTCGGTGGCTCATTTATTTTCCATGTCAGTAGGAGTCTTGATTATTTCTTTGAAGCGCAGTCAGTTGGATCTTTTGCACTTTTTATTTGGAAATCCATTGGCGGTGACGGATCAGTCTCTGATTTTTTCAGCAGTGGTTGCCTTGGGAGTCTTGCTGGCCTTGTGGTCCTTTGGTCGAGGTTTATTGCTTGTCTATGTGGATGAAGATTTTGCGGAGGTCTTAGGATTACCGATACGAAGGTATCATTTCCTTTTTCTGTTTTTGGTCGGAGTGCAATTGGTTTTGGGATACCAAGCTCTTGGAAGTATTTTGTCGATTGGCCTGATTTTACTTCCAAGTTTAATTGCTCGACTTTTTGTGCGCCATTGGAAGTGGCAGGTCATTTTGTCCATGGTGATCGCCGCCGTTTTGTCCTGTCTTGGATTTTTGGGATCCTTAATTTTTAATTTACCTCCAGGACCAAGTATCATTGCACTGATGGGAGCTTGTTTTTTATGTTTTTTTGGATTTCAAGTTTTGGCGCGCAGATGGATATGAAAATTCAATATTTCACGAATTTCCTATGGAAGTTCCTTTGTGTCAGTTTTTTGTGGACGCTGCCAGGTTGGTCAAAGCCTTTGCTTGTTGCAAGCTTTCCTTTGGTTCAGGATATTGTGCAAAATATTGCTGGTTCAGAATTTGAAGTGCGTAGCCTTGTTGGGCGCAACGAGGATCCACATGTTTATCAAATGAACCCTAAAGATTTAGTGACTCTGAAACAAGCCGAAATGATTTTTATCCATGGGTGGGGGATTGAGTCCTGGTTGGAGTTTGCTTTGAGGTCTCAGAAACTGGAATCAAAATCCATCCAAATTGTCCAAGGAGTTCAGCCTTTAAGAACTTCCTCGGGTGAAAAAGATCCTCATGTTTGGCAAGATCCTCAAAGGGCTCAAACATATATCCAAAATATCCTTCAAGCCTTGGTGAAAAAATATCCTGAAAAAAAATCTATCTTTGAAAAACAAGCAGCGATGTATCTTGGGCAACTTGATGATATTGCCAAAAATGCAAAGAAAAAGTTCGACGCTCTTCCTATCGAGAAGAAAAAAATTGTGACCACTCATGATGCTTTTCGCTACTTTGCTGAATATTATCAAGTGCAAATGTCTGCACCTCAGGGGTGGAGCTCTGAAGGGCAGGCAAGTGCTAAGGATTTGATTCGAATTATTCATCAAATACGCAAGGAAAATATTCGAGCTCTGTTTTTAGAAGATCAAATGAATCCCAAAATTCTTGAAAAAATCAGTCAAGAGACGGGCGTGCGTATCGGAGGAATTCTGTATTCGGATACTTTATCCAAGAACTCTGATGCTGATACTTATTTGAGACTATTGTCTTGGAATGCTGAGAAAATTTACCAAACATTGAGGTAGTCACTTTCTTGATCGGTGAAAAAATCTTAATTTGACCTCTTTCTGATTCTGACTGTTAGAATAGAGTTTCATTCTTGCAAGTGAGTTCTTCCAGCGGTTGGGATTAAGTGTGAATCAACAATGGCATCGAATCATTCAAAGGTTGATGGTCAAGTATCAAATCGATATTGATCATTTGAGTTCGACAGTGTCTTCCGAACAATGGAAGGAAATGTTTCACCACCTCAGTCAGGCATTGATTCGATTTGAATCCAGGATTGAGGAAGTTGAAAAAACTTTGGAAGTATCTCAGATAGAATTAAAAAATAAATGGGAAGAGCTTTCAACATTTCAATTTCAGTGGGATGTGATCACTCAGAATATTCCAATATATAGTTTGATTTTGGATACAGAATTAATCCTTTTGCATGTGAATAAAAATCCATTCCCTGATATTTTTCAAAAGATAGAAGGTTTGGATTTAGCATCCCTTGTTGATGCGGAATCCAACTTGGATTTTATAGAAACTGTCCAGTTATCCATAAAGAATCATCAACTGGCAGTATCACCGACTTGAATATGACGCCCAGATGATCAAAGCCCTGATGCAGCTTTTTAATTATCCTCAACCGCCAGAAATTTTGAAGGTGCAAATTAAATAGGTCGGTGAACCACAATATAAACAGCCAGTCCACCTAAAAGGCCTACGGTTGCGAACCATAAAGATCCGTATTTTCCACGGCGTTTGATGGCGCTCATAACAAGTCCTAGTCCCAGCCATAGTCCAAGTTTTGTGTAGACCCAAGAAGGAAGTGCTCCGAAGTATCCCAAGCGAGCAGCCATTCCAAATCCACTAATTAGAACAAAAGCTAAGCCGATGCCATGAGACAGAAAAGTCAGCAATCGAGCGCGACGGTTCAATAGAACGCCTGAATACGAGGCAAATAAAAGACCTCCAAGACCAAGGAAAACAAAAAGTAAGCTTGTGATATGCAATGTTTTATAGAATTCGTAGCTCATGAAAGTAAATCCTTTGAAATGAAAATTAATCTTTAAGTCCCAGATGCTTCAGAATCTTTTGAACCTGTTTTCGCATTTCTGCAAGCTGAAGTCCTGCTGCCTGATTGCGTAAATATTCTTTCAACGGAACGACTGGGTAACCACCATAGGCACCTTTTTCTGGAATGGATTGAGTGACCACAGACATAGCAGCAAGTTGAACATCATCAGCAATTTCAAGGTGGCCACCTAAGCGAGTGCTTCCTCCACAGGAAAAGTTGCGACCAATTTTGGTTGAACCTGCCATCATAAATCCTGCTGTCAGCAACCCATCTTGTCCAACATCACTATTGTGAGGGATATGACAAAGATTATCCAATTTTGTGCCACGGCGGATGTAGGTTGTACCCAGGGTGGCGCGATCGATGGCACAATTGGCCCCAATTTCAACATGATCCTCGATCACGACATTGCCTATTTGGGGGACCTTATGCTTCGTTCCATCAGGACCTGCAACAAATCCAAAGCCATCAGATCCAATCGTGACATGAGGATGAATTTCGCAAGAGGCTGCGATTTGGCATTCGGCTCCAACAAAGACGAAGGGATGTAAAAGAGTATTTGCCCCAATTCGAGCATTTTTTTCGACGACAACGTGGTGGCCAAGAATGGCTCCATCCTCAATGTCACAGTTTTCAGCAAGCGTGCAAAAAGCTCCAATTCTGACATTTTTTCCAAGAGTGGCGCTGGCAGAGATCACGGCTGTTGGATGGATACCTTCCGGAAATCTTTGCAGCTTTGTTTCAAAAAAGGGAAGAATTAGAGCTTGAGCCGCCGAAATGGAAAGGCACTGATACACAGCAATTTCATTTTCGTTGAAAATTTCAGGCAAGGCCTTCTGGGTTGCGACAATAATGGAACATCGCGCGTGAACCGCGGAAGTAAATAGTTCCGGAGTTGAAACGAAGGCAAGTTGCCCTGCGTGAAATTGTTCCGGAGGCTTTGGTTGAGTGGCTTTTGCAGACTTTGCGCCCATCTTCCAGTGCAGCAAAGATGGGGGCATTTTTTGAAGTTGTTCGCTGGTGATAACGCGCAGATTTTCTTGAGAGTTTTGTTTGATCATCGACACAAAACTTGCTCCTTGCCATGATGGTGAAAAGTTTTTACAGTCACCATATACGATAAGTTTCACGAGGGGAAGGCATGGCGAAGAAAGTAGCAAAAAAAGCGACTAAGAGCGACAAATCTGCTTCTGCCAAGAAGTCGGGCGTGGTGAAGACAGCTTCGAAATTAGTTTCGAAGGTGGCTTCAAAAGTAGTGGCGAAGATGAAGGAATCCGTCAAACCTGAAAAATCATCGAAAGCTGGTGGGAAGGTTGCGGCAGTCAAGCCTGTGGGGAAAGTGGCTTCCTCCAAAGCTCCTTTGAAGCCCACGGCAAAAGTTGAAGTTAAAAAGCAGATGGAAAAGCCAGCAAAAGTCATAGCAACTGCAGCGAAGGTTCAACCTGCAACCTTGATGAAGTCCAAACCTGCAGAAAAATCCAAGCCTTCTTCTGCATTGGCGAAAGCAGAATCCAACCAAGGAAAGGCCAAATCCGTTCCTACTTTGACAGTGGTGAATCCGGTTCCTGTTCAGGCTCCCATGGATAAATCTGTGGAAAAGGCATTATCCGAAGCTCCCACTTTGTATGTCGAAGCGGCAGCAAAGGAAGCCAAAGTTAAAAAATCGGAAAAGTTGGACCGTGAAGCTGTTTTGGATGGAACCATTAAATGGATGGATCTTAAAAATAAGTATGGAAAAGAAAAAGCAGTCCCCTATTCCATGTCGGCGCAGTATCGCGCGATGCAACCTATTCAGCATAAGGTTTTAGGTTGGGGATATATCTTTTACGTGCTGAACGACCGCTTGGAAGTTCTGTTTGAACAAGGCGTAAAACACTTAATTAGTAACTACAAGTCTTCGTAGTCAGCATCCCTGATGCACCACAGGCTTGTTTTTTGAAGGAAGTTTGATTACAACTTGCGTAAACAAACTTTCCGACGAGGTATGGATGGCAAAAGACGACTTGGCCCAAGTTGACGGCAAAATTACAGATGCATTGGCTGGTGGATTATACAAAGTCCAATTGGAGAACAGTGTGGAAATCACAGCAAAACTTTGTGGAAAAATGCGTCGGTTTAATATCCGTGTCGTTGTTGGGGACAAAGTGACTGTCGGTGTTTCTCCGTACGACCCCACTCACGGCTTAATCATGTACCGTCATAAATAATTAATTTAGATATTCTTATTCTCGAGGTTTCACTCATGGATCAAACTCTTCAAGGATTTTTGCAAAAACTTATTCCAGGTGTTTCTTTCAAATCAGCCCAAGCCGTTATTGAGTTGACAGCCGAAGGTGCGACAGTCCCTTTTATTGCTCGTTATCGTAAAGAAAAAACAGGCAATTTAGATGAGGTCCAAATTCGTGCTGTGATCGATGGGCATGCGACTTTTGAAGAAATCATCAAAAGAAAAGCTTTCTTGGTCAAAGAAATTGGCGATCAAGGAAATTTGACGGAAGAAATTCGCAAACGCATTGAAACAAGTTTTGATCTTGGTGAACTGGAAGAAATCTATCGTCCTTTCAAAAAGAAAAAGAAAACCAAAGCAACCTTGGCACGCGAAGCTGGCTTGGAACCTTTGGCTCAGTGGTTGTGGGATCTTGGTCACGGTTTGATACAAGACGCAACGACGATGGAAGTGAAGGCGAAGGACTTCTTGAATGTGGCTGCAGGAATCGTGAATTACGATGCTGCTTTAAAAGGAGCTCAGGATATTTTGGTGGAAAAAATTGCCAATGATTCTGACTTGCGCCTGCGCGTGCGTGATAACTACTTTGAAAAAGGTGAAGTTCACTCAAAACGCACAAAAAATTTCAAACCTCATTCTAAGTATGAAATGTATGCGGAATTCAAAGAGGCTGTGAAAAGCCTTTTGGATGCGAAGGCGTCCCATCGTTACATGGCGATGCGCCGTGGATGGCAAGAGGAAGAATTGGCCGTCGAAATCAAAGCAGAAGATGAAATGCTTTTGAAAACCTACGAACAATTTGCAACCAATCAACCAGATACTCCCGTGGGATCTTATCTTCAACAGTGTGCGAAGTTAGCATTGACGGTTTACGTTGTGCCTAGCGTGTGCAATGAAGTTCATCGTGCTTTGAAAGATAAATCCGATGAAGATGCAATCAAGGTTTTCGCAGAAAATGTTCGTCGTCTATTACTTTCATCTCCATTTGGTCCAAAAGTTGTTTTGGGTGTGGATCCTGGTCTTCGAACAGGATGCAAAGTTGCTCTGGTGGATAAAGCAGGAAATTATATTTCTCATACAGTCCTGCATATCCTGGGTGAAGATGCGGAAAATAAAGCGAAGGCTTTGTTTGCGGAAGTTTTAAAACAAATTCAAATTGAAGCGATTGCCGTTGGGAACGGAACTGCCGGTCGTCAGGCCGAAGGTTTTGTTCGCAAAGTTTTGAAAGATTTAGGAAAAGAAGTTCCTGTGGTGATGGTGAATGAAGCGGGTGCCAGTGTGTATTCAGCTTCTGAAGTTGCCCGTGCAGAATTTCCAGATTTAGATGTGACGGTCAAAGGAGCCATTTCGATTGCTCGTCGTTTGCAAGATCCTTTGTCTGAACTTGTGAAAATTGATCCAAAAAGTATTGGTGTGGGCCAGTATCAACATGATGTGAACCAAAGCCATTTGAAAAAGGGCTTGGAAGCAGTGGTTGAAAGTTGTGTGAACAATGTTGGTGTGGACTTAAATACAGCATCTACATCATTGTTGTCCTATGTCTCAGGTATTGGACCAGCTTTGGCTCAAAATATTATTGAGCATCGAAAACAAAAAGGTCTGTTTCAAGATCGTTCGGATCTTCTAAAAATTCCAAAATTTTCTGCCAAAGTTTATGAACAGGCTGCGGGATTTTTACGTATTTTGAATGGAAAAGTTTTCTTGGATAAGACAGGAATTCATCCCGAACGTTATACTGCAGTTCGTGATATGGCCCAGGAACTTGGTGTGAGCATCAATGATCTGGTGGGTGAAGGTGCGAAAAGTTTGTTGAAGCTGCGTTCGAAGTGGGCAGCTTTGGTGGGAGAGTTCACTTTTGATGACATTCTTCGTGAATTGGAAAAGCCAGGTCGCGATCCGCGAGATGCCTACAAGGTTTTTCAATTCCGCGATGATATTTTTGAAGTGAAGGATTTGAAAGAAGGCATGATCTGCCCAGGGATTGTAACCAATGTGACAAACTTTGGTGCTTTCGTTGATATTGGGGTCCACCAAGACGGATTGGTTCATATCAGTGAACTTGCGAACAAATTTGTGGATGATCCTCGTAAGGTGGTGAATCCAGGAGACCATGTCACGATTCGTGTTTTGGCTGTGGACTTAGATAAAAATCAAATCTCACTGAGTATGCGTTTAGAAGCGACGGCTGAGAAAAAAGTTCGAATGGAAGAATCTCGTCAGCAAAATCAAGAGCAGCGCCAAGCGCGAGCTCAAGGTGGTCGTCCTCAGGGGGGTGATCAACGCCGTCCTGGAGCAAATCCAGCGCAGGCTGCTCGACAAGCGGGTGGAAATCATTCTTCCGGAGGAAGACCTTCCCATGGTGGTGGCCGTCCTGGATCAGGGGCTGGAGCACCTGCTGGTGGTGGTCGTCCAGGTCACGGTGGTGGCCAGCCATTTAATAATCCTTTTGCGTCATTGATGAGTGTGAACAACGCAAAAAAATAACTTCAACATCGAGGTTCCCATGAAAGAATTCAAATACGAAACCATCTATCAAACTGGAAAAGATCAAACAAAGTACAGGTTGATATCTAAAGATGGGATTCGAACTGAAAACTGGAATGGGAAAGAAATCCTTGTTGTGGAAGCTTCCGCTTTGGAAAAACTGGCGGAAGAAGCTTTTGTCGATACATCCCACTTGCTCAGATCCGCGCATCTTGAAAAATTGGAAAGAATTTTAAAAGATCCAGAATCTTCGCAAAATGATATTTTTGTGGCGATGGATCTTTTGAAGAATGCGATCATTGCAGCACAAATGGAGTTTCCATCTTGCCAAGACACAGGCACAGCCATTGTTATTGGCAAAAAAGGGCAGAATGTTTTTACTGGAGCTCATGATCAAGAGGCCCTGTCGAAGGGGATTTTCAATACCTATCAAAAAAAGAATTTACGTTTTTCTCAGTTGGCTCCTTTAAGTTTTTTTGAAGAAAAAAATACGGGAACAAATTTGCCTGCACAGATTGATTTGTATGCAGATACAGGCAGTGAGTATAAATTTTTATTTTTGGCAAAAGGTGGTGGCAGTG
>JACCDG010677308.1_pt1 | contig 10765 bp, 7 predicted proteins | sample 7442471 | NCBI WGS metagenome assembly JACCDG01 (sample SAMN15323444, study PRJNA562643) | freshwater metagenome | isolation source: river surface water | place: USA:Blue River Watershed | collected 2017-08-17 | reverse complement strand
GTTCCAGAAGATTGACTTCCAGCAACAGCATAAAATGATGAAGGTGCTAATATACTAGGATTTATTTGATATGAATAGATATTCTCACTATACTTTGTTAAACTATAACTAAATGTAGCCGATTGAGTTATACCAACCTCAGCCAAATTTTCAACATTTGGAATTGCAACAGATAAACTTAAAGTTGGTGGAACATATGGATAAAGTAACTTTCTTATTACTTCAACTATTGGCCAGTTTTGACCATTAAAACCACCAGAGGAAAATGAAGATCCTATTTCAATACCACCAATTGTTTGTGGCACAATTGAATTATCAACAAACTCTAATGGATACCCATTTACATAACTTGGACTACCATAAATATTTGTAGGTGATCCTGGACTACCTATACTAGCCACAGTAACAGTAGGAGCTTCCCATTTTAAAACACCATTTGGATAAGATCCATAATATTTTAATATTTTACCATTTGAAGCAGATGCGGCAGTTTCGGTAGAGGTTGGAAATAAAATACCATTTATAGCAACTCTACCAGTAGAAGCATAAATATTTATTGGCCCACCAGAAACCGAAGGATTCACTAAATCTAGTCCTATAAAAGATGTAGTTGCTGATGTTTGTATATAAGGAGCATATTGATGCGCAAATGAATCAGTTCCAGCTAAAATAGCTATTCTTGTTGTAGAGTGTGTTAATGAAGTATCTGGTTTAGTATTATAAAAATAAATATCATTTGTAGTAGAGTTAAGTAGAGAAGGGGTCATTATATCAGACCCAGCATAATTTCTCTTACCAATAAAAATTTTCTGCTTTATATCTCTATTACTAGGATTACCAGAATCAATTCCAATATATTCAATAGATGAAGAATTTATAGTTTGTTTAAATGCTGATGATGCCCAAGCAGAAAGAAAAGCATCTCTAACATCTTTTGGAGATATCAACTTTTGAGTATTATCCGGTAAATCTTGTAAAACCGAGTATATATCTTGCTTTCTAAGAGCTTCAGTTGGTTGCCCAACACTTATACTATATGTAGCTGGCATTTAGTCTATAATCTTTTTTTGTATATATTAAAAAGACAAGACTGTTATTTAAAATAAAAAAAGTCCCTAAGGACTTTTTACTAAATGAATAGAAAATCTAATTTTATTAAATCTTTAACTTTTGCAGTTTGTAAGTTCAATTCTTCAAAATTTATTCTATCATAACCTATCTCATTCTCAACTTCCATTAAGTCATTCATTTCCGAAGAAAATGCTTCCATATTTGTTATACTAACAGCACCAGGTATCACATTACCATCATCATCTTTTGGCTGAACTACATTGCCCATTTCATCTCTTTGACTATACTTATCAAGAATTCTTTTTTCCATTTTAAGTTTATCATCAACAATAGAAGATACTTCTTTTATTATTCTAGTAAGTCTAAATGCGATGGAGGCATTGATATCTAAATCAATTAGTTTATTCAAAGCGTCTATTGTATCGCTATTTAATTGTGAGTTCTTTATAATAATTGACATATCAAATTTTTATTTTTTATTTTATATTATTTATATTATTCTTTGTTGAGATTGTATCTATTCTATTTTGAATTATATCAATGTATTTTTCTTCTTTTTCCATTACAATATAATCTCTATTTAATAACACACAAGCATGTGCTGTTGTTCCAGTTCCTGCAAAAGTATCTAAGACCACAGAATCTTTACTTGAATGTTTTGATATTAAATCCATTATTAACTGAAGTGGTTTTTGAGTTGGATGACTATATCTTTCTTTACCATGACATATTGGATATCTATAAACTCCGTTATCATATTCAGAATTAAAAGTCGGATTTTTACCTTTTATAAAAGTAAAGAAATACTCATTAGCATTTGATAGATAGTTATTCTTAGAATTAATAGGAACTGGATTAGTTTTCTGCCATTGACAAACTCTGGGTTGCTTAAACTTATATTTATCCGCCCACTCTTTTATAATATTGGATTTCCAAATGTCATAAAATACAATTAAAGTACCACCTTCTTTTAATACTCTATAGTATTCCTTAAATAAAGTATTCCAATCTAAATCACCTTTATCCCAGTCTCCAAAATCTATAGATATACTGCCATATTTTGTAATCATATCAGAGTTAGCATCAGTGGAAAATTTATTAAAATTAGAATCTCTGGATATGTGATACGGTGGATCCACTAGTATCAAGTCAACAGATTTATCTGATATAGAACTAATTAAGTCAAAACAATCACCTTTAAGAATCATTAAAAGTATATATTACCCAACATGACCTTCATAAATAAATATATAAGAAAAGTATTAATAGAATATGAACTTAACAAGTCTATTAAAAACTATTCTTAATCTACAAAAGAAATTAGATATTTCAATACTACCTTCACAAGGTTTGTTTTATAAAGATGATTTTGAAATACACATTAAAAAAGCAGATATTGAAGATATTATTGAGTATGAACACAACTATATCAAAGATGATTTAGGATCTGTTATTTTTAAACTAAAGAAAATTGTAGAAAAGAATTGTAGTTTCTCATCAGGTTACGGATTTAATGACATCAAAAGTATTGATGTTGTATTTATATTTTTAGAAATTGTAAGATTCACAAAAGGAAAAGCAGTGAGTCTTTCTTACTTTAATGATGAAATTGGTCAAGAAGAAATGATTGAGTTCAGCTCAAACTATTTTAATTATTTTGAAATAAATGAGTCTTTGATGGATCATTATAACCCAGAGACTAAGCAATTTGATGTTGACGGATATAACTTTGGACTACCATCAATAGGCATAGAAAACTGTTTAACTAATTACTTAATTAGTAAGGCAGATGATCCACACGCAGTAAGATTTAACAATTATAATTATGACTTTACTTACTTTTTAGGAGATAAAAAAGTTATAAGTTTTAATGAAATTGACAACTTAATTCAAATATTTAACTTTGATATGGAGGAGTCAGAGCTTAAAAAAGTTAGAAAGATTGTTAAAACATTTCAGCCAATTCAAAGATACGCTCTTAGAAGAGGAGACAAAGTAATTGAGATAAACTCAAAAATTGACTTAGAAAGAATTTGGAAATAAAAAAACCCACTCAATGAGTGGGTTTTTTATTAAAGCTGTATAGCCTTAATCTCATTATAAAGAGCCTTTTTATCTAACTCCATCATCTTCATGATATCAAAGACCTTCTCACTGAAGCCAGCTAAGGCAAATACATTCTGCTCTGGAAACTGTAAAGTACCATACCCAGCGAGATCCCAAGAGTAAACAAATGGATTAGCATTGTGTCTTTTCTTGTATTCAGCAAACTGACGAGTTGGTGTTTCATAACCCATCCAACCTTGCATATCAGATAAGATAATAACTCTATCATACTTCTTGTTGGCTTTCTCAAAGATAGAACGGAAGTTAGTACCACCACCAGAATATCTAAATGACCCTCTAATAGTCAATACAGAATCCATTGGATTGTATTGCTTATATTGAGCACTTGTAGAGAAAGTCATAACATCACAGTTATTAACTTTTGCTAAAATAGCCCCAAACAATGAAGCGATCTCAGATGGTTTACCACTCATTGATCCAGATACATCCATAACAACAAGTGTCTCTCCGTCAAACTTAGGAACATTACACACCGAAATATCTAATGCTTGATTAATAGCAACCAATACATCACGAACTTCTTTTGAAGAACCTAATTTAGATATTTCTTCATAAGCGGTTGAGAAACGGAATGGAAGAACTCTTGAGTTCTTAATCATTTTTTCATCAACTAACAATTCACAAGCTGCCTTAACAGACTGTGGAGATTGAGTGATGATGTTTCTCAAGTTTCTCAATAAAGCAAAATATCCTATCTTTCTTGTAGAAATAAGTTCACCCCAAGCATCCGCCTTCAACTGAGCTAAATCTTCTTCAGTCTCCGCAATTTGACCAGCCTTAGATAGCTTAGATTCCCAAGTTTCTGTGCTTTTCAACTCACCTTTAACAAGTGCTTCTAGAGCGGCACTGTTTCTAACAGTTGGAACAGGGTGAACAATATTAACAAGGTCAACAAGTTTAACATCTTTATTTTCACTCTTGTATTTTGCAAGTTGATATCCATCAAACTTATCAAAAGCTTTAGCAAATCCTTTCTTCAAAGAATTAGGAAATTTTGGACTATCTTTAGAAGTCTTATAAGCCAAGTAGTATGATAAGATTTCAGTCATATCATCAACACGAACAACTACCTTATCATAGAAATTTTTACCCCACTCAGCGCCATTTAACTGTGATGTTAATTCACCAGCAAGTGCGTGTGTTATACTTCTCATACCAAAACGGTCACGAGCAAAGATAGCCGCCTTAGCAACAAACTCTTTATCTTTTACTTTAGTAACAAGACCTCTTAATTCATCAAGTGTGGTCTGAGCATTTCTATAGAATTGGTCATTTACAAATGATGTTAACAAAAGAGATACAAGAGCTAACTCATTTGATTGAGAGTAAGCTTGACCACCTGCTAAGTTTTCAGTTAGTGTTTTTGCCTTTGGCATAGTTGCGTTAAATTTTGACATAATCTATATTTTATTTTTAATTTATTTTAATTTTTTTATAAAAAAAAAGACCAGAGATACATTTCTGTAAATCTGGTCTTTATAAAAATTGCAAACAAGTAAATTTAGCCTAAGCGACACAAAGAATTCTCCCGAAACTTTGTCGATGGTTGTAGTGACTATCTCACTCAGCTCTTTATTTAAAGGAAGTTTCTGAATTCCTTAACTCTTAACGCGAATTACTCGAACTTTTTCACCTGTTTGTAGAGAATCTTATAGAGTCTCTCAGGTAGCTTTGCTAGTTAGCTTAGCACTTGCTTTTAGCTGAATCATAGTTTAATTGTACGAAGTATCTCAAACTATCGCTATGTTTGCTTTTTCAATTTTATATTGACCAGAGTAATCTATCAAAGTGTGTTTTTTCAATCCTAATTATACGAAGTAACACTTCAATTCACTACTGGAGAATTCTCAAAGAACGTTTTAATTTTAGACAAAAATAATAAAAAGTTTAATAACTAAATAATATTTTTTTCAAAATTGTAAGTTATATATCAACCTCTAAAATTTGAGTTTTTTCAAAGGTGGATTTTTTATAGTATCTTAAAAGATAAAAGTTTATTAAGTTTTAGAAAAAATTATTTATATAAATGCTTATTAATTTCTTCTATCAATTGTTCTAATTCCTCTTGACTCATTTTCTCAACAAATCCAAACTGAGATGAATCTATAAACTCACCATCAGGAACCTCAGAAGTAGGTATGATTACATAATCTATAAATTCTTCTTTTTCTTCATCTGTAAAATGTTTAACCATTGATAAATATGTCCAATTAAGTTTATCTTTCCATTGTCTAATAAAATCCAATGGCAAATCATTTGCACTTATACTATCCCAAAGATTATTTTTTTCAATTATGTCAATATAATTATCAAAAGAATCTGATTGTGTTGAAACATAAAGCATCATTTTAGCCCAATTGATATAATCGCTATACTCTGTTACAAACTCATCAGATAAATTAGAGTATGTAGACATAGTTAATTTTTTAACATCTTCTTTTGAAAAAAGTTCTTTATCAATAGCCTGCTTCAGAAAATCTTCTGATAAATTAGTACCCTCAATTATTACTTCTTTGTCTAATAAGTCTAAACTATGTAGTATAACATCTTCTTCTAATTTATAATTAGAAATTATATCATAGGTATCATATCCATCAGCCAATAATGATATTATCCAATCTTTTGTTACTTTACCTTCAATTTCAATTTTTTGCATTTAAAATAAATTTATTTTTAATTATATAATAAAAAAGGGGATTGTTCTCACAATCCCCTTTTAATTTAGTAAAACTAATATTTTTAAGATCCACAAGCCAAACAATCATCTGGATTATCTAAAGAACAACTAATTTCAGCCATTTGTTCTTCAACAGATTTCTTTTGCTCTTCTTGAATAGTAAATTTAACAGCATCTGTAGCTCCTTTATTTCTTAAGTAGTAAATACCAGTCTTTAGGTTATTCTTCTTATCTCTGTAACATCTTGGTTTACCATCTTTGTCATAAATAACTTCAATGTTTTCACCTTGAGGTATAATAGGAGTACCATCAGCACCCATAATAAAGTTTCTTCTACCCCAACCATAGAAATGCATTGCCGTCAACTTTGCAAAGTTTGGAGAATCCATAAAGATATTCATTGATTGTGTTTGGTCAATAAAAGCTCCTCTATCAGCCGCCATATCAATAACATCTCTTTGTTTAATTTCATAAACAGTTTTATAAACTTCTTTTAAGTTAGTAGGTATCTGTGGTATATTTTGAACTGAACCATTTTCAGAGATAATTCTCTTTCTTAAGTCATCATTCCAAAGTCCCATTTTTACTAATTCTTTTACAAGGTATTTATTAACAAGAATAAATGTACCAGATAATACTGAACGAGTATACATATTTGAAGTTTGAGCCTCACAAGATGCCTCATTACCTAAAATAGAAGCAGTAGACGCTGTTGGCATTATACAAGTTGTTAAAGAATTTCTTACACCATGTTTTTTAACTTCTTCTCTTAATTTATCCCAATCCCATCTTTTTGATGGTTTTGCTCCCCATAAATCAAATTGAAAATTACCCTTAGAGATAGGAGAACCTTGATAGGTAGCATAAGTACCTTGTTCTTTCGCTAAATCACAAGATGCCTTAATTGAAGCATAATAAATAGTTTCAAAAATATCTCTATTAATTGTTTTAGCTTCTTCTGATTCATAAGGTAAACCTAACATAAAGAACACATCAGCTAATCCTTGAACACCTAAACCAATTGGTCTATGTAGTAAATTAGAGAATTTAGCAGCAGGTGATGGATAAAAATTAACATCAATAACATTATTTAAGTTAATTGTAGCTTGGTAAGCTATTTCATATAACTTATTAAAATTATATGTTTTATTTTTATTAACAAACTTAGGAAGAGCTATTGAAGCCAAGTTACAAACTGCAGTTTCATTAACAGACTCTTGTCCATAAAATTCACTAAGTCCCAAACTATCTAATAGTTCTTTATTCTCTAAAATTTCTTTTTGAGTTTTAGTAACACCAGTTGCTTCAACAATTTCAGCACACAAGTTAGAACTTCTAATTACACCAATATTTGATTGGTTAGATTTCTCATTGATAGAATCTTTATAAAGAATATAAGGTGTACCAGTCTCAATTTGTGATTCTAAAATTTTATTCCAAACCTCACGAGCTTTTAATACTTTTTTAGCTTTTCCTTCTTTTTCATACTTAGTATAAAGATTTCTAAAATCTTGACCATAAGTTTCTGTTAAATCAGGACACTCTTGTGGACACATTAATGACCAATCTTCATCAAGTTCTACTCTTTCCATAAACAAATCATTCATCCACATAGCTAAGAATAAATCTCTTGCTCTTATTTCATCTTTACCTTGATTCTTTCTTAAATCTAAAAACTCCATAATATCAGAGTGCCAAGGTTCCATGTAGATTGCAATTGAACCCTTACGCTTTCCACCACCTTGGTCAACCGCTCTTGCAGTTTCATTATAAATTTTCAAGAAAGGAATAATACCATTTGAAGTTCCATTTGTACCAGCGATGTAAGTACCTTTAGCTCTTACCTTTGTAAAAGCAATACCAATACCACCAGCATTTTTAGAAATTTGAGCCGACTCTTTAAGAGTATTAAAGATACCTTCAATTGAGTCAGACTCAACATCTAAAAGAAAACAAGATGATAACTGAGGTCTTGTAGTTCCGGAATTAAATAAAGTAGGAGTAGCATGAGTATAATAACCATCAGATAAAGTGTTATAAGTCTCAATAACTTTTTCTAAGTTATTTTCCCAGATTTGAAGAGCAGTTCTCATATACATATATTGAGGTCTCTCAGCTACTTTACCATTAATCTTTAATAAGTATGATTTTTCTAATGTTTTGAAACCAAAATAATCAAAATTATGATCTCTTGAGTGAACAATAGCAGAATCCAACTCATCAGCGTTTGTGTTTACCAAGTTATAAAAACTCTCAGAAACTATTGGTGAATGTTTACCAGTTTTAGGATCAACATATTTATACAAGTCCGCTACAGTTTCGGAAAAACTTTTCTTAGTTTCTTTGTGTAAGTTTGTGATTGCTAATCTGGCAGCCAACACAGAATAATCTGGGTGTTTTGTAGCTAAAGAAGCTGCTGTTTCCATAGCTAATTGGTCTAATGTAGAAGTCTTAATATCAGGAGTAATTCCTTCAATTACTTTCTGAGCTACTTCAAAAGGTATTATCAATTTCTGGTCCAATCCATAAGTCTGCTGTTTAATTCTATCTAAAATTTTATCAAGCATCACCGGCTCTTTCTTTCCATTTCTTTTAATTACTTTTATGTTCATGTTTTACTAAATTTTTTTTGTCTTTTATATATTGGTGTAAAAAAATTATTGAAATTCTATTTCTTTCTTTTTTTTGGATTTTTTATAGTACCTAAAAAATTATAAAAAATCAATATTATTAAGTTTATTTAAGTTGTATTTAAACTTAGTATTATTAAGGATTTTTGTTATCATCTTAATTTCTACTTCATAAATTTTTTCATAAGAATTTACTTTAAATAATGATGTCTCATAATCCACCTCAATAACATCACCAGTTATTGTAAGCATAATTTTGTTAAATTCATCATACCATTGAAATTCTATTTCTGTTCCTTCATAGATATTTCTATTTGTAACCTCTTTAGAGTTTGTATTTTTACCAATATGGTCTTGTAACTCATTAATGATTAAATTTCTATATTTTTTATCAAGTAACTTAAACATATTAAATAAGTTATCAGAAAAATACACAGCTAACTCATTAAATAATTCAACATTTGTAAAACTCTCATCTTTAAGATTAAGCTTTAATAAATTATAATATTGATTAAAGTCTGTTCTTGATGGCTTTCTACGGTTATTGAGAAAGTTTATTGTAGTATTTTGTTCTAAAACTTGATAAACTCTTTCTTTCACAAGTTTAGCTCTTGTGTATCTCTCATTATCAACAGATTCAAAATAGTAATTAGAAGATTTATCAACTTCTATAGAATCTTTTTGATAAACAGTGAAACCATCAACATCATTCTCATCTAAAGGATCTTCTTTTTTACCTTTAAAAATAGAATCATATTTAAGTGAGTGTTTTCCTTCTATTTTATGTTTAGATAAAATAACACCCTCTGGTTCAGTTTCTTCTGTTTTAGGTTGTTCCGTGATATCTAAATCATCCTCATCTATTTCAATGACAATATCAATATCATCATCTTCATCATCTATATTGATTTCTGAATCCGATTCAGGCTCATCAGAATCCTCATCATCTTGTTGAACTTCTTCAGTAGTTTCAGATTCATCTAATTCATCATCTAACTCATCATCAAAATCATCATAGTCTTTAACTTTCTTAGGCATAGATTGTTTTATTTTTTTAATTCAATTTATTGGTCTATAAATTGATCATTTTCTAAAGTTAAAAATGTTGGATTCAAATTTAATCTTATTTGAGACTTCAAAAAGTCACCATCTCTTTGTTTTAAGAGCTTAAATCTGTATACATTTTGTCTTTTCATTTCTTCTGTTCTTATTATAGCAAAAAATGTGTCTGCGGTTTCAGCAATCGCTTTACTTTCTGGAACAGATTCAAGTGTTATATCAGATGAATTCCACGCATCTTTAGCAACTTGAACTCCTGTAATAACCGGACACTTATATTTAGCACCTAAAGCTCTTAAAGCTTCTGCTAAAAATTTTCCTTTTGTATAAAGATTATCAGCAGCAGCAACTTTACCAGCAGTAACAAGTGTAATATAATCAACAATAACTAAGTCAATTTTAATATCTCTTTTTTCTTTTAACTTTTGAATATAGTTATCAAAATCACTAACAGTGGCTGTACCGGCTGCCCAAAATTTAGTTATTATTTTCCCAACTTTTCTTTCAAAAAGATCACCACCAGCACTATCACTTTTAGACAAGGCGGCAATTTTCTTTTTAATCATTTCAGTGTCTTTGGAAAGCTTATCATAGTCATTAATAGGAATCTTAAGACGCATAGCTCCAAGTCTTTTCATAACTTTTCTTTCACTCATCTCGAGTGTAACATATAGAACATTGTGACCCATATCAGCTGATTTAACAGCAAAGTTTTGCATCCAAAGTGACTTACCATTGTTAGTTTCAGCCATCACAACATTAAGTGTAGAGATATCCCATCCACCACCTAACATATGATCTATTGATTCAAATCCACATTTAACTTTGAATTTAGAAGAATCTTGAACGTGATTTTCAGGTTCATCAAAGTCAGAACCCATATCATCATCTTGAACAAAATTTGTAGATGACATTTCATCTACAATAGCTTTTATTTTATCAGCCGCTTCAATTGCTTTTTCAAAGTCAGATATAGAATCTAAATTCCTTGTTTCATCAATGATATCTACAGTTCCTGTTTTTAATCTATTAGATAACACCCAAGCATTAAACTTAGGTTCTATGAAATTCTTTTCATCATACTCCTTTAAATCTACTTGTAATATAGACTTAAGAATCTCTTTAGTTATAATACCTTCTTTATCTTCAAGTGTAACCATATCAAGTATTTGTCTAGGGGTAGGAACTTGAGCTTCATTAC
>JACCDG010038419.1_pt1 | contig 10766 bp, 8 predicted proteins | sample 7442471 | NCBI WGS metagenome assembly JACCDG01 (sample SAMN15323444, study PRJNA562643) | freshwater metagenome | isolation source: river surface water | place: USA:Blue River Watershed | collected 2017-08-17 | reverse complement strand
TTTGCTGCAATTGTGCCACTTGCTTTTTATCCAGCTTCTTTTTTTTACCAAAACTCACCCCATTAGCCAAGGCTTTCTTAATGCCATCCATTTGTCTTTCAGATCGAATCTCAGTTTCAAATTGAGAAATAGCACCAAGCATGTTAAAAAGTAATCTTCCTGTAGCATCATTAGTATCTATGTTCTGATCTATAACCTGAATAGCTACTTTTTTTCTTTTTAACTCATCTGCTATTTGACAGAGATGAAGAGTTGATCTGGCCAAGCGGTCAAGACGAGTGACTACTATGGTATCACCTTCTCTGATATATTCCAAACATTCTTTTAATTTTGGCCTATTATCGCTGGTGCCACTTTTCTTTTCTTGAAAGATTTTATCACAATCCTGTAATTTATTTAACTGAATTTCCAGACTTTGACCAACAGAACTGACTCTGGCGTAACCAACTCTGGACATATCAGTGATTTTGTTGGTCAATTAATTCACAGAGAAATTCAGGAGCAAAATCAGCACCATTTTCCCAAGATAAAGTATCATTGGCTATTTTAAAGTTTTTGAAATAGGCAATATCTTTTAGTGGTTCGAATATTTCTCCATCTAACTCTTTTGCTAGATTGATTTTTCCTTCTTTACCATTATCAAAGGCTAACCAAATAGTGTACTCTTCAATATATCTGGCATTTGTAACGTAAGTAAACATAATTTTATTCTAAAGGTTCTATTTTATTTAAAGCTTTTCTTTCTGATGCTAGTTGCCAATCTTGCATTAGTTCTTCCTTATGAATTAAATACCAATCAAGTACCGCATTTAACGCTCTCCTTGGGAATTTACCAGTCACCACTCCCGAGTCAATTTCGATGATGATTTTATAATCACCATATTTTGCATGGAAGTGAGGAGGGTTATGCTCCTTGTAATGGATGTAAATGATAATTCCTAAAAAACGACTTATTTCTGGCATTTAAAATATAAATTAATTTTTTAAACAAAGACACAAATATGAAAACCAAAAACAAATCATCGATTACTTAATAACGGGGTCACTCTGGGAAACGGAAATTTTAGCACGCTAAGGAATTAATCCGTCCTCAACTGACTCGCCCTAAATTTTGCATCCCAGATATAATCTCCTGTTAAATTAATATGTTCCCAACCAAGTGGCGACAAATGTTTTATCAGATCCTCATTAAAATCTTGATCATTTTTTCTTAAATAATCAATTGCCTTTTCAATATACACAGTATTCCACAAGATAATTGCTCCAATTACTAAATTTAATCCACTTGCGCGATACATCTGATTTTCAAAGGTCCTATCTCTTATTTCACCTAAGCGATTAAAATGAACAGCCCTAGTTAGAGCATGTTTAGCCTCACCTTTATTTAATCCAGCTTGTACTCTACGACGGAGCTGTGGATCTTTTATCCACTCTAGCATAAAAATACTACGTTCAATTTTACCGAGTTCTCTTAATGCTGCTGCAAGGCTATTTTGTCTTGGATAATTGCCAAGTTTGCGTAACATCAATGATGAGGTAACGGTACCATGTTTAATTGATAAAGCTAGCCTTAGTATTTCATTTTGATTTTTTTCAATTAATCCTGGATTAATATAGCCACCAATTATAGTGGATAATTGAGGATAATTGTTGGATTTATTTGGCAAATATATTCTTTTATCTTTTAAATCTCTGATTCTTGGTGCAAATTTAAAACCAAGCATATGCATCAAAGCAAATACATGATCAGTGAATCCTGCTGTATCGGTATAATGTTCGTAAATATTAAGATCAGCTTCATGATTTAGTAAGCCATCAAGCACATAAGTTGAATCGCGTAAATTACTTGTAATTAAGCTCATATGAAATGCAGCATATAAATCAGAAGTATGAGAATAATAGGTTACTCCAGGCTCATTACCATATTTTGGATTGATATTTGCTGCACGTTCATTTCTGCCACCAGCTCTGAAGCGTTGTCCGTCAGAAGATGAACTATTTCCTTCACCCCAATATTTGGTAATTTCTATTTGATGTTGAGCGTTAGTAATAAATGCTTGAGATTGTTTATAAGTATCTTCTCTGATATACCAAGCCTGTATCGAAGAAAGCTTGGAATAACTAGTACCGGGACAAGCTTCTGCCATTTTAGTTAATCCGAGATTGATGGCGTCAGATAGTATTGCGGTTAATAATAATTGTTTATTTTCTGCGGGTTTGTCACTTTTTAGATGAGTAAAATGCTGAGTGTAATTTACCCAATTATCAACTTCTTGAAGCAAATTGGTGATCTTAATTTTGGGTAGTAAAGCATATACTTTTTGACTAAAAACATAAGCTTCATCTGGCACTGAATTTGTTAATGGTGTAATTTTTAGACCATCATTATCGTTAATTATTACATCTATTAATTCTCCGTTAATGGCCAATTCATTTACTTCCTTTAAATTTGACGTTAATAGATCTATTCTGGTTTTAAGAAATTGATTAAAACTATTTAATCCAATTGCAGGTAATGGAGATTCTGTTTTAAGTTTATTAAATGAATTCTGATCCAGCAGATATTCGTCAAAATCCTTATATTGTTTAGACCCAGCTACCCAAATATCGCCAGACCTTAATGCATTTTTTAATTCACTGAGTACCGCAAACTCATAAAATTTTTTATCAATAATATCATCTTCTTTAAAGACTAAGTTATGCCAGCGTTTTTTAATAAAACTGGTTGGCGCAGTATCTGGAATTTGACGTAATTTCTTTCGATAAATTTCTTTTATAATCTCTATGGCATTAAAAAGATCAATGCTGTTATCAGAGGATTTAAATTCTAGAGTTTCCAAGAATTCTGCAACGTAATGTTTGATCCAAGAATAATGCGAGGTAATTTTATATAAGAAATCAAAATTATCTGGTTTGGCTAAATCTTTGGTATCATCAACTGTTTTGGTAAATTCATCCCAAGAAATAATGGATTCAATTGCTTGATAAGGGTTTTGATTATTTTGTTTAGCGGTAATTAATGCTTGTCCAATTTTCAGATATATGTTTAGCTTATCATTAATTGATTTACTGGAATCTTGAAACTGATTATTATGTCTATTTTTAGCTTTGTTAAAGACATTGCCAAGTATTTTATCATTTAATTCAATGATTTCATCAATAATTGATGCCTTTGTTTCAAGGAGGATTGCTATAATGGTGGCATATTGACGATTTTTCTCTAGGTCTTGAATATCTCTGGCAAACATATTTCCGCCTTCTTTGGCAAGTTTAATTAGTCTAGTATGATGAACATTTTTACCAAGTGTTTCTGGTAAATTAAGGCTTTTAATATAATTGAGTCGCTCAATATGTAGCAAAATATGTTTCGGTTTAGGAATATTGCTAGACTGCTGTAACCAGGTTAGATAAGTAATTTTAGTTTGTGGTTGGATTTTTAGCAATTCATCTAGTTTAATAAAATCAGACGCTGACAGGCTTTGTATTAAATCCTTGAAAAATTCTTGGCTACCAATAGTTATAGCTTCGGCGCATAAGCGCTCAATAACTGCTGGACTTGGCAATAATATTGCAGATTTACGTAGTAAATAAACTAACTCATTAGCAATGATAAGGCCTTTATCGGTTTGCTTAGTCAGTAACAATAATTCTTGTAACATTAATTGGTAGTGAGAATTATTGAATATTTCAAATCCAAATAAGCTTTGTAGTTCAACCAAATGCTCGCGTCTGGTTTGTTCGCGATTAAAATAATTGCGCCAACTATTGTGTTCTAAGATTTTTAGCTGTTCACTAATAAATTTAATAGTTTCTTCAAGAATTTGAGTGTCAGTATTAAAAGAAATGCCAGGATAACGCATACAACATAACAAAATAGCAAAGCCTAACTTATTATGATTACCGCGCTTTTGACTAATGATAGAAAGGTCCGCTTCAGAGAGTAAATAATATTTACTCATTTCGGATATATCATTTGGGATTTTAAATAAGGATTGTTTTTCTGCGTCAGTTAAAACGCTACGGCGTGGCATTTTTTACTTCATTTAAATAATTATAAATAGTTTTCTTTGAAATATTAAACATTTTAGTTATATCTGCCACTGAAGTATTTTTATCAGAATGTAATGTTTGTAGAAGATTTATCTGTTTTTTAGTTAATATTCTCGGCCTTCCGCCTTTTCTACCTCTCGCTCTGGCAGCTGCTAGGCCTGCATTAGTACGTTCACGAATAATATCTTTTTCAAATTCAGCCAATGACGCAAAAATATGAAATACCAATCTGCCTGTAGTGGTGGTAGTATCAATATTCTCATGTAGTGATTTTAACCCGATTTGACGTTTTTCTAAATCATTGACAATGGTTAATAGGTTTTTTAGCGATCTGCCTAAGCGATCCAATTTCCAAACAACCAATATGTCCTTTGGTCTTGCATAGTCGATTGCTTCTTGCAATTGTGGACGTTCAGTTTTGGTACCAGTTATTTTTTCTTGAAAAATTCGGCTACATTCTGCTTTTTTTAGAGCATCTATTTGTAAGTCGAGGTTTTGATCTATGGTTGACACTCTAGCATAACCTATTTTCATAATTGGCAATTTAATAAATGTCTTGAGAAATTTTAACTTATAGCATCATATAATTTACGTGTAATATCTCAATAAATATTTAACAATAATTCATTTTGAATATTATATTAGTTATTCTACGATAATTGAGCGATCTTTGTATGATTTTTTGCAAAAATTTAATAAGTGAAATAAACGAGGGTTTTTTGCACTAAAAAATTTTCATCTAATTATACGTTTCTTGATTATTGTATTAAAAGTCTTAATATTTGTCTTCTTTGCTAACTAGCAAAAGTCAATAATAATAAAATTAAAATGACCAAAGACCATAATTTAGATAGCATCCAAGATAAACGACAAATTACATTACTAGGAAATGAGCCAGGTACTATTATAAGAATTAAAGGTGATGGAAATTGTTTATTTAGAGCAGTAGTTGAAAGTTGTAAGCATTTAGACTTATCCCCAGAATTAGCAGATTGTTTTTCTGATCATATCAAATTACGACAAAAGGTTGTTGATGAGTTAAGAAAAAAGTCTCTAGAAAACGTTCAGGCTATTAAATCAACCATAAGTGATGAAACTCAAAAGCCAGTAAATGAAATTACTGATCAGGATATTGATACCTACCTAGACAAAATGGCAACACCAGAAACTTGGGCAGGCACTCCAGAGATCCAAGCCATTGCTATAATACTAAAAATGAGAATTATCATACATCAAAATCAAACCAACATACATATTCCTCAAGGAGCAGAATATGATAAATGGCCAATTGCAGTTGAATTAGTTCATGACGCTGCAGATAAATCAGATCAAAATTTACCGACTAACAATAACCACTACAATTTAGCTATGAAAACTACTATAGCAGAAAAAATAATATCTCAAAATCAAGAGGAAAGATCCCGTTCTGGCTCAGGAGGTTCCAGTGGCCACTCAGCTCAATTTAATATGGGTTTTTCCACTCCTCTTAAAAGTAAATTCTTGGGTCAAACAATTGATTTTGATCTAAGAGAGGGAACGCAAGAAAATGAAGTAAGATGCGTTTTAGTTTTTGGTAAAGATAGAGCGCCAACAATAGTAAAAGGTGCTCAAGGAAGGCATGTTTCATCAAGTGCACTGTTTATAGAAGCAATTAAATCCCGCACTGATGGATTGGATATAGAGGAAGCTATAGATGAGGTTGTTAGTTTAGTTTCAGAATATGGAGAAGAGTCAAGTGAAGGCATGATCCAGTTTAAAAAATTTGTTGAACAAAGAAAAGACAAATTGATATCAGAAAAAGTATTAAGTAAACAAGATAGAGAAAAACTCTACAAACTAGAAACAGAAGAAATAAAGAAATTATCAGCTTCAATTGATTTAGCACGCAAAGCCTCTCAAACCCAATTGTTACAAGAGCTAGAAGCTATAAAAGAATCCATAGAGGAAAGACACAGAATATTATCTCCAATTGAAAACAGAAATAAAATTAAAAAATGTGATTTATGGGCCTATCAAGGATGCCTAATAGATGTTATAAAAGCAGCAATTGTAACTTTAAACATGATGGAAAATTCTGCTTTTGAAGGATTGACTCAAAAGACTCGTCAGGAGCTTGCAAGGGAAGGAGGTGTTACGACAGGAGTAGTGGGTAGATATAGAAGCGGGAATATTGGCGTTACAATTGATACTAGTAAAATTGCTCAAGACATGGCGAAATTATTTGATTACCCCGTAAATGATATTATAGAGAAATCAAGAGCTGAGAAAAAAGATAAGTCAGTTATTATAGAAGATTTTTATCAGGCAGCAAGAAGGCATGAAAAGTTATTTTATGATAGCTTTAAATGTATTAGAGATTTAGAGGAAAATGATATTATAAAAGCAAGAGAAGATTTTTTTACAGAAATTTTAAATATGGGATGGCGAGACGAATTAAAAAAATTGGGAGATAAAACTAGAAATAAAACTAAAAAATATAGCTCTGGGTTGGTTCGTAAAGAGGAATCCCTTGTTTTATTAGTAAAATTTAATGTTAATAGTTCTTCTCTTTTAGAAAAAGCGATTCAAAGTGAAATTGAAATATCAGATGATGAAATAGGTTATATTAGTGAAGAAGAAATAGATCAAACAAAAACTAAACAAACAGGAAGTGCTATAAAATAATATGTATTCAGAATTAGACTCAAAAGATAAAATAACAAAGCCTTTTGTAGATAAAATATATCAAGATTACTTGAGTAAAAGTGGAATTGGAGATGAGTCTATAAAACCCTATATTCATGTTTTTGTTATTAGTATGTATTTCGCAATGAATCGTCTTGAAGAAAATTACAAAGAAATCTTCGCTAATTTAGCTAAAATTGCTAGAGATGATTTTTATAAATATGTATTCAATAAAGGTAATGAGAATCTTCAATCATCAACATTATTTTGTTGTATGATGAAAGATATTTATGATAAAGATTTTACTAGAATATCTACAGGTGGTTATGCTGCAGATATATTAATGGAATTAGCAGAAATAATGGAGGATGAGTTAATTGATGCTGAAGAAGAGGTAATACCCCTGGCCCAAAAATGGGGTATTAATCAAAAAAAATTAGCTTATTATCTAACCCCTGACAAAATAACTGATGATATAAGAAGATACTTAGATTGCCCAAAAATAATTCCTCTAAATAATCCTTTAAATCCAGCCTTACTACAAGAGGCAATAATGGATAATTTTGCAGTAATTGAAAAAGGGCTTCGGATGACTCTAGGAATGGATAGTATCCTTAAAGATACAAAGCTAATTCATGGAAAATGGACACAAAATGCACTCTCATCTCAAACTAGCAAGCCAAAAGTTAAATGGTCACCTGATTTAGAAAACCACCAAAATGAGAATATCGATAGAAGTATAAAATAGAATTTAATTTTCTTAGCGTGCTAAAATTTCCGTTTCCCAGAGTGACCCCTATAGGAGCTAAAAAAAATGAATATTACAAAGTTAATAATATATCTACAGAACAAAACTTAATTACCATCACCAACCTCAAAGAAAATATTGGTGTTGATGGCATCTTAGGCAAAATATTTAAATCTAATTTATCTCAAATTACCTTCAACCCTGGAAAACTCAAAGGAAAATCAGCAAGGACAAGCTTTGAAGTCTTCAAGGAAGAATCAAGAATTTTTAAGAATGATGATATAGTAACTTTTAGAAGGGGTATTAAAGAGCTAGATATTATTAACTCCGATCTAGCTAAAATTATTAATATTACAGAATCAGCGGTAAAATTAGAATTATCAAATGGTAAAAAAATAACCCTAGATAAAAACTCTCCTTTTACAAAACATTTAGATTTTTTTTATGCAATAACCGCTCATAAAGCTCAAGGTCTTACCTGTGATAATATAATTGCTTTAGTTGAAAGCTGGCGGAAGAATTTAACCGAACAAAAAAGCTTCTATGTCGAAATATCGCGTGCAAGACATGAGGTAACTATTTTTACCGACAATAAATTAGCGGCAATTAAGCAATTAGAATCTAATACCGGTATTGGTATTAGTGCTATTGAACATCAAAGTATTAATAATAGGAGTCAACTTCGCCAAAATAATGCTAAATCAAAGCCTGAATCTAAAACCAGACAATTTCAGACTTATATCAAAAATACCAGTGACAACAAACATTATATGCCAAACCTTACTGAATTTGAAATTAAAGAGAAATTCCAAGATGCAATTAAAAATAAGATAAATTTAAATTCCAGCACCAACTTGTCAGAGGCAATTGATAAAGCATTCAGTAGTTCCAATAAAAAAGTTAGATTTGGCCAAAAGAAGGAATATGAAATTTGTTGGCATGAAAAGGCTGGATATGTGAGGGATTATAAAAATAATCAATATTATAGCTGGGGGGTTGGTAATATCAAAGATGATGGTATTATAAAATATAAGGAAATATCAGCAGAGGAAATGACTAGAATAATGGAAGAACAAAGACTTAAGAACAAACAAACCGAAATAGAAAAACAAAATAAATTTGAGGAAATATCCATAAAAGCAACCCAACAATTCAATGCTTATAGTAAATCTGGCCAGAGTAATTATCTCAAAAACAAAAATATTGATGACATCAAAATTAATGGTATTAAATATGTAGCTGGAAAAATAGTAATTCCTGTCAAAGATCAAAATGATAAACTTTGGTCACTTCAATATATTGATGGAGATGGTCGAAAGATATTTCTAAAAGACGGCAAAAAACAAGGTAACTTCTTTTTGATCACCGATAACAAAACTAGTATTGATAGTGATCACAATCAAATTTTCCTCGCTGAAGGATTTGCTACAGCTGTTACACTCCACAAAGCTACCAATAGTCCGGTGGCGGTTTGCTTTGACGCCGGTAATATTGAACATGTATTAGGTAACTTAAAAACAAAATATCCAAACACAGCATTTATTATCGCTGCTGATAATGATCTTTGGAAAGAAATTAATACCGGCAAAGAAAAAGCGGAGATTGCCGCCATAAAACATAATGCCACAGTTATATTGCCGGAATTTAAATATGAGCATAAAGATCACTTACCGGCCGACTTTAATGATCTTGAAAAATTATCAGGAATAAATGAGGTAAGAAAACAATTGGCAAGATATTTAACTCCTGGCTTAGAAAATAATCGCCAAATAAAAAATAATATCTATGATCGTTCATATAGCGCATCAATTAAATAATGAGGTGGATTTTATTAATCTAAAAACTATTAACAGCCAATACTAATGTCAGAAAAACAATTTTTAGAAATAATTAATTTAATAAAACAGGCAAGATATGATGCTATTAAGGCTGTTAATGTAGAATTAATCAATTTATATGTCAAAATTGGGGAACATATTAGTAACAAAGTTAATAGTAACCACTGGGGTAAATCCATTGTAACACAATTATCTGAATTTATTCAGAAGACAGAGCCAGAGATAAAGGGATTTTCCGATAAAAATCTTTGGAGGATGAAACAATTTTATGAAGCTTATAAGGACTCCCAAAAACTCTCGCCACTGGTGAGAGAAATTAGCTGGAGTAATAATTTAATCATTTTAAGCCAGACTAAAACTCTTGAAGAGAGGGAATTTTACCTTAAATTATGTTCACAGGAAAAATATAGCAAAAGAGAGTTAGAAAGACAAATTAATAGTGGCCTCTTTGAAAGGGTTATGATTGGAAACGCGCAACTAAGTTCAATTCCCAACGAAATATCAAACTTAGATAATACATTAAAAGATAGTTATGTATTTGAATGGTTAGGGCTTCCTGAACCATATGATGAATCAGACTTACAAAAAGGACTGGTGACGCAAATGAAAGATTTTATTCTTGAGTTAGGTAAGGATTTTATCTTCATCGGAGAAGAATATAGGCTGCAAGTAGGAAATAGTGATTTTTATATTGATTTGTTATTTTTTAACAGGGATTTACAATGCCTTGTAGCCTTTGAACTCAAAAATGAGAAATTTAAACCAGATCATTTGGGACAGCTTAACTTTTACTTAGAAGCACTAGATCGCGATGTAAAAAAGCCAAATGAGAATCCTAGTATTGGTATTTTGCTTTGTAAAAGCAAAGATATAGAAGTAGTAGAATATGCTTTGAGTAGAAATCTTTCGCCAACGATGGTGGCAGAATATAAAACAAAGCTACCTGACAAAAAATTGTTACAACAAAAGCTACATACAATTTACGAAAACAAGTCTAAGGTAAGTATGGGTCTTGCTGCATAAGCGGTATTAATCACTCACCAAATTTTATAGAACCCATCGCATAACCAATAAGCTATCCGCCATATCAAACCTAGTAATGCCAGAATATATTGACGATGTTGAATTAAGGCAAATAATTGAAAAGCAGTTAAATAAATTAGAAAGTTCAAATAAGTTTGCCAAGGCTGTATTTTTTGGTAATAATCAAGAGTTTCAGCAATCTACCAAAGAAGAGCAATTGATTGCTGACGGATGTAAAAGACTGATTGAAAACGCTATTATTTGCTGGAATTATCTTTATTTGTCGCAGACAGTTGTTAATTCTAAAAATAAGAGTGAGAATGAGAAAAGCAATTTGATTGATATTATTAGAAATGGCTCACCTGTTACTTGGCAACATATTAATCTGCAAGGAGAATATGATTTTTCTGAGGAAAGTTTGAAGAATTCTATGCAGTTTAAGC
>JACCDG011362246.1_pt1 | contig 10769 bp, 9 predicted proteins | sample 7442471 | NCBI WGS metagenome assembly JACCDG01 (sample SAMN15323444, study PRJNA562643) | freshwater metagenome | isolation source: river surface water | place: USA:Blue River Watershed | collected 2017-08-17 | reverse complement strand
GCGAAGAGGGAGCGATTCATGGTGGTGTCCTCTAATGCGGACGGTGCCGAGTCGCCGGCAGCACCGATGGTTCATGTAGACCGGCCAAGTTGGCGCATCCGGTCGTGTTGTGGGAGGAGCAAGGTGGGTCGACTGTGGCCGACGCGCAAGGGTCTAACCGCGGCCGGACCCGATACCTTGTTCACGCGCCGTCGCAGTGTCCCGCAGCATTTCGGCGAGCTGCCGCATGATCATGCTGTCCTGGAGGTATGCTGGCGGACCGGCCATTCGCGTTGCGCGAACATGCTTGCGTTCCTGCGGCTCGTAATCGGACAAGTCCATGTCGAGCGCCCACAGCTCGGCGTCAGTGAGTTGTGCGCGAATCTCGGCCGGAATGTCCTTTTCGACCCTGACGTCATTGCAGCCATGATTGCTGAATTCGTCGGCCGACATGTCCAAAACCCACGCCGCGAGCCGAAGTAGAGCGGGATGCGCGAGTAGGTCAATTGGTGTTTTAGAGTCCATGGCGGGGACCTCGGGATTAGATGCAGGCTAGAGGGAGGTGAGACATGTTCGGCGCTTTTCAGGCGCCGATCCGGTTTCAGGTTGGGTGTAGTCCCACCGAGACATCCTGCAAAGCCCTCACCGAGAGTCGAACTCGGGCCTCGATCGTACCGGGATCGGGTGCGGCCGCAACACTTTGAGGGCAGGAGAGCACCTAGAGGGAATTGAACCCTCGACTGTAGCTTGGCAAGATACCGCGTTTCCACTACGCCACAGGTGCATTTCAATTGTCAGAACTCAAAGCCGGTGAGGGGGATCGAACCCCTGTATTCTGCTTGGAAGGCAGACGCCTAAGCCACTCGGTCACACCGGCAGACGATGTCAAACCCACATTGCTGCGGGTTTCGATACCGTAATGGCGGACTCTCGGAGTGTCAAGCCCGTCATTACGGTTTTGAGGATTAGAACCCCTTGATGACGCGGGGCTCCATGACCTCGATCACCTGAGTCTCCGTGCGCCCCATGGCGTACAGCATCGATTCGGTCTCGCGCTTGCCGACCGGGCCGGTGGCGGAGATCACGAACCGAATCTCGCCGGAGTCCGGCCGCTCAGGGTGCTTGCAGAAGATGACGTGGTAGCCCACGTCGACGTACCGCTGGAGCACCGGCACGGCGTTGAACGCCGTGAGGTAGGTCCCGTTCCACTTGCAGTCGGACCGGTAGATCTTGTACCCCTCCAGTCCGCGCTGGATGGCCTTGATCGCGTCGATCTGGCAGTCCAGCTCGCACGCGAGGCGGCGGGCCTCCATCTTCTCGGGGGTGATGATTGAATCCGTGGCGTGGGTTGACATGCGAATCTCGTTTCGGGCGTTTGACGGCCGCAGTGACTCAAGTGGTGAGGGTGTGGGCCGGCGGATCTGGCAGGCGGTGAATGGTTTGGAGCACCTTGTCCGGAATCGGGGTTGGCCGAATCCAGAAGTAGACTCGCGCGGTATTGACCGTCCCGGGCCTCTTTTCGTATTCGCTGTTCATGTACGCCCAGGCGCAATACCAACCGGCGCGGGTGTAGCGCTCCAGGATTGGAAACAGGCGGTCCAGGGTGATGTTGAGCGTCTTTTGGTAGGTCTGATTGGACGTGTCGCCGTCAGACAGATAGTGGCCCACCTTGTCGAGCCCCTCGTCGATGTCTTTCCGGGCCTCAACCTGGACCGTCAGCAAACAGTGGGCGCGATCCCGCTCGATGTCTCGGGCCAACGGTACAGGATTGGTAGCCATGATCGTCCTTACTTGGCCGTGGCAGCCGCCGTGCCGGTGTTCGTGGACGGCTTGTCCTTGCTCTTCTTGCCGTCGAGCTTGCCCGGCTCCTTGGCGCTCTTGGTCTTCTTGACCCGCTTGGGGCGCTTCACCTTCGCCGGCTTGGCCGCCTTCGCGGTGATCCAGCGCACGGCGGCCTTGATGACCTCGCCGGAGACGTGGATCCCGTGGAGGATCGAGCCGGCGGCGGCCTTCACGATCTGGGCGGCGAAGTCCTTCATGCCGATCTGCCCGAACGCCGTCGAGCGCCGGAACAGGTTCCGGATGCGGCCGGCGGGATTCGGCTTGCCGTGGTCCTGGCCGGCGCCGCGCGTGCGACGATCGAGGTTGTTCGGCGTTGCGACGGGGGCGATACCGGCCTCCACGGTGGCACCCTCGGGCGCCGTCGACTTGTTTTCGGTGTTCGTGGCCATGTCTACTCCATGCGCGATTGCGCTCGGATACGGTGGGCGGTTGTGCCCGGTTGAGGAAGGAAAGACGCGAGGTAGGACTCGAACCTACGACCCGGCCGTTGGGTGTAGTCCCCTGTGCATACGGACTGGCGCCCGTCGAGGTGGGTTAGGAGACAATTGCGGCCTGCTCTACCAACTGAGCTACTCGCGTCAGGATTAGAATGTGGGCCGCCTTTCGGAAAGGTCAAGCCCGGCGTCGGTTATTCGGCCGGCGAGACCTTGATCCGGGCGGCGAAGCTGTCCGTCGTCCCGCGCTCCACGGCGGCGGCGAACTCATTCGGCCCGCCGCGATGAGGCACGTCGGTGGCGACGAGGGTCAGCGAGCCGGCCATGCCGACTCCGAGGAGCGCGTTGTGCCACAGGAAGCCGGGGAAGTTGTGATTGTCCTGGTCCCACCGGGCGGCGGTCACCGGCATGTCGGCCGGATCACCGTTCTGGAACGCGATGATGTCGCCGCGTTCCTCGGACATACGGAGGACCCACATGCGGCGGCGGTGGAGCGGATCCAGGGTGTCGTACATCACGAGGTCGCCGACCTTGATGGCCAGGAACTCATCATGGGTCACGCGCTGGAGCGCGCTTTCGAGGGGTGGGGTGATGGCGGCGGGCTGTGTCATGGTGCCCTAACGATGAAACCGGCCGAGTTGATTAGCAACCCCGCCGGCCCGAATCAGTTAGTGAGCGCTCTCACAGAGTTTCGCAAGTGGTACCCCCAAAACTCTGTGGTCGGCCGACGAGGGTATGAATCACATGAGCACACGTCTTTACAACCGGGCTTCCAACACGATGTGATTTCGGTCGCGGACAGAACAGGAGGCTCCGTGAGAGCTGCCCAAAATCCCTCTGTGGGCGGTGGATCTCGATTTGCGATCTGAGACTTGGGTCTATTCCAAGGCCCTTGACGTTCTGTGGACGGCAAACCTTGCGAGATCCAATTGATTAGACTCTCAACAGTGTTAATGCCAGACGAGTAGTCATTATCTCGGGTATTGACTTTGCCTGTGGTCGGCCACCATTTGCACAGAGTGTAGATAAGCACGCCGCCGTCGCCACACGATACTTTGTAAAGTATAGAGATTTGCCAATCTCCAATCCGCTTTGGAAAGAGGCCGAACGCTTTCAGCGCCTCATTTTTTTGTAGGAGCCGAAATTTGTAGATTAGGCTTTCACGTGCGGTCATGAGGAGCAATTCCACTCTAAGTCCGAACAATGCGCCAGGAGGGGATCGAACCCTCAATACCCTTTCGGGGCTCCACGTACTCAGCGTGGCGACTTTACCTGTGATTTGTCCACCGGCGCGCAGCAACGGGTCACCTTTTCGCACTTGGATCCACGCGATTGTGGAGTGCGACGGACTGCACCCTGCAGTCCATGACAAAACGCCAACACATGGCGACGCGCCGGGCGGGACTCGAACCACGCAACCTCCCACCACAAGGGGGTGGGCGCTCTACCAATTGAGCTACCGATGCAGATAATTAGTCTAATGTTGTCGATATCGAGGCACGGGATCGAACCGCGGCTACGTCCTAAGAATGGAGTGTAGTCCTCTCGGGGCATCGGGCCTATGGGCCCGCAAAAGGGTGAAAAGACGTTTTTACGTGTGCTGCCATTACACCACCTCGATATGTGGGACCTCACCTGAATCCTGCCGGCGACGCAGGGGCGACCTGCGCAATGGTCCGCCGGATTCGATATCAAAGTGCCCGCCCTCAATCCCGGACGGTAGCAATTCAGAATGCAGGGGCGACCTACAGACGCCTGGACGACCGGCTAGACCCGTTGTCGAATGCTTATCCAGGGACGCGCGTTACGCTGCGACGGCGCCGAGCACGAATGCTCGATGACTCCATCCAGACTCTTTCGATTCGAGCCTTACGGCCCTACCAGATGAAATCAATGCCCACAGAGGGATTTGAACCCCCAATCGTCGGCTTAGGACGCCACTGCGTTATCCAGTTACGCTATGCGGGCAGTATGCGTCACGGATTCCGTCCCGCGCGCCTCGACGGTGGGTTCTGCTGCACACTCGGGTGAACACCACAAGGGGTCCGAATGTGCCTGCGCCTTTTGAGCAACAGGAGAGACAGTCGACGGCCTACCACGTGCGTTTCGTGGCGTTCCCGTCGTTGCGGCTCCGCGCCGTCCCCGATACTGACCTCGGGCCCTGGCGCCCATCGCCAGGTATTCGCTCACCGGTCCGGGCCGAGTCACCTCGGCGAGTTTGTGAGGCAGGCCGACCCCGCTCGCAAGCGTTTAGGGTCGGATAGGGCGCTTTTACGCTGCGTCCGCACGTTCAACATGCCCGCCGGCATATGGAAGAGTTTGCGGTGTCGGGTCGGCGTGGATTCCCCGATCTCGGTGAGTCACCTCACCGCTGCCACTTGTAGCCTGGACAGCACCGAAAGTTTGCGCCCACTACCGACCGTCCGACGGCTTTCATGGGTAACCCGAGCTCGCAAGTCGGATCCACGTGAGGTGTCAAGCCTCCGTGGCAGGCAGCCGAGCTATCTTACGCGAAGTCGTTATCGCTCCTTTTCGAGGCGGCTCAAGACCGATCCGCAGGCCGCACACGAGAGCGTTTTCCTGTAACCACGATAGTTTCCTAAAGTGTCGTCAAATGTGACGGTCTCGAATACGCGATCCTCGTAAGGGTGTGTACATTCCGCCGCGATAGCGGCACTCAGCTTGCGAATGTTGTCTCCAGTGCGCTGCATGCGCCTTTGTAGGACCGCCCGTTTGGCTGCCAGCGCCTTCACGGCCTCGGATTGAGGTGCCCCTGCGATTTCGCGCATTTGGGCACGCTGCCATTCGGGCGAGTCTGCATACTTTTCGAGACGCATTCGACCACCTCAAACGGAGGTTTGGCTCCGGGGTTAACACACCCGGCTTGTCGGCAAGTCTCCAGGAATCCGGAGGGCCGACCGCCCGTCATGCTCGGGACGCCGAAGTTTCGCCCACACGCTCACCCGACAGGATTGTCGCCTTGCTGCGCCCCTCAACCACAGGTCTTTCGAGCAAGGTTGAGGCGCTGGTAGGGTCGCGGTGTTTCCGCGTCGGCAGGTGTCGGTACCGGTATCGATTCCGTTCCCGGTGTCGTCGCAATGACGGCACAAGCGATATCCACGTCGGGAATTGAACCCGATAGCCTACCTTCGCAGGGTGAGCACCTGTCCATTGGCGCGGATGTCTGCCCGTTGGGAATGCCCTAAAAGCAAACCCTATGACCCCTCGCCGATCCGTGGAGGTTGTCGCAGTGCACGGAGAAACGCACCGCTGTCTGGCTGCCCGCTACTGGCGTTTACTAGGCGGCTCCGGCAAAAGAGTCGCACACCATCACAGGCAATATCCCTGCCGGGAATCGAACCCGGGTCCCAACCTTCGGAGGGTAGTGCACTTTCCACTGTGCTACAGAGATAGAAGCGCCCACATACAGCATTGCGCAATGTCCGATCCGGTTTCGCCACCGGACCCTGTATTAGGGCATTAATCCCTCAAAGCCACCTATTGGACCGCCGCCCAGGTGCCCCAGCTTGCGCCGGGTTAGAGGGAAGGGTGCATACAGGGAATCGAACCCTGGCCTGGAGGGACACAACCTCCCGCGCTGCCATTACGCTATAGGCACCATATGAACACGTATCGAATCGACGCTGGCGATGATGCGAAAGACGATTGTCGGCCTCTTTTGCCCGTCGGGCGCCATTGCTGGCCGATCCGGGTAACTGGAGCGGGCATCGTCGGCGCCCACTTTGACGTGAGTGAGTCGGTGAAACCCTCGTGCCGACCCTCTCAGGTCGGTTACTACATTGTGACCGTGGGGTGTAGTCCCGCGCGCATCCAGAAACGATCGAAGTCGAGGTGCGGAGAATCGAACTCCGGAATTCCTGTTCCCGAAACAGGCGCCATACCACTTGGCGACACCTCGAAAGGTTGGAGGATTGAATGTGATGCTCAGAGACTCGGGTGTCAAGAGCGACGGGTGAGATTCCGTGAGGTCCGATTTGCGTGCCACTCGTCAAGTTTCATAGTGACCCAGGCGAGTAGCAACATTCCGACGATGAAAATGAGGCCGAGCATGGCGCACCATTTGCTCATTCCGGACTGAGAGGGAAGGGGGCTGTCCAACGGCTGAGCACGTGTGTTTCCACACTTTAGTCCGACATGGGGCCCTGGACGGAACGGAGCCGGTGGGAATCGAACCCACAACCGTTGATTAGACGGTGCCCGCTTTCCAGACGGGGCAAGCTGCCAATACTCGGCGACTCCTCATGAGGACGGATCGTTAGCCGATTCCGTCCTCTCGCCGGCCACGTGAACCGGCGATCTCGTTCTGCTCAGGTGTACGCATCGGCGTCCATGACGCCGTCGTGCGCTGACCAGCCGTTTCCGGCCGAAGTGGTGATGTCGGATGCCTGTGTGTCGGCTTCCGAGGAGATCACGGCGAGCAGGTATTCATCCGCGATTCTCAGGAATTCCTGACCCTCATGCTTGAATGGGGTCCCGAGACCTCGCTCATACATCACGAGGTCGCCGGCCCGGAGCCCGAGGTCGGACTTGGTACCGACGGCGACGATGCGGGCCCGGTCGTAGGTCTTGCGGGCGCGCTCGGGAATGTACAAACCGCCTTCCGTCTTCTCGTCCGCGAGGACGGCCTGGGCGATCACGACCTTGCCGATTGGGCGCAGGTCAACGCGGGCGATGGAAGCGAGGTATTCGGCGATGTCAGTGTCGGGTGTGGTGGAGGACGATTGCATAGGAGCCTCGTGGTGAGGTGTTCGATCCAGGAGACCCACTGTATGGGGACGGGATCGAAACGTCGCAAGGGCGGCGGTTTAGGAAGATGTCGGCGCTGCGATTGATGAGACGGCAACCGCTTTGGCTCGGGTGAGAAGGAAACGAAGAGACCCGAGCGTGGCCGGCGTCGTCCGGCCTGTTGTGTAGAGGGATAGGTACCAGGGGTCAAACCTGCGGGGTCTAGGAGAGTCACTCCCTCCGGCCGTCACGTCGGCTTTCGGTCACCTGACTAGGGCGCCCCAGGCCAACGTCCCGCTTGCGCGGTCTCGGTATACCTACATTTGAAGATGCCCCACCCGGGACTCGAACCCGGACACCTTGCGGTCTGCGGTCTGAACGCAGTGACTGGACCAAAATTCGTCTAGCAGGGCAGGAAAAGAGCAGTCAGGGCGCCGAGTTGACCGGTTACGGAGTTAGCTCCACGGCGCACTGACCTACGAAACCTCTCAGTCCAGACGACCAGCGTCCAGCCGGCCGGAGACTGCCACCCTAGCTGGCGCGAAGGGGGTGCAGGCGTTTGCGACTGGATAGCGCGTGTTACCGCGCCCAGGACTGAATGTGCGGAGCCCCGTTCCTAAACTCATGTGAGGTTTGAGCGAATCCGCAAGGTTTCGAGTCGGGCCGGCGGGAGTTGAACCCGCCACTTCCACGTCCCCAACGTGGCGTCTCACCATCAAGACTTCGGCCCGGAAAGACCTCCAGAAACCCGCACGTGTCGGGCAGCGAGTCAGGTCAACCCCCGCTGTTCGCCGGATTAGGGCGATGTTGCCCGCTATGGTCCGGTTTTGGCATTCCACTGCCAACCTAGAGACCATGAATCAGTCAGGTCAGAACGAGAACGTCAGACCGGCCTGGTGACCTCCGCCCACGGGTCCGGCGGAGTGGAGATTGGCACCCCTGCAACCAGCGCTCACCGCTCTTATCTGGCGGCGCCGGCCATCTTCGCGGTCTGGATTGCAGACCGCCCATGCACGGGGATCGGGGCATGGTGGAGCTTTCAACGGTTTCGCCCTGACGCATCCGGCGTCAAACCAGCTCGGCGTGAGCTGTCCGGGCCAGGCATGTACCGCTTTCCGTCCGTGGGGCGCCTGGAGATCGTGTAAGTCCGCCCATGAGGAATCGAACCTCCTGGCCGCGGCTTATAATACCGCTGACTGCCCAGCAGCTTTCGCCTACAGGCGGTCAATTACGATTAGGTAGGTGTAGGCAATAGACGACGAGACGTTTTTCAGCCCGGAGGCTGACTTCTTACGCAGAGGTGTAGTCCCGCCAAGCATCCTACAGAGTCGGCACGGTAGGAATCGAACCTACTAAAGCAACCTTATCAGGATTGTGAGTATCCAATGCTCAACGCGCCGTTAGTGACCCTCCATCCCCGGGCAACCCGAGGACCCCGGAGGGTCGAAGATTTCGAGACCTGCCTCGTCCGCTCGTGGTCGGGCAAGCCTCGGTTTTGATTGATAGCGGTCGCCGGATTTGAACCGTGTCTTGAGCTTATGAGGCTCATATGCTGCCAGATTGCATCACCACCGCTAAAGTGTATCGAATGGTCAGGCAGGGAATCGAACCCTGGCCGTCGGCGTGTCGTGCCGGAGCTCTACCACTGAGCTACCCGACCAAATTAGTGCAGGCGAAAGGTTGTCAAGAGCATGTGATTCGCAATGTCGGCCCTTTCGGGAGACGTGGCGCGAAAGTGATGTATTCCTGACGGACATCCTGCAGAGCCCCCCATCCGGGAGTCGAACCCGGGCCGCCTCTTAGACAGAGAGGCATCCTAGCCGTTGGACCAATAGGGGTTGTCGCACCTCCAGTTAGTCGGCCGGAGAGCAAGGCCCAGCACCTGTTTCAATCCCAACACTTTGCCGGTGATCTTCCGGAGTGACGCAGATCTCAGGAGAGTGCCTCCTGCGCGGTTGTCGCCGCCCTTCCGTCCTTAATGGGTGGGGTGCGTCGAGCCACTATTCAATCTCCCCGAATCTGGCAGAGCAGTCCGGGCGCCGAGCCCTCGCCATTCAAGGCAGGATGTCGACCGCGTCGACCGTGAAGATTGCGTATTTGTCGCCCGTCCCTTGCGAGGATTGGGGCAATGACCACACCGGGGATCGAACCCGGATTTACAGATTGAGAGTCTGTCGTCCTAACCGCTTGGACTATGCGGCCGTAATGAGCTGCCGAGGAGTTGAACCCCGCTCTAGTGGGTAAAGGCCACCCGCAACGCCGATCTGCCAGCAGCCCGCTGGATAAGTTATGAATGAGCAACCCGGGATTTGAACCCGGACCTGAGTGGGTAAGAGCCACCCGCACTGCGCGATTGTGCTAGCTGCCCAGATATCGGAAACCGTTGGACGAGATTGAAATCGCCGTCGACCGGTCCGAACACTTTAGGAGAGTCGCGGAGATTGTCAAGCGATCCGATACGAATTGTTGAAAACACGCTGACGGCAGGAATCGAACCTACATCTAAGCCGGCGAACCGGGGCGGGTTAACGGCCCGCTGCTCTACCAATGAGCCACACCAGCAAGTTTGTCCGCGAAGCACGTCCACGGATTGAGGGTGCTTTCGTTACCCTCGCGGCGGTTGATTGTCGCTCACCCGCATCAGGCGTCTCGGCGCGCTACCGAACGCTCGGTGTGGGAATCGGACCCACCACTTCCGGTTTAACAGACCGGCGCTATCGCCAGACCAGCTCCCCGAGCATGGGACGGATTCGCGCGGTCTCTCACCGCAGGGCTTCCCGTCTCGCCCCGGCTTTCCGACGCTCAGGTGTCGGATCGCATTCAAGGTCCGGCCCGAGGAATTCGGGTCGGCTGCCACCGCGGAATGTGAAGCACTCATGCGACGACGTGAAAACAAGCGCTGTGCGGCCTCTACACCATGCCCAGCCTTTCGGCCGAACAGCGGGTATCGGACCCGCTCCTGCGCTCTCCAAACGTGGCTGCATGCTCCCATTGCACCATACCTGAGTCGCCACACCCTGAAAGGGCGCCGTTGTCCAGGCAGTGGGACTCGAACCCACATCGCAACCGAGTAGCCTACCAGGGGATCGAACCCTGCCCCAGACTTTGTAGGAGTCCGAGTCGCACCAGCAAGCGGGCCATAGTGGGGTCCGTCGACCCCTTCGCACTGCCTCGTGCGCATCGTCGCCATGGTTCGGACGCACGGAATTGCAGGTTGAACTAGCTCAGTAACGCCCGTCCTTTAGTCCAGGCAGCGTCGCCGTGTTTCCGTTCCCTCGCTAGAGGGTGGCGTGGGCGATTCGAGCACGATCGCCCTAGGTTGATTCCTCCGGTTGATGGGTCAGGTGCATTAGACCCACGCGCGGTTACTGAAATTGGTGACGGCTGCGATCACGGTCCTTTTTCAGGACTACACAACGAGGCGCCCGCTTTGAACGGTGGTCGCCCTTTTTGCGCCAGTATGGAGCTGCCGGGAATCGAACCCGGGATTACGCCGTGCGAAAGCGTCGTGTTCCCCCTAGCACTACAGCCCCTTAATTCAGCCCGGCCATCCGCCGGCCCCTGAGTCGAGCCAACCAGTTAAGGTCCCCTGTCCCGGTAGTCAAGTTCGACGAAGCGCTTGACTGGGCTCGCGCTGGCTCGGATTTGTCCCTCAGCACGCGAGCTCGTGAGGGTCCGGCCGGTCTTACAGCGATCGGCAAACCGTGCGGTTTTACATTCCGCCAAATGGAGAATTGTTCCCGAGGTGCTTATGGGATTTCGGAGGTG
>JACCDG010062082.1_pt1 | contig 10769 bp, 16 predicted proteins | sample 7442471 | NCBI WGS metagenome assembly JACCDG01 (sample SAMN15323444, study PRJNA562643) | freshwater metagenome | isolation source: river surface water | place: USA:Blue River Watershed | collected 2017-08-17 | reverse complement strand
CCACAAAGAAAGAAAGCTTCTTTTGAACGTGCAAGAAGCGGGTTATCAGAGGCTAAGGGAATTAAACGGCTTGGTGCTATTGAATCTTTTGAAAAGTATGTATCTGATGCGGCAGATATAATTTATGGGACAGATTTATCTAAATCTATTTATGCGGCATCTAATTTCGCCCCAAGCCAAATTGGTCAATCATTAAGAGATATTGCTGATAGGTACGTTATTGGGATACCCGATGAAACGCTAAACACTATTCATGGCAAGATATTAAGTGAAATGCGTCGGAGAATTAGTAACGCTGTTTTGTTAGGGAATCCTGGGGTTGCGGTGCAACAACTTCTTTCCATTCCATTAAATGCGGCCATTGGAGGTAAAGAAGCTTTTACCGCTATATTTAAGCGAGCCACTAAAGATGGCAAGGCTGCGATTGCCATGTCCCAGAACCTTTATTTGCGCGATATTAAATCAGAAGGATTTGAACTAGGTAAAGGGTTGATTAGACAAGGATTAAGAAAATTGGGCGAGGGAGGCAACGCTGCAGCATCAACTCTTGATATGTATGAGGGATTCATGAGTGAAGCTTTAAGAGTTTTTGATAAAGAGGCAGCAACCCATGCTTATCTTACTGGATACCAAAAAGGAATTAAAGCCGGATTAAAGCCCGAAGAGGCAGCAAAATATGGCGACTATATGGTTGGGCTACTTCATGGTCAAATGACGAAAATAGGCCAGCCACAGTTTATGCAGAGTGTTTATGGCAGGACATTAATGCAGTTTCAGTCATTTGCTACAAACATGTTTTCGACGTTAAAAGATGATCTTCCAAAAATAGTTATGAGTGACGGGCCTACAAAGTCATTTAATAATATTGTTAGAGCGTACATGAATATGACTTTAACCAATGAAGTATTAATGGATAATGGGCTTCCTCCTCAATTTGATTTAGGATCATTTTTCCCACCGTGGGAAGGGAATAGAGGGAATATCCCTGGCAGCGTTGGAGTAGTGATGAATATTTTAAATTTCATTTCACAACTATCTTCTGGCAAATATGAGACAAATAAAAAGCCAAAACCTGGAAGCTACTTTGGCATTAAAGGGACTGATTTAAATTCTAGTGAGGCATTGAATAGAGCCGAAAATGATTTGATTAATTTGACTGGTGTCCCAGGGGCTAGATCTATGGTCAAGTGGATAAAGGGTTCGGATAAAGATCTTAAAAAAGAAGTAAGATCACCTTGGATTGGTAAAATTTACGGGACTAAAGCCAAGGGATTTAAAAAAGATACCATCATAGATAAAAGAAATAAATCTACTGGAACTATTTTAAGGAAGAAAATTAAAGAGTTTATAGATTAATTTTATATCCCGACCTTAATAACTCAATACATTCCAACATGTCTAATACTTCATCTACTGTTGGCTTGGTTAATTTAGGGACAGGATTATGAATCCCTTGAATGAATTTATCCACACTTGCTGAACAGACTGGTTGTTCAGGTTTATATAATGTAGGAACTGTTCTAGTTGTAGCACAAGAATTACTCAGTAAAATCGTGCATATTAGAGCGAATGTTTTTATAAAATTCTTTAACATCTTCAACCTTTTCTGCTTGTTGTTTTTGATCTTTAATTATCAGATCTTGTTGATCTATTATTACATCCTTAACCCGTAATAACTCTTTGGCTTCATGTAGTTTTTTAAATTTATGACTTATCCATAAATAAGCCACGGCAAAGATAATCCCAAAAAATGAATAAATAGCTAGGCCGGAATCTTTTAGTTTAGATAGTATTTTTTTAAATATCATTTTGTACCACGCACTATTTCTTTTAATCGGTTAAGCGCATCTTGATAGTTAAAATCTATTAAAGGAACACAATAAGTTTTTATCACTTCAGTAGTTGTACAAACTTTAATTTGCTTGATCGGGTTACAATGTGTAACCGGTTTACTCTTTATTTTCACGCACAGTTGATTCATCTCTGTCCTCTAAAATGTCCTGCGAAATGTCCTGCGAAATGTCCAACCCATCTTTGCCTATTTTAAATTTCTTATTAAACCTAAATCCCATTGTAAGCCCAAAAGGCAATAAAAACCACAGGATGTAACTTGGATGCAGCCCTTTAAACAACACCATTAACATAGCAATCAACAAAAGAATAAATGTTAATGCCGTAGCTGTCTCGGTAAAAGACGGGGTTCCTCGACTATCTTTAATTAATATTTGCATATACTAACCAACTATAAAAATGCAACCCCAGCTATAAACTGGGGGCCATAGCCGCACGAGGCAACTATGGGGATAAAATATATATACCCTGCGCAGGGTGTCCTAAGGAAGCGAACTAATAAATTTTTTAAGCTCATTAATTCTGTTCATCCAACCTTTAGCAAAAACTTTTAAATTAGGTTTGTTGGATATAAGCTTATTATAATAGGATTCACGTCGCTCAATCAACAATAAAGCAATAGGCCCAACTTCTTTTAAGAATTTTTTAGCAGTCCCTACACCACAATTAACGGCACAATCAAATTGAACTAAATTAACCGGCCATTCTAGTTCTTCGCCGCCAGCTGGTATCCAATAATCAGAATGATAAATTTTTCTGGCATCGTCAATTGTTAGGTTTTTTATGTTTAAATTTGGGTAAGCCCGCTTGCTAATACCATACTTGGTTTCTCCACCCGGGTCACTTGGATGGTTAACATAACCACCCTCATGCTTAATGACAAAATCAAACGCTTTTAAGAAATCAGAATAATTATCGTCGGCAGAAACAATATTAAAATTACCACCCAATTCTTTTTTTACATTTTTAAAAAAGTCTTTAATTATTTTCAATATCATTTATGGCTACTTTTTTTAAAGCGTTTTGACCTAGCAATCGGTCTACTTTAAGATTTAGATACTTAAAATCTTCTTTATATTCTGCCTTAAATGACAATATTTCTTTTTTTACTTCGTTGATACTTTCAGTGTTGGCTGTGCTTTCATGATACATAATACCGAAAGAGAAAGCTGCTGATATAAGAATTAAAACAAGTGCTAAATCAATTGCGGTTTCGTGAGTTATTGTTCTAGCCATTATCTAAAATCCTTATAAGAATGACCCTACAAAGGGCCATTCTCCCCTGCTGTGGAAGGGGGGGGTTGAGAAATATCAGCATTATTGGCATAATATATTATTTTCCAAATATTTCAACTCTTTTTTGAAGTGATTTTTTGTACAATTCATACACATTTAAGTCATTTCTAAAATTCATTACATTTTGCAAGCTTAGAGTCCAAATCTCATACATTCCTTCAATGTTTAGCGAGTATGCTGTGTCTGGATTGAATAAAAATATACGACCAGGTGTCATTCTTTGTTTTTTCTCTTCCATCCAATCATCAAAGTGGGGGTATGGACAGGTAGCTAAAATCATGCCAGTCCATGACAGCCTAACATTGTCTTTTTTAGCAATGGAATCGCTATCTGTAAATAAAGTGCTAGTAATTTTTTTCATGTCTAAACGATAAAAGGTAACATTATCTTCGTGCGCTGGCTCTAATTCTTTAGCTAGAGATTTGGCACATTCTATCCTTTGTACAAAATCATTGTATTCTTTATCGGCATCTTTTTGGGTATACATGTTATTCTCTTTCTTTTAAGCTATGTGCTAAAGATGTGATATTATCACCTTCTTCGTACATAATGGCGTTAAACACTGACTCTGGGGTGTCGCCTTTGTTAAATTTTAAAATAAGGCAATATGGCCTTACGTCAAAAAATTTTATTTGTTTATAGTCAACATAATAGGGCTCATGTTTGACTGCTTCTAATAATGAGTTTTTAGAGACGGGGTGTTCTTTTCTCATCTGCTTAAACACTTTTTCCCATGTTCCATAAAGTGGTGTAAAATTCATTTTTACAAAGCTGACACCTTCTTCTTCGTATAATTGATAGAACTTGTAGTTTAATTTCTTTTCCAGAACTAGGGTGTAAATATCTTGCCAAAATACATTCAGCATTTGTGAGTTTTTAAGTACATTTTCTTCTTGTTTTGCAAATTGATAAACAGAGGCTGAGAACTTTTCATCCTCGCCAAAAATAGTATCAGCGATGCCGCCTATTAAAGCGTTATGGAGCCTGGCCCTAACTGATATTTTAGGGTCTTTTTTAAATGATTCAATATATTCATCAATATTCTTTTTACATCGTTCCCACCAAAAATTAGAGTTAAGCAAAATGCTATGTCCAAAGTATGAGAACATTCTTCTATTATTCACTAACCACTCAAAAGCGGACTGACTAGCCTCTTTATTCTGCATTTGCTTATCGATATGAAGTAACAAGCATCTACTTACCGTGGCCGCATCTGCGGGATATTCTTCTCCAGATATGAGACAGTTGGCGGTAGCTTTTGTACTTATTATTTGCCCAGGAATTTTAGTCCCTTTTGCTATAGATGTTCGATCATAAATTGATCTAAAAATGCTATTTTTACTTACAGTACCTTCTGCGCTATTTCTTGATTCTTCAATCCATACAGGTAAAAGAGAGTTTCTTGTAGCTATTCTAATTAAACCAACTTTACTAGATCCGTCTAAGGAAAATCCTTTTTCTTCGTACTGGCCAAAAAATGACATGCTTATTTTTGCGGCTGAAGTTTTTCCAGCACCAAACACTCCGTAATAAAACATTTGTGGGAAGTTTTCATATTCTTTAATTATTTTATCGCCTAAAAAGACTCCAAATATCCACGCAATCATTCTTTTAGCATTGTTTGGTCCAAAGGCTTCAGCCATTTTTTTTCTAACATCATCTATATCAAATAATGGATCTTCTAATTCGAGAAAAGGAGGCGCTAAGTCAGTGTCTTCTACATTAAGAATACTAAACCCATCGTCTCCGATCATGCATATATTAGCGTCATTAACTGGATATAATTGCTGATTTTTATAAATACCATGACCAAATACCCAAAAGTCGTGTTCTTCATTGTAACCAAACTTATCTAATTTAGTTATCGTTGTCCCATCTTGGGTAAGAAACAAATACTCCCACAAATCGGGCAAATCAGAATCATTCCCAGTAAAGCAATAATCACCTTGCGTATACAAGAAGCTAATAAATTGTTGTTTGCTAGACATTATAGAAGGGCTGAGGACGCAAGGCCGACTGTTGCCATAGGCTGATTTAATAATTATTTGTCTCTCAAGACCTTCAGAACCTTTTAAAGTATTAATCATCCTTATTGCAAAATTGGCTATTTTAACTTCTTGGCGCTGTGTAACTGTTTCGTCTTTAATGGTTTTATTTTTATACTCAACTCTGTACAAACAATTAAAATTTTCTTTAATTTTTCCAGTATAAAAAAACCTATCTACTCTCCTCTGAAGGTATGACAAATGGAGCGGTGGCAAGTTGTCCCATGATTTCCTATAGTCGTATGATCTTACTGATTGATGCAACACATCAACATATTCTTGCTTTGACATTCCTGTAGCTAAGAGTCCGTCAATGTCGGCTTTGCCGTCTTTTGCTTTATCTAGTGGTAATTCACAAATAGCGACTTTGTCTTTACCCAACTCTTTTTCAATTAATTTTGCTTGAACATAGCTATAAAATTGCGAATCATAACGCTTAGTATATTTATCTTTATAGTTTTTAAATTTTGGGTTGTCTTTAATTTCATTGTCAAAACATATGATTATTCCGGCGGGCGATATTTGCCTTATGGTATCTAGTAGCGATGATAATTTTGTGGATGTATGGCTTGATATTCCTGGGATGGCTAGACTTGGGACTCCGTAGATGCATGATGCCACTGCTTTAAATTCGCCTTCGGTCAATACCCATGTTTTCTCTTTACCATTAATAATTGGCCAAGGAATATATATTTGAGCCCCATTGTCTTTAATGCCAAACTTGTGGGGTCTAATATTTGATATACTCCCATCTTGGTTAAAATATGGTATTAAAATGTTATTAGTAGTAGTTAAAGCATCGAAAATTGGTTTGTCTAAAGACTTAATAAACAAGTCTTCTTTTAAGAACGGGCCTATTGATCTAAATTTTAAGAGGTTTATAGAGTTATCATCAAAGCCTCTTTTTGATGATAATATCGATCGATCATCGTCTGATAAGCTTAAATAGCTTACAATATCACTAGCTATTTTTGGATCAATCGTCACAATCACCTTCCTAAATAAAAAACAGAAGTGGCAGTTTGAAGTCCTGCCCCTCCTTTGGTTGCTACATGAAATTAGATAGGAATATCTTCTGCCGCATTTATAGTTGATTCAACTTCATCATGCTGAACAACGTCATATTCAATCTGTTTTGCTTTTCTTTTATTTAGAAAATCAGCGATAACTGCATAATACTGATTTAGCTCTTCTTGAGTTAGTTGCTGCTTGGTAATTGAAGAAGCATCAACAACTTTAAAACGATATTTATCTTGTGTTTGGTCTTTACTTTTTAGAGTGTATTTAAATGTAAAAGGAGCTGATCCTGATTGAGTTATCTTATTAACTAAATCCTTACCAGCATTGTATGAAGTTTTCATAAACTGCATTAATACTACCTGGTTTGATCCCTCTGGTATGCAAAATAAATCTATTGAAAGTTTGCACTTAGGGGGCTTGCCATCTTTCCAATCATTCCAATTTTCTCCCCAAGGACAAGACTTACAATTGATACCGTCTTTATTAGTAATTAAATCTTTAGTATGACAAATTGGCATCCCGTCGGTTAAACTATCTGGATCAACTGAACCATTAACTACAGCCCTGGGTGGGTTGTTTTGGCTGTACATAAGAGATGCGGACTCTTTTAACATTAATGGGATTAAAGTTATTTTATCCCCGTAATTCATACCGGATGTTTCACAAACAAACTCGCCCGACTTCCCCAACCCACCGTTAGCTTGGCTCATTTGTTGCAACAATTTTATTCTTGCAGGTTTTAACAACTCTGACCTTACTTGAACTAGTCCTCCAAGTTCGTTGGCGAGCTCGCTCAATTCGCTAGGTATTGCTAGCATGGCGTCATTATTTACTGCTGCTACTTTGCTTATTTTACTCATTTTGTTCTCCTTTGTTTAGTTTTTGAATTATATAAATAAAAGTTTCTGGATCGACTTTTTTTAAAGTTTTTAAAAGATCAATTACTACGTTAGACAGAACAAATAGTTTTTTCTTGTCGCTAAATGGCAAACTTGAAAAACATTTAAAGTGTTCAACAAATTTAATTTTATACTCTAAAAATTTACTAAATTCTTCTGGTGTAAATTCGTCTGCATTATGAATCATATAACCACCTTTACTGGATGGAAATATGAATACTTTAATCCAGGAATCTTTATATCATTCTCTTTAAATTCATTAGAAGCAATTGATTTTAAAGTATTGGTATTAATATCGTACTTTAAAACATCTTGATATCCATTACCAATTAACCACTCTATTGCCGCACTTCTGCCTACTTCATGTTCATCATCTACTGAAATATTTAGCTTTTTATTTGTTGTTAATTTAAAATTGCTAAATACAATTTCGGCTTTATCACTTCCAAGGATATGTGGTTCCCAAAGTCTTCTAATTTCAGATTCTTGGTCGGATATTTTCTTATTTATGTCTTTTAATTGCAACTCTATTTTTGATTTTTCTTCCATTAAAATCATTAGGTCTGTACATAATGGTTCTAGCTCAATCTTTAGCTTCTCCATTAGAATAGATCTGTCACTGACTTCAACTTCTTGATTCATAGCTGTTAATTCAGCTAAAACATTATTTTTAAATTGCACGTCTTCCATATTACTCCTTGCATTCTAATTCGGCCAATCTTAATGAATCGCCTAAAATTTTATCTGCAGTTTCTCCTTTTATTTTTAAAATTTCTAAGACTTTTTCGTCAATGGTGTTTGGGCATATCAAATCGTAGTATACTAAATTCTTTTTACTGATAACGGATTGAATCCTGGCTTCTGATTGATATCTTGATGCATAATTATAATTACGCCCATAATAGATCATTTGTGTTGCAGATGATAGATTTATACCCTCTTTACCAACTTCGATTGATGATAAAAAAACCATAGGGTCTTCAGATTCATTGAATTTTTGTATAGCCTCAAACCTGTCGTCGCCTTCGTATGTTACAAACTTGTAGCCATGTTCAGTTAACGCTTTTTTAATTATAACCAAATCCGCTTTGAATTGCCCAAAGATTACAACTTTTTCTTGTTCTATTTTTTTTGATGGATTAAACATGTCTTGCTTAGGTTCTAAAATAACTTCCAGCAAATCTAATAACATTTTTAGCTTGGCATTATTTTCTAAATATAAAGCAGTGCCAAATCCATCATAGATAAATCCATTACAAACTTGTTGCATTTTGATTATCTGGGTTAGTGCGTTTCCAACTGTTAACGTCTTGTCTGATAAATCTGTTTGGATACCCAATTTTAATTGATAATACTTTTTTAATTGATCGCCTTCCATATGGCAATAAATAATCTTATAGCTTTTTTCTGGGAGGTCAAAACATTCGGCCTGGGTTTTTCTCAATGCCCATTGAGATGTTATAGCCTCTAACTCTTTTAAATTTTTAAATCGATACGGGACTTGGATTTCACGGGAACCATATTTAGATCTAACGGTCATCTTTCTAAACTCGATATATTTAGCCCTAAATGCAAAGAAATTGCCTAAAAACCCTGGCTTAATAAAATGGAATTGGCTCCATAAATCTTCGGGTGATTTTGTTACTGGGGTTCCAGATAAAATAAACTTGTGTTCGGATTTTTCTCCGATGTTTATGATAGCTCTAGTTTGTTGAGCCTTTATAGATTTAAGTTTTTGCGATTCGTCACAAACAATACATTTGAAATTTTTTGCTATTAACTCTTTTGCAAAGAGCCGTGCCCCTTCGTAATTAATGACAAAAATATCTGCGTTAACTTGAAACGCCTTGTTCCTATTTGCTCTTGTGCCGATGAGGTTAGAAAACTTAAATTTATATCCGAACTTTATTGATTCTTGCTCCCACACTGGGACTACGGACAACGGGGCTATAATTAATACTGGGAGGATTCTTTTATATTGCTGCAGTCTATCTAAAGTTTCTAAAATGGTTAGACTCTTGCCCAAACGCATTTCAAAAAACAAACCGCCAGAACCTTTAGATAATAAGAAGTCTACGCCTTCTTTTTGATGACTCATTAATTCCATTTTTCCAACTTTGTAATGCGAAGTATATTTGTAAAATACAATTACGTAATTACATAATATTAACTTGCGTGTTTAATTTTAAAAATTAAATGTGTTAATTAGCCTGTTTAACCGGCTTAATCAGCGAAACAAAAACAGCCTCTCTAATTAAATCAGCCATTTTAAAATATCCATTTGCTAACTTTCTTTCTTCAACTATCTCCCGCAACATATCCAGCCAATCCGATGGTATTCGGACCGTAAAGTTAGCCTGATTCTTTTTATTTAATTCTTCTTTTAATGTTTTAATTTTAACCATAATGTTTTGTAACCTATTAGAACGCGACTGTCAATTTATTTATCAAAATTTATTTGTTCGTGACCTGATCTAACTACCTTTGCGCCTGGAATATATTTATTGATTGTTAGTATTGCTGGGAACATGTTGAACAAGTAACTTGATGCGTCAGCGGTAAAATGGCCCGTCCAAAGTTTTATTATATCAGTGATTAATATTACAACAGCTTTAGGGTATTTTAGCCTAACTAGTTCATAATCATTCACGTTGCAGCAAATAATATATTGCGTTTTTTCATAATCGAACTCAAACATTATTCGACCACCATGAAGCAAATCACCTATCTTCATATCTAATAGTTCTTGCTGCGTCATTTTTTGCCAAGACCCATTTTCATAGATAAATTGTTTCTTGGGTAAAAATGATCCACTGCTGTCAGTAGCTTTTACCTCTTCTGAAGTTTCTACATTGTCTACTTTAAATTTCATTTTTTTCCTTGTTTAAAGCTTTAAACATGCAGTGGTAGTTGATTATATCTTTTATTTCTTCACCAATTTCCTTGGTGAAGTTAACATCTCTCCAACCATCTCCATGTTCTTTGGCTCCTTTTTCAAACTTGGCTATGAGCTTTGATTTTAAATCGTCACAGAATTTTTCAATCTCTTTAATGGGACTAGGTCTTTCTATTTGTTGTATTTGTAAATTTTCTTCCGGCAAAACCAAAGTCAATTCCCGTGTAGTTAGTTTTATTTTATCAGGATCAACTACATCACCATTAGTGAAAATTACTCCATAATGATGGTGCCCAAAATAATTATCAAGCCACAATGCAATCTCGTATTCACCAGTATAGGGGTTTAAAGTCGGTCGATAAAAACTTGACATAGTTATTCCTTTTATGGTCCGAAATTCCCAGACCAATTACTTCCAGATTCTAATTGTTCTGCACTAATCCACTTGCCATCAACATAAATATAGCACCCATCATGCCACACGTATTTTACAGCGTATTTATCCTCATACTTGTTAATACACGCAAGTTGATTAAAATACTCTTGGGGTAATGCTATTTGTTTAACGTACAAATTGTACATCATGATGATTATGTTAAGCATTGTTAGACTCTTTGACTTTAATCCAAGCTAAACAGATTGCGAGAGGGGCTGTGTCTGCCTTTGCTGATCCGATAACCTTCAAATCCGAGTCACGAAAGACGCACTCGTAATCAATTTTTTTGTCCACATATTGTAGCTTTTTAACGTAAACTTCTGGGT
>JACCDG011953741.1_pt1 | contig 10770 bp, 12 predicted proteins | sample 7442471 | NCBI WGS metagenome assembly JACCDG01 (sample SAMN15323444, study PRJNA562643) | freshwater metagenome | isolation source: river surface water | place: USA:Blue River Watershed | collected 2017-08-17 | reverse complement strand
TCTAGCAAGAATTTATTCTGGTTTTTTTAAAAACACAATGTTACGGGTACGTAGATTATTTCTTAAGATCCAATTTCTTGATCAATGAAGAATAACGACGAGGATGATTTTTCTTGAGATAATTGAGATGAGACTGACGACTAGCAACCATACCTAGAAGACCGCGTCTTGAGTGATTGTCTTTGCGATGTTTGCGTAGATGACCAGTAAGTTCGTCAATTCTCTTTGTGAGAAGTGCAACTTGAACTTCAGGAGAGCCACTATCTTTGTCGTGGATGGCTGTTTCCTTGATTATCTTGGTCTTTTGTCTTGGGGTTAACATGAGCAACATCATAGCATAAATGAAAAATTGACGCAAGGGATATGAACTAAAGAAAAACTCATCGCCGGCAAAGGTCGATGAGTTGGGGCCGTGTTATACAGCTACCTATCGGTGTTGAGAAAACCTCTGAAGGAACATATTTACCGGACCGTACCATGTAAATCCGCCGGCACCTTCGATACCAAATACTGGTCGACTCCAAGTGCAAATCCAAAGAAGTCCATCGTTGTAATTCTTATCAACATCAGTTACAAGATGTTGCGTTCCGAGGCCATCTCCCCTACCTTTGTAAATCCAAGTTTGACCCGGTTTGATCTCTTTCATCTATCGATATCATACTTTTTTAAAATTTGTAGTCAACACATATCTTGTTTATTGAATTGTTGTATACTAAGATCATGTCGCACAATATCTCCCAAGCAAAACAAGATTTTCTTGAATATGTTGAGATTGAAAAAGGTCGATCATTGAATACTGTCCGCAACTACGACCAATATTTAAGCCGTTTTATTGCTCAAACTAAAATCAAGAATGCAGAAGACATTACAGATAGAAGTGTTCGCGAATTCCATCTATGGCTCAATCGTCAGCCTGGTAATAATCGAGCTGAAAAGCAAACTTTGAAGAAAAAAACTCAGAATTATTACCTTATTGCATTGCGATCGTTCTTGAAATTCCTGGCAAAGCGAGGAATCAAGTCACTTTCTCCTGAACATATAGAATTGGCCAAGGTTGGCGAACGTCCACTCGACCTTATTTCTGGCGAAGAGTTGAGACGTTTGATGAATTCCTCGAACGGCGAAGATCTCAAGTCTTTGCGTGATAAAGCTATACTAGAATTACTTTTTTCGACCGGTTTGCGTGTATCTGAGCTTTGTTCCCTGTCTAGAGATGTTGATATTGATTCTGATGAACTATCTATTCGCGGAAAAGGTGAGAAAATCCGCGTGGTTTTCATTTCTCCAGAGGCTAGAAAGGCGGTAAAGGATTATTTGAATAAAAGGACTGATATAGACGATGCAATGTTTGTAAGAATGAATCGTGAAGAAGCAAAAGGTGGAGATATGGCTCTTGATTCGCGTTCGGTTCAGAGAATTATCAAACAGTGCGCCATAAAGGCTGGTATTTCGAAGAAAGTAACACCCCATGTCATTCGCCACTGTTTCGCCACTGACCTACTATCAAATGGGGCCGATCTGCGTTCGGTGCAGATGCTTTTGGGCCATTCAAATATAAGTACAACACAGATATATACCCATGTTACGGACTCAGAACTCAAAAGGGTTCATAAGTTGTTTCATAATAAAAAGCGGGGGTAATTACCAAGGTTGCACCTCGGCAAATAATGTTATAATCCCTTCATGCGCATAATATCTTGGAATGTTAACGGCTTTCGGGCCAATATTAAAAAAGGTGGTTTTGATTGGTTTTTGAGTGAGTCGCCTGATATTTATTGCATCCAAGAGGTAAAGGCAGAGGCTGAACAGCTAGAGTATGCCGTTAGAAAGCCTGTTGGTTATTTTTCATATTTTGATCATTCAAAAGGTCGCAAAGGATATAGTGGCGTGGCCGTATATAGCAAAGTTGAGCCAAAGAAAGTCGAATATGGCATGGGCAAGCAAGATTATGACCAAGAAGGCCGATTCCTGGCCTTATTTTTTGAAAAAAATGCTTTTGGAAATGGTTTGGAGAAGTTTGTTTTACTCAATGTCTACTTCCCCAACGGTGGCGGTGGTCCAGAAAGATTAAAATTCAAACTCGAATACTACGATCATTTTTTGGAATATATCAATAATTTACGCAAAGATGGTTACGAAATCATCTTTTGTGGAGATGTAAATACTGCTCATACAGAGATAGATCTGGCTCGACCAAAAGAAAATGTAGACAATACCGGCTTCCTCCCTATCGAACGCGCGTGGTTGGACAAGGTGGTAGGTGCTGGCTATGTTGATATATTCCGACATTTTTTCCCAAAGGAGGTTGGTAAATATACATATTGGGATATGAAAACCTTTGCCAGAGAGCGCAACGTTGGTTGGCGCATAGATTATTTCTTTGTAACGCCGGAAATTGTCAAAAAGGTTCGAAATATCAAGATTCTTGAACATATTATGGGAAGTGACCATTGCCCTATATATTTGGAGATAAAGTAGAGTAAGAGGTCTATGGTTGTAGGTCTTTCGGACACGCAAAGCCTTGCAAGGCTTTGCTCTGTTTCGGCAATTTCTTGCTAGAAATTGCCTGCAAATGGTCCTTAAGACCTACAACCTTCGACCTCTTATGCTATCGAAATATACAAGTAAAAGAAAACCGCGTGGACGCAGTTCAGAGAGAACTGTTGCACGCGGCTTTGTAGTCCTCTCGAAACGAGCGGACACGAACTTGGGACCAAAGAACAAGGGGTACGAAACCCTAGATCAGATCCAAATGAAGGGACCTGACATTCCTGACCAGACCACTCCTCTATCGGGTGGCTGTGCGCATTCTCATCGAATAGTAGCTCTCCCGTGGGGAGGCATTTTAAAAATTGTGAGATATGCACGGCCATTCTTCCCTAGCAATGGAAGGTCGGAAACGAAAAATGTTTCGAGATGACTTCGAACTCTAACCTAACTAGGAGTGAAGCCTACCTTAACGCACTATGATAAAGAACATTGCTCATCTCTGATTGCGGAAGTATGAAAACGAATAGTTGCAGTTACTAATTACAGTAATCTGTTTACACTAACTCTTTTTTCTTTTTCATATTTCCGCAATCTCCTCGGATGATGAACTGGTCTGATACTATTTTATGTCCTTTACAATGTTGTGTAAAGGACAATACTGTGGATAACTTGATCTATGAATGTCTGATACAAATATGGCTCAAAATAAGAGTTTTGATTGTTGACAAGTGCTATACATTATGTCGTGAACGAATTTTTTCAATTTCTTTTTCTTCTAGTTCTTCTTTTTTTTCTTTACCTTTTTCTGCAAGAACTTTCAATTCCTCGTCAGATTTTGAAAAAAGTATTTGACTTTGTTTATTGAGGTATTCTTCGGTGTTCAAATCTGGATTTTCGAGCACTTCTTCCATTAAAGCGTTCAAAATAAGGCCAACCTTTGGTCCTGGGGGAATGTTGTTAATTTCCATGATCTTTTTGCCGTCAATTTTGAGCATTTTGACAGAAATGGGCGCTCTTAGGGCTTCCTCTATCATGGATTTGTACTTTCTTAGTCTATACGGATCTTCTTTTGGTCTTCCTGTACCTATTCTGTCACACATACGCAGATCCATCAGGTTCCAAATGTTTTCAGGTCCAACGTTAACAACCATCCGTCTAACTCCTGCAAGGCTAATCTGCTCAGGATCGGCAAAAAACATGTGCCAGCGTACTAACTTGGTCACTTTCTCTATTGTTGCACGTGAAAACCTCATTCTTTCGAGTATTTTGCGTGTTTCACGTGAACCAACTACTTCATGGCCATAGAAGGTTGGCTGATTTGTGTCACGTGAAAACCCCTTTGTTTTTGGTTTACCAATGTCATGAAATAGGGCAGAAAGCCTCATTTCTAGGTCAAAAACCTTGTCTGCTGAGTGTTGGACGGTTCTAAGCAAGTGCTCCCAGACATCATACAGATGTGCCTGAGGTTGTTTTATACCAATACCAAATTCTAGTTCGGGAATAATATGCTGAAGGATTTTGGCATCCCTTAGCATTTCAATACCAAGTTTTGGCTGTTCGGACATTAGTATTTTCACGAATTCGTCACGTATCCTCTCCATAGACACATCCTTAATCAGTGAATTATGGCTCTGTATAGCCAAAAATGTCTCAGGATTACACGTGAAACCTAGTTCGACCGCTAGCCTGATTGCTCTCATCATTCTCAAGGCGTCTTCGTTAAAGCGATCAATTGGATTACCAACTGTCTTTATGAACTTGGATCTTATGTCTGATATGCCTCCGTAAAGGTCTATAGTGTCTTTTATTGCACCATTTGATAAGTTGATAGCAATTGCATTGACTGTGAAGTCTCGACGCTTCAAATCGTCTTCTAGACGGTCACTGAACTTTACTTCATCAGGATGTCGACGATCTGAATATGTAGATTCGGTACGATAGGGAGTTATCTCAATAATCTTCAATGTTTCATCTGTGGTATTTTCGTTGACAACTGCAACTGTACCGAAGGTGTTTTCATATACTGTTTTTGGGAATAATGATTGAATTTGTTCAGGTTTTGTATTGGTTGTAATATCCCAATCCTTTGGTTTTCGCCCTAGAAATATATCTCGCACGCATCCACCCACCAAATAAGCCTCAAAACCGGCTTTTTCTATGGTTTCGACTGTTTTTACTACTTCCTCTGGTATGGACGTCTTATTTTCATTCATTGTTTGATTTTACAGTAGTTTGGGGTTTTATCCAATATGTTGCATAAATATTTGCAATCAATAATTGAACCATCTATAATAGTTAACTAACATGGTTGCAAGATTAATTGAGAAAAACAAAGCAATAGAGCTAAGAAAGAAAGGTTATTCTTACTCTGATATTCAAAAAAATGTTTCAGTATCCAGGGGACTTTTGTCGTACTGGTTTAAAGATTTGGTTTTAACCGATGAGGAAAGATTAGTAATCGAATCTAAAATACTTACCAACAGGCAAAAGGGACTACATAAATCCTGTGAAACTAATAGAAATCTGAGATTGAACCGAGAAATTGTTGTTTTTGAAGACGCAAAAAGAATATTTGCAAAAATGCGTGAAGATGTGAGTTTTATTATTGGAATATCGTTATATTGGGCCGAGGGTGCGAAACGACATAATGTATTTCAATTTGTTAACTCAGACCCTGACATGGTTTGTTTTATGCATAAATGGATACAAAAATATTTAGAAATCGATAGATCAAAAATAAGATTCAGGTTATTTATCCACGACATACCAGGATACGAAAATATCGAAATGTTCTGGGGGAGTAAATTGGGCTTAAAACCTGATATATTTCAGAAAACTATTTATAAACCAACCGAATATAAATTCAAGAAAAACCCTGATTACAAGGGTTGTATGCGTTTGAGCATATCAAATGTTTATGTATTGAGACTCATGAAGGCTTGGCAAAAGCTATTAATACAGTATTATGGTGATATGCGCTCGTAGCTCAACTGGATAGAGCACTTGGCTTCGAACCAAGGGGTTGTGGGTTCAAATCCTGCCGAGCGCACAAAATTTGTAAAAAAATAATATTACGGTATACTCTACGAACAAGCGGGTATAGTTTAGTGGTAGAACGTATCGTTGCCAACGATAAGATGGGAGTCCGATTCTCCCTACCCGCACAGAGAATATGTTATTTACCGGAATTCTTCCGGACAAAGTTATTAGACATATGTGGATAAGTCTGTGGATTATGTGAATAAAGGACGGCTTTTATGGCTTAAATGCGTCAAAAAATAAAGGAATTAAACACTATTAAGGGTCGGTTGGGAGAGAAAATAGCCTGTAAATATCTGGTAAAAAGAGGCTTTTTGATCACGGATCAGAACTACCGAAAGAAGTGGGGAGAAATAGACATTATTGCGACAAAAGACAGAAAAATTCACTTTCTTGAGGTCAAAAGCGTTAGCTTGTCTGATTGTGAACAGGTGGAAAATGAGGAAAAACATAGACCAGAAGAGAATGTTCACCCCTATAAAGTCCACAAAATAAGGAAGACGATACTTAGTTATCTCGAGGAAAAATGTCAAAATAGGGAAGAAGATTTTGCTTTTCACGTAATATGTGTATACTTGAACTTTGTAAGTAGGAAAGCAAAAATCAGAATAATAGAGAATATTATCTTATAATATGTTAGGATATTCTATTATCGGAGCGTGGTGTAACGGCTAACATTCCTCTTTTGGGAAGAGGCGACTCCGGGTTCGAATCCCGGCGCTCCGACAAAAAATTTAAAATCTTAAAAATAAAATCCCAAATCTTTGAGGAGTTTTTTTGGTAAATCAGCGAAAGAATATGATACAATTCATGTAATGTATAAAAAGATATTAAACTTTTTTGACAAGTTAGAGGACTATATTCGAGGTCATTTGAGTCGTTATCCTATCGTATATACTCTCATTGGTGGCGTTGCTATTGTGCTTTTTTGGCGTGGTGTATGGCATACTGCCGATCTTTTGCAAGCACAGGGTGGTTGGCTAGGTTGGTTGTTTTATGAGCCTACAAATATGGTTATCGTTACTATTATCCTTCTAGCTTCGGGATTATTTGTTTCATATTTTATCGGGGACACAATTCTGATGAGTGGTATGAAAGGGGAGAAGAAGCTCGCCGATAAGACCGAAAGAGAGATTCGCGAAGAAGAAGTGGAACTCAAGAAAATACAGGCGACAATAAAAGAAATAGAAAAAGATGTGGAGCAGATAAAGGAGGCGGTTATTGGTGGGGAAGAGAAGAAGGGGTAGATGGTTTGCTATTGTTACATAGCAATTTTGTTGCTATATTAGTTTTGCGCTTAGTTTTATTTATAAATAGCGGGATTAGTTAAATGGTATAATAACAGTTTTCCAAACTGTGGTCGCGAGTTCGATTCTCGCATCCCGCACTAATGACTGCAACCTGCAGATGTCTGACATCTGCAGAACTGCGCATCTTCAATCCGTAACCGTCCGGTATGTTATAATATCTCCGTTATTATCTAACTAATTATAATGGAACATTACACAGGTGCGTTCAGTAAGTATGCAACTTTTAGTGGTAGAGCAACAAGAAAAGAGTATTGGATGTTTATTTTGATAAATATTCTTGTGGTCATGGTTCTTTCTCTATTATTTAAGAATGTTGAGGAGTTGAGTTTTATTCCAAGTATATATTGTTTAGCCGTGCTGTTGCCAACTCTCGCTCTCATGTCTAGAAGATTGCATGATGTGGGGAAGTCGGCGTGGTGGATTTTGATTCAGGTAATTCCACTTATAGGCTCTGTCATATTGAACTGTTTCTTTGTGTTAGATAGCCAGACGGGTACAAATGCTTATGGTAGCAATCCAAAAGGCGACCAATATGTCGCACAAAGTGCCAAAGGTTATGTAGCTTTGGTTATTACTCTCGGTACGATGGTGGCGATAGCGGTGGTTGTAATGATTTCACTATTCTTTGTTGTATTGAGCTCGTTTGGAGGTGGTTATGGAAATCAAATAGATTCAAAAGTGCAAAACAGGATTGAGGAAATATTGCAGAAACAAACAGTTACCGATGATAGGGTTGCCAATTAGAACCAACTCCGATCTGTTTTTATCAACAAAAAACCGCAGGATGAACTGCGGTTTTTGATCCTAAGCCATCTTGTTCTGATGGTCGTCACGGCAGAATTCGTGTGACAATTTCAAGCAGATCTGCACGATTCTTACCGCAGATGATTCGGACTTGGACTCGCTGTCCTTGGAGAACCTTTTCCAGCCAGTCGCGGTCTCCGGGAATAAACTTATCCCAGGGGATTTCGTTTATCTTAAAGAATCGTAGGAATTCGAATTCTCCACTTTTGTTTCTGATGTGACCACACCACGTACATTTAAAAACGTGGATTCGAATTTTCCATTTGAGTTCTACGATCTTGACTGATATCGTTCCGACCTCATAGAGGTTGCGAGCATCGATGCTGGTCTCCTCTCGAATTTCACGTGTGGCACCTTGTTTGATTGCTTTGTCACGCCGGTCAACTTTTCCACCGATTGGTGTAACGAATCCTTTCATGAACCCATCATTTTTTTTGCCCAAAAGGATCCGATTACCTTTCATTAGAAAGATAAGTGTAGCTGTAACACTCTTCCAGCCATTCGATAGTGTTCTCATGTCTGAATATAGGTTACTAGGGTTTGGTGATTTGTCTAGTATGTTCAAATAGTCTTAAATATCATAGGCACTCTTAATAATCGTTACCAAAGTAGTGTTTATTATAAATATAACCTTAATCTACATTTGTCTGACATCTGTATCAATACCAAAAAACCGCTTTATGGCGGTTTGTTGGTTGATATCACACGGACTGATCCTTGAGAACTAAATAATCTAGTGTTATTTTACAGCGTCCTTTAGGGCCTTTGCTGCGCGGAACTTAGGAACTTTCATAGCTGGAACTTTGATAGCTTCACCGGTACGAGGATTTCGAGCTTCACGAGCCGCTCTCTGCTTGACTGAGAAGATACCGAGACCAGCAATAGATACTTCATCACCTTTCTTGAGAGCATCTATAACGGAATTAATAACTGTCTCTACTGCCTGTTCTGCTTGAACTTTTGTTCCTGCTAGAACTGCGTGAACTGCATCTACAATACTTGCTTTGTTCATTTGTTTTAAATTAGTTTCTAATAATTAATGGTCTCGATCTCGTTCATTAAAAACAATGAACGTGGGTCGAGTTTCGTACCACGGGATAATTATATAGTAAGCCGTATTTTAAGCAACAGGGTAGTGGGGATTGACAGAGCACTGTGAAATTGATATAATAGTTTTAGAAATTTTAAATTGTTGTATTCGAGGTGAGGGGTTCCAGGTGAAAACTCTTCTGAGTCGCCGAATCCGATTTCGCCGCGTCATTTCCGAGTGGAAAGCTGATCCAGCGAACAGGATTTTTAAATTGACGACACAATGATGAAAACACTTCGTCCTCATCCATGCCCTGGATGACGAATCGCAGGGCTCACCTCCAATATCGTAATTTATAAGATAAATAAACAAAAAACACCCCGATTAAGGAGTGTCTTTTGTTTTGTTAAATTTTACGGCTCAATGCCGAGGTTGCACCTCGGTATTATCTCGCGAACTCGATCGTCCTACTTTCGCGAATAACGATAACTTTTATTTCACCAGGATACTTGAGATCTTTTTCTATTTTGAGCGCTATGTCGCGAGCAAGAGTCTTTGATTCTACATCACCCAATTCTTCTGGCCTGACGAATATGCGTATCTCACGGCCAGCTTGGAGGGCGTAGGATTTTTCTATACCAGGGAATGAATTTGCCAATGCTTCAAGATCGCCGAGACGTTTGAGGTAGTTCTCGATATTGTCTCTCCTTGCTCCAGGTCTTGCGCCAGAGATAGCATCCGCAGTCTGTACAATGCGTGATTCTACTGTCTCATAAGGATATTCCTCATGATGGGCTTGCATAGCCTTGATAATATCTTCGGAAGCGCCGAACTTTTGCAATATGCGTCTGCCAATCTCTACGTGTGTACCGACAACTTCATGATCTAGAGCTTTGCCTAGGTCGTGGAGTAGGGCACCAGCTTTGGCTACGTGGACATTTGCACCGAGCTCCTCGGCGATCATGCCTGCTATATGAGCCATCTCTACGGAGTGTTGCAAGACATTTTGACCATAACTAGTACGGAAGTGTAGACGACCAAGGATAAGTAGTATACGAGGATCGAGACCAATAACTCCACAATCATAAGCAGCTTGTTCGCCCTTTTCCTTGATAGTTTTGTTGATATCTTGTTTTGCTTTCTCTACAACCTGCTCGATCTTTGCTGGTTGGATACGACCGTCTTTGATGAGTTCGGCAAGAGCCATCTTTGCAACATGTCTCCTGACTGGATCAAATGATGAAATAGTAATAGCGCCTGGAGTATCATCGACTAGGACTTCTACACCGGTGATACGTTCGAAGGCTTTTATATTTCTACCTTCTTTACCGATAATCTTACCCTTTACATCATCACTAGGTATCTCGAGTGATGTCGACATGACATCTTGGGCAACAGATGAAGCTAATCTCTGGATAGAGACTGCGAGGATATCGCGTGCTTTGTTTGCGAGCATTTCTTCGCCTTGGGTGTCTAGTTTGTTCATACGGACCAAGATATCTTCCTCGTATTGTTTTTCGACGAGCTTGATAAGTTGATCTTTGGCTTCTTCTGCTGACAATCGGGCGATCTTTTCCAATTCGGCTTTGCGTTCTTCTTCTAGTTTGTCGGTCTTTTCACGAATAGCCTTGATTTCGGCTACGCGCTGTTTGATAAGTTCGACTTCCTTGTCTATATCTGACTGTCGTTTATCCAAAAGATCCTCACGTTTCATGAGGCGATCTTCGGTCTGGTGAATTTTGTCTTCTTTCTCTTTTATTTCTAACCTGACATCATCGTGAATTTTGGTTGCTTTGGTCTCTGCATCTGCGGTGATCTTCTTTGCCTCTTCTTTGGCAGCAAGGAGCATCTCCTTGATCTCTAGTTCCATGGAACCTTTTTTACCTAGAGAAATGATCAATCGCAAATAGTAACCAATAGCGACACCAAGGACTCCTGCGATGGAGAGGTAAAGTGCGACTAATTTGAGTGACATATGCGGTTTGGATCCGCTCTTTGCGAACTAAGGCTGTGAATGGAACGTATGATCGTTAATCGATGGCTTATTATCAATGGTTTTCATAAGTTTGTAAGTCACGGTTGTGTTCGTAAAAAGCG